>Ga0302347_1002290_pt1 | contig 19944 bp, 11 predicted proteins | sample PhyWR1_FD_202178 | JGI IMG/M metagenome (GOLD analysis project Ga0302347, IMG submission 202178) | Leaf surface microbial communities from wheat plants in UC Gill Tract Community Farm, Albany, California, United States - DLSL W.R1 (v2)... | ecosystem: Host-associated > Plants > Phyllosphere >...
CGGCTCGCCGGCAATCAGATTGAGGAAGGTGACCATGGCCTTCTTCGAATCGAGCATGCCCTCGTCCATGTTGATGTCGATCACCTGGGCGCCGGCTTCCACCTGCTGCAGGGCGACTTCCAGGGCCTCGGTGTAGTTGTCTTCGCGGATCAGGCGGGCAAAGCGCGCGGAACCAGTGATGTTGGTGCGCTCGCCGACGTTGACGAACAACGAGCTGCGGTCAATCGTGAACGGCTCCAGGCCCGACAGACGGCAGGCCTTGGGGATGTCCGGGATCGGGCGCGGCGCATAACCGGCCACGGCCTTGGCGATGGCTTCGATGTGGCCCGGCGTGGTGCCGCAGCAGCCGCCGACGATGTTGAGGAAGCCGCTCTGGGCGAACTCTTCGATGACCTTGGCCGTTTCCGACGGCAGTTCGTCGTATTCGCCGAATTCGTTGGGCAGGCCGGCGTTGGGGTGCGCGGACACGTGGGTGTTGGCCTTGTTCGACAGCTCCTCCAGGTACGGGCGCAGCTCGCTGGCGCCCAGGGCGCAGTTGAGGCCTACCGAAATCGGCTTGGCGTGGGCCACGGAGTTCCAGAACGCTTCGGTGGTCTGGCCCGACAGGGTGCGGCCGGAGGCGTCGGTGATGGTGCCGGAAATCATGATCGGCAGTTCGAGGTTCAGCTCTTCGAACACGCCTTGCACGGCGAAGATCGCCGCCTTGGCGTTGAGGGTGTCGAAGATGGTTTCGATCAGGATCAGGTCGGCGCCGCCCTCGATCAAGCCTTTGGTGGCCTCGGTGTAGTTTTCTACCAGCTCGTCGAAGGTCACGTTGCGGTAGCCGGGGTTGTTCACGTCCGGCGACAGCGAGCAGGTACGGCTGGTCGGGCCGAGTACACCGGCGACGAAACGTGGCTTGGCCGGGTTTTCGGCGGTCTTGGCGTCGGCGATCTTGCGCGCCAGGCGTGCGCCTTCTACGTTCAGTTCATAGGCCAGCTCTTCCATGCCGTAGTCGGCCATGGAAATGCGCGTGGCGTTGAAGGTGTTGGTTTCGAGGATGTCGGCGCCGGCATCCAGGTAGGCTTTCTCGATGCCGCCGATCACGTCCGGGCGGGTGATGACCAAGAGGTCGTTGTTGCCCTTGACGTCGCTTGGCCAGTCGGCGAAACGTTTGCCACGGTAATCCTGCTCCTCAAGCTTATAGCTCTGGATCATCGTGCCCATGCCGCCGTCGAGGATCAGGATGCGTTCCTTGAGGGCTTGGTGAAGGGCTTGCAGACGAGCGCTACGATCGGGCATGGGACTACTCTAGGTCAGGCATTACGGAGGGCGTGGATCATAGCAAACCTGTGCGCTTTTGGAGCATGGTAGGTTTTTGCATGAATATCGTTCATGTTGATGGCGTGTCGACATCGGTAGAATCGTCGGCAATTTTTCAGCGCACGCATTGAATCGGGACCGGATACATGTCACTTCGTCTTATCGTCAGCGCCGTCCTGGCATTGATCGCCAGTACCGCCCTGGCGGAAGGTTCCATTTCATACACGCGCGATATCCAGCCGATCTTCACCGAAAAGTGCGTGGCCTGCCATGCCTGCTACGACTCTGCCTGCCAGCTCAACCTGGGCAGTGCCGAGGGCGCGGCGCGCGGTGCGAGCAAAATGCCGGTGTACGACGGCGAGCGCAGCCAGGCCGCGCCCACCACGCGTTTGTTCTATGACGCCTTCGGCAAACAGGCCTGGCAGCAGAAAGGCTTTTATTCGGTGCTGGACGCCCAAGGCAGCCAGGCCGCCCTGATGGCGCGCATGCTCGAGCTGGGCCACAGCGCGCCGTTGCAGCCCAACGCCAAGTTGCCCGATGACATTGTGTTGGGCCTGAACCGTGAAAACATGTGCGCCGCGCCCGGCGAGTTCAATGCCTACGCCGGTGCCCGTCCCAGGGAAGGCATGCCGCTGGCGGTCACCGGCCTGACCGACCAGCAATACCAGACCCTGCAACGCTGGCTGGCCTCCGGCGCCCCGATTGACGAGCAGGGCCTGGCGCCGAGCGCCAAGGAAGCCTTGCAGGTGCAGCAGTGGGAAAACCTGTTCAACCAGCCGGGTGCCCGCGAAAGCCTGGTGGCGCGCTGGTTGTTCGAGCATTTGTTTCTGGCGCATATCTATTTGGAGAATGGCGAGCCGGGGCATTTCTTCCAGTGGGTGCGTTCGCGCACGCCAAGCGGCCAGCCCATAGACCTGATCGCCACGCGCCGCCCGAATGACGACCCAGGCACCCAGGTTTACTACCGCCTATGGCCGGTACAGGGCGTGATCGTGCATAAAACCCACATCACGTACCCGTTCAGCGCGGCGAAAATGGCCCGCATCAAGGAGCTGTTCTACGCCGGCAACTGGCAGGTCAACGCCTTGCCGGGTTATGGTCCAGGGCGGCGCGCCAACCCGTTCGAAACCTTCGAGGCCATCCCGGCCAAGGCGCGCTACCAGTTCATGCTGGATAACGCCGAATACTTCGTACGCACCTTTATTCGCGGGCCGGTGTGCCGTGGGCAGATCGCCACGGACGTGATCCGCGACAATTTCTGGACCCTGTTCCAGGATCCTGACCACGACCTGTACATCAACGATGCCCGCTACCGCGGCCAGGCCACGCCGCTGCTGGCGATGCCGGGGCAGATCGACGACGTGGGCAGCGTGCTCAGCCTGTGGCTCAAGTATCGCGACAAACGCAATGAATACGAGGCCTTGCGCCGTGACAGCTACGCCGACCTGCCGCCGCCCAGCTGGTCGAGCCTGTGGGCGGGCAATGACAATGCGTTGCTGACCATCTTCCGGCATTTCGACAGTGCTTCGGTCAGCAAAGGCCTGATTGGCGAAGTGCCGCAGACGATGTGGCTGTTCGACTACCCGCTGCTGGAGCGCACCTATTACCAGTTGGCGGTGAACTTCGATGTGTTCGGCAACGTCTCCCATCAGGCTCAGACCCGCCTGTACTTTGACCTGATTCGCAACGGCGCCGAACAGAACTTCCTGCGCCTGATGCCGGCCGACAGCCGCGATGACTTTATGGACGACTGGTACCAGAACAGCGGCAAGATCAAGCTGTGGCTGGACTACGAAGCGATTGACGACGATAAGCCTACGGGGCTGCATCTGGATGAAAAGGATCCCAAGCGCGACTTTGCCAATCAATTACTCGGCCGTTATGGCGACCTGAACGCCAGCCCGGACCCGATCAACCGCTGCTCCGGCGCCTATTGCTCGCGCGACGGTATCGACCCGGCGTTGCAGGACGCCGAGCAAGCATTGAGCCGCCTGACGTCGCGGCCGGCGGCGGGGCTTAAAGTCATCGACCAGTTGCCCGAAGCCACGATGCTGCGTATTGAAACCGCCGGCGGCAAACGGGTGGTCTACAGCCTGCTGCGTAACCGCGCGCACAGTAACGTGGCGTTTCTGCTGGGTGAGGCCTATCGCTATCAGCCGGGGCTGGACACGCTGACGGTCTACCCAGGGGTGCTCAGCAGCTACCCGAATTTCATGTTCAATATCCCTGCACAGGAAGTGCCCGAATTCGTTGCGCAGATGGAGCGCGCCAAGGATGCCAATCGGTTTGGGAAGATTGTCGACCGCTGGGGCGTTCGGCGCAGCCACCCGTTGTTCTGGCAGTATTTTCACGATTTATCGCAGTACATCCGCGACACTACGCCCGTGGAAGACGGCGTGCTGGACATGAATCGCTACGAGAACCTTTAAGGCATGTATCAGACACACACCATCTGATAGTCAGTGGTCAGCGCGTCGACCAGTGCCTGAAGGCTGTCGAAACGCTGATGGAGGAGAGCACCGAACTCAGCGTCGTCAAGGTAGTACTTCGAGTTGCGACTCAGGATCGCTGATCGAGTCAGTTGGTTTTGCCGGTTTCGGTAATGCAAAATTGGCAGCTGGGTCAGGTTGCGCTCAAGGGAAAACATGCCCTTGCTGTGCAGCCGGAACTCGGGAAACGACGTCACGGGTGTGCCTGGCAGGTTGATCAACAGGTCGCATTGCAGCTTGATGGGGTGTTGCACGTTGCCATGGTACGTGGCTTCGCCAGGGTCTCTGAAGGCGTGTGCGGACAAGGCCCGGTCGACACTGCTGATACGTGCACCGACCGCGTTGGTCATATCGGCGATCCCTCGCACGCCCAGATACTGATTGACATGGGCGCAGCCGACCAGCGCTACCCAGCGGCTTGCTCCCCGTTGGACCTGATCGGCGTTTATCAGTTTTGCTGCGTGATAATTCATCGTGCGCAAACGCTGTTGCAGCATATCCAGGCTGAACGGCTTGATAGCGGCGATACTGCACGAGGCCAGGCAATCGATCGCAACCGGGCGTATGCCCTGTGCACGGGCTGTATCGATCAGTCGCCTGTAGGTGAACGCGTCATTGGCGTTGGTCACCTGGTCGATTTGCTGGAGCAGGGTTTTCAGCTCCGGGGTGTGTTCTCCGGTCCTGGAAAGGAAAAACCGGTCGAGGGCGGTTTGGTGCAGGTCCCAACTGAAGGCTTCCAGGTAGAGCACGCTTACGCCCTGCTGGTGAAAGGTGGGCATGTTTTCGATCAGAAACTGCCGTGCGATTGAGTGGGTGTGCATCTCTGCGACGACCAGGCCTGGGTGTTGATCAAGGATTTCCTCAATCAGGGCGCGCACGTCTGTGTGGTTGGCCTGCGCCAATCGTGGCTTGGGTGCAGGCCTGAATTGCACGAGGGAGCGCTGGGCGTCCTGGGTCAGCCTTTCGCGCACCGCTTCAAGATGGCGCTGAAACGCGCGAGTCGCCGGCGCGTAGAGCTGCGAATTCGCCAGGTTGAGTATGCCGAAGCGCTCGGTGGCAAAGGCCGCAAGCTCGTTGCGGTGAGCAGGGCTGAGGTGGTAGCTGTTCAGGGGGGTGTCGGCATCCGTGCGTGGGGCATCATCCCCCCCGCCGAGCAGGCGCAGCTGCCGTTCCCGGGGCACAGGCGACCATATGTCGGTCAGCTCATCCTGGGCGACAAGGTAGCGAATGTTGGGGAAGGCTGGGTCATGGATATAACGTTGTCCTTGTATTTGCAGGCTGGGGTGAAAGTCGTCACCTATCCGTACGAAATATTCCGATCCGGCGTTATTGCGATAGAGATTGCCGGACATTTGCCTGAGAACTTTCGAAGGCACCGGCACAAGGGGGTTGGCGGGTGCGGGGGGCAGGCTGCTCAGGGCAGGCGGCAGGGCAGAGGGGGTTGTCAGCACTACTCGACTGTTACTGCCGATAAGGGACCATATCTGGTTGGCTGCGGATCTGGACTTCTTTATTTGTGCCAGCATCAAGTAAATCTGGCGGATATGCGACAGTGCCGTAAACGTTGAGGTGACGGGCAGAAAACCAAGGATGTCGAGCCCGACTTCAACGCCGAACATGATTTTGTTCATGACCGACTGCTTTTTGACCTCGGCATTGGTGGTGGACTCGCTGCCAGCGCTATGCCTCAGGGTGTGGACTAACTGATCGTACATCGATTCATGCACATTCCCGTTGACGGGAACCAGGCGCAGGGTGTCGAACGGGTTGCCTGCCCGATGGCGCGAGGCGCTCAGAAAGGTCTTCATCCAGTCCTGGGAAAACGCCTTGTGTTCCAGGGAGCGTTTGCCTTCGGTGGTCAGCCGTTCCTGGAAATAGCGGACCCATGGGGGCGAGGAGGCCCACTGCTCTTTCAGCACGCATTTGAGTGTGCCGAGGTCCTTGAACTCCTTGAACTCCTGGCCGTCTGGCCCGTTTGGCGTATAGAGCACGACATTGGGGACGGAGGCCGGGTGTTGGGCGCTGAGCACCAGCACGTTGTTCAGCTCATAACCATTACGAGCCCTCGGGCTGTTGCCGATTTGCAGAATATTGGCAACGATCAGTTGGCCTTCTACGCTGCGCAGGGCTGGCAATGGATGATCAATCAATGCTTTGACCCATTCGTAGCCGCGGTTGAGCCGGTCAGGCAGGAACCGTGTGTTTTCCAAGTGCGCAACCAAGGCGTTGGCCTTAAGCGTGGCCAGGTACGCCCTTCGCCACGACTCACGCAGTTCTGCGCCCTGTACGATCATTTGTTCGTGTAATAACTCATCGTAGCCTTGGCCCGCGTCCAGATCCTTGGCGAGGGCGCGTAGTTCATCATTATTGAGGAGCACCTCTGTGGGGGCCTTGTGCAGGTAATGGGCGTGTAAACGGCTGTTCGTGCGTGCCAGCAGTTTCATATAGGTCACGTCCCAAGGGTCGACGTTTCTCAGCACAAACTGGGTCAGTGTCATGCGTTCCAGATCGATTTTCTTCGGGTAGTCAGCTGCGGGGCCACCAATGGTCGGGGTCGAGGATCCGGAAGGATTGATAGGGCTTGAAACGGTCGTAAAGACCACCTGCACCGTTTCCGGGTCGAGGTCGACGAAACGCGGCGCGAAGTACTCCTTAATGCGTTTGCGGGTATAAGCCTGCAACGAAGGGATCTGTTTTTGCATCAGCAAACGGGCCAGGGTCTTGTTTTGCGCATGGTCGTCGTCCAGGTATTGCCGCAAACGTATCCCGTTGGCTGGATCGAGTGCGATATACCAATCCGGGCGATGTTTTTCGAGTAGCAAGATTGCGCGGGCTTTGAGCCCATGCCCAAGGTCCAGTAGAGGGCCGAGATCGGCGGCGTGATCGAAAGCTTCCTGCAGCGCCGCGAAGTCTGTTTCATCTTTGGGCAGGGTCTGCCAAGTGAACGCCAAGTCACTTCGCTGCTGGTCCAGAAGGGCCTGGGCGGCATATTCAAAGATATTGCCTTCGACTGTGGTGAACGAAATGGATCGCTGAGGGTGCCGTCCGATCCTGCCATGGGCGTGCCATGGCACGTTGCGTAGCAGTTGGTGGCGCGAGGTGGGTGCGGCCAGGCGAGCTTGCAGCGCCTGCTGGAGCGCCGGCAGGGAGTCAAAGGTTTGGATGCCATTGATGTTGCAGCACAGCACAACAGGGCCGCAGTCGGTGTCGGCGTTTATCGATGACCCTGGTGTCTTGGTTGTCAGGATGAATGTGTTGAGCAGGTCGATGTCCGGCAGGCCGTCTGCGATGTGCACACTCGCTTTCAGCGTGGAAGGGCGTTGCTGGGAGGGGGCGCTGGCCCGTTGGATAGCGCTCGGGCAACGGTACAAATGGTCCAGCATGTGCCTGAAGTGCAGGCCCAGCGTGCCATCCTCCAGACGCAGCGCTGCCAGGGCTTGCAGAGCACTGCGCTGGATGTCGGCCAGCCATTGCCGGCGCGTGCGAAGATCGGTGTCGGAGTAAGCGCCGTTCCAGAACGCATCGAGTTGTCGGGCGTAGAGTTGGTCCGGGCTGCGAACCATGGATTCGATCAACGATTCAAATGAGGGGTTGCTGTATAGGGTCGAATTCGCCGATTGCAGGCAGGCTCGGTAAAAGCCGTTATCTTGTAGGACGCCGCCTGCCCATGGCCTTTGTGCGAGGAGTCGTTGCAAACCATTGACGCTGTACCCCGCAGGCGCGTACACGCGGCGATCGGGGACGGTGATGAACCAGAGGTTCTTTTCGTAGCGTATTTCTTGCGCCTCAATCGGCGGCGGGCGTGTGGCGAACATGTTTTGTGCGTGCGAGTGAAGAACGCCAATCAGGCTATACGCACTGGGTTGTTGTTGGAGTAGTTGCTGCAGCTGCGTTTGGAAGCTGGCAATGTTTTCCAGATAAAACGACGAGGGTGAGGCTGGCATCGAGTTGATCTCGTGGGCGCTGTGAGCGGGATCAACGATGTTAAAACTGCCTGGCGCGGTGGCGGCGTAGATATATAGAGGGTCGGGAGGCTGTTCCTGTGGGGGCTGGTTGACGTGCGTGCGCCGCGGATGGGGGCTGACCTTTTCCCGACAAAAATACTAGGACTTTGTACCTCGGTAATAATTTGGCGTAAACTGCCGGCAAGCCTGTGAGGAGTTTCCATGACTGCCATAACCATTACCGACGCCGCCCACGATTACCTGGCTGACCTGCTGTCCAAGCAGAACACCCCGGGTATCGGTATCCGCGTCTTCATCACCCAGCCCGGCACCCAATACGCCGAGACTTGCATTGCCTACTGCAAGCCTGGCGAAGAGAAACCTGAAGACACCGCCCTGGGGCTCAAAAGCTTCACCGCCTATATCGACAACTTCAGCGAAGCCTTCCTCGACGACGCCGTGGTCGACTACGCCACCGACCGTATGGGCGGCCAGTTGACCATCAAGGCGCCCAACGCCAAGGTGCCGAACGTCAACGCCGACAGCCCGGTAAACGAGCGCATCAACTATTACCTGCAAACCGAAATCAACCCGGGGCTGGCCAGCCACGGCGGCCAGGTCAGCCTGATCGACGTGGTTGAAGACGGCATCGCCGTGCTCAAGTTCGGCGGCGGCTGCCAGGGCTGCGGCCAGGCGGACGTGACGTTGCGCGAAGGCATCGAGCGCACCCTGCTGGAGCGTATTCCGGAGCTTAAGGGTGTACGCGACGTGACCGACCACACGCAGAAAGAAAACGCCTACTACTGAGTAAGGCGTTCACTGCGAACAAAAAAACGGCGCCCCGTGAGCGCCGTTTTTTTATGCCTAAAATTCAATTACTTGCACTGTATACCTAACAAAGCAGATCAAGTGTGGGAGGGGGGCTTGCCCCCGATAGCGGTGTGTCAGTCTAACTATCAGGTGGCTGATAAATCGCTATCGGGGGCAAGCCCCCTCCCACATTTTGTTTTTTATTTATTCAATTAAATCAATTATTTGATTTGTATTTATAAAGTGAAATGTCATGGTCGATAAAGGTGAGCATGCCCGGCCCGATACAACGACGACTCACTGAAATTGTCACTTGCCAACACCCGTCCCACCAGAATCAGGGCCGTGCGCTTAAAGCCCTTGGCGGCGACTTTGTCGGCAATATCACTGAGCGTTCCAACCGCCCAATCCTGATCCGGCCACGTGGCCCGGTGCACCACGGCAATCGGGCAATCCGCGCCATAGTGCGGCAGCAGTTCGGCGACGATCTTCTCCAGGTGGTTGACCCCCAGATGAATCGCCATGGTCGTACCGTGCCGTGCCAGGCTGTCGAAGTCCTCGCCGGCGGGCATGCTGGTTTTGTCGGCGTAGCGGGTCAGGATCACGCTCTGGGCGATGTCCGGCAGGGTCAGTTCGGTTTCCAGCAGTGCCGCGCAAGCGGCCACGGCCGTGACGCCGGGAATGATCTGGAACGGGATGCCCAGCTCGCGCAAATGGCGGATCTGCTCGCCAATCGCGCCATACAGGCTCGGATCGCCGGAGTGCACGCGGGCCACGTCCTGGCCTTTGGCGTGGGCTGCCTTGATCAGATCGATGATCTGCTCCAGGTGCAGCTCGGCGCTGTTAACTACCGATTCGGCCCGATGCCCCTCCAGTACCGCCGCCGGCACCAGCGAACCGGCATAGATGATCACCGGGCAACTGCGGATCAGCCGCTGGCCTTTGACGGTGATCAATTCCGGGTCGCCGGGGCCGGCGCCGATGAAGTAGACGGTCATGGAGAATTCCTGTCGTAAAACGGGCGAGCATGAAGGTTGCTCATGTTCGGGAGGGGCGATTATCGAGGTTTTAGCCGGCGCAGGCCAATGCAAAGGTGGCCTGGGCGTTTTTCTGGCGGGTGATCAGCAGGCGCGCGGGGGCATCGGCGAGGTGTTCGGCGAGGGCCAGGGCGGCGCTTTCGGCGACCCCGTAGCAGCCGGTATGGGTGAACGCCACGGCCGATTTGTGGCTCAAGCGGCTTTCATACGCGGCTAATTGCTCGGCGCTGAAACACTGCAAGGGCAGGTCCAGACGCTCGGCCAGTGCGAGCAGCCCCGGCTCAGCCTGTTTCAGATCAATGCTCGCCAGCGCGGTAATGCGCTGGCGCTCAATCCCGCCTTCGGCCAGGGCGCGGTCAAACAACGCCAGCAGGGTGTGAACCTCACAACCCCGCTGGCAGCCCAGGCCGGCCACCAGGGTCATGCCGAGTAGTGGTCGTCGCGGTTGCGGCGGAACAGCCAGGCGCTGATCAGGCCCAAGGCCAGCCAGAACGCCACATTGGTCAGTTGCGATGCAATTTTGAACTGCGCCTCCAGTGCTTCCGGCGCCAGCATCGAATGCACTTGCGGTTGTGGCGCGCCGATCACGTGAGGCACGGCCAGGATCGCCACGCCCAGCACTTTAAGCAGCCAGTTGCGACCAAACACCAGCAGCGCAATGCCGACGGCGGTAGACGCGGCGGTGCCGATCCACCAGATCTGGCGCTGCGCCAGGTCGGCAGCGGCGGTGCCCGGCAACTCCGGCGGCAGGCCCAGGGTCGGCGCCAGCACGAAGGTCGCGTAACCGGCCAGGCCCCAGAGCAGGCCCTGGGCCGTGCGAGTCGGCGTACGCAAGGTGTAGAGACCGGCCAGCATCAGGGCAAAACCAACCGCGACTACCAGGTTGCCACCGGTGGTGGACAATACACGCTGCCAGCCGTCTTCCGGCTCCCAGGCTTCGGCGTCATGGGTGTGAGCGGCAGCGCCGGCGGCATGTTCATGGGCCACTTCAGTGGCGGCCGGGGCTTTTTCAAAGGTTTCCGCCTGCAGAATCAGCGGTGCGACCCAGAAACTTTGCAGCAGGGTCAGCAACAGGGCAGCCAGCAGGCCGGTAAACCCTGCGGTTTGGGCAATACGCTTGATCATGTCGGCAGGTCTCAGTGGCACGGGAACGCGGCGCTGTGGCGGGTATCGTGGGCAGCGTTGTGCACTGCTTCGATATGCGAGAAGCCGGCGAAATACACCAGGCACGCGCCGAGGATCGACGCACCGATGGCGGCGGTCAGGCGTTGGCTCAGGGTTGAGGTGCTGCTGGCGGAGTGCGAAGTGCTGCTGATGATCGACATGGCGCGTCCCTTACGAGTGTCAGGGTGCACAGGCGCATGAAAACCCCGCGAGCCAGGCACGCAGGGTTCCGAACAGCGCCCGCCCACCGCGGGTTTGTTATCTGATTTTTTCGGGCCGGTCTCCGGGCTTGCGAGGGGCGACTTGTTAAACAGCCTTCCTCAGAAAAGCATCGCCTTCCCATGCAAATGCACAGTGGCCATGACGCTTCGCTCGCTTACCGTTGCGGGGGCAGCACCGGACTTACCATAGACCATGGCTCACCGGTTTCCCGTTTCACCCCGTGAGGGGCACCCGAAACAAGATGTGTAGGAGAGCATGGGCGGGCGACGGTAGTCAAATGCAGCGTGCCCCTGTAGCCTTGCACCCTCGAGGTTCTTCGGCCCAGGCCGAAGCTAAGAAGGGAACGCGGTTCAAGCCGCGGCTGCCCCCGCAACTGTGAAGGGTTCAGCTGACTGCCACGCCACTGCCGACAAGGCGGGAAGGCGCAGCCAGCGCCGGTCGCAAGACCCGCACGCCCCAAGCCAGGAGACCTGCCTCGCAACCGATTTTCTACTTCAACCGGGCGGGGTGATCCGGTGACGAAATCCGCATCTGCGCGCCGCCGCAGGGCCTATCGTCCCGCATGCCCGCCCCAAAGGGCATCCGATGAAAACACTGGCCAAACTCCCCGTCACCATCGTTACCGGCTTCCTTGGCTCGGGCAAGACCACCTTGCTGCGCCATATGCTCGACAACGCCCAGGGCCGTCGTATTGCCGTGATCGTCAACGAGTTCGGCGAGCTGGGCATCGACGGTGAAATCCTCAAGCAGTGCTCCATCGGTTGCACCGAGGAAGAGGCCAATGGCCGCGTGTACGAGCTGGCCAACGGCTGCCTGTGCTGCACCGTGCAGGAAGAGTTCTTCCCGGTGATGCGCGAACTGGTTGCCCGCCGTGGTGACCTTGACCATATCCTTATCGAAACCTCCGGCCTGGCCCTGCCAAAACCTTTGGTGCAAGCCTTCCAGTGGCCGGAAATCCGCAGCGCCTGCACGGTTGACGCGGTGATCACCGTGGTCGACAGCCCGGCCGTGGCCGCCGGCACCTTTGCCGCCTTCCCCGACCAGGTCGACGCCATGCGCAAACTCGACCCGAACCTGGACCACGAGTCGCCGCTGCACGAACTGTTCGCCGACCAACTGGCCAGCGCCGACCTGGTGATCCTGAACAAATCCGACCTGATCAGTCCGGAAGACCTGGCCCGCGTGCGCCTGGAAGTCGCCGAAGAGCTGCCGCCAGCGGTGAAGATCATCGAAGCCAGCAGCGGTCGCCTGCCGCTGGACGTGCTGATCGGCCTGGGCGCCGGCTCCGAGGAGCATATCGACGGTCGCCACAGCCATCATGATCATCACCACGAAGGTGAAGACGACCACGATCACGACGCCTTCGACTCCATCTCCATCGATCTGCCCCAAGCCGACGAAGCCCTGCTGCTCGACGCCCTGACCCAACTGGTGGTGCAACACGGCATTCTGCGTGTCAAAGGTTTCGCCGCCATCCCGAACAAGCCGATGCGCCTGCTGATCCAGGGCGTGGGCACGCGCTTCGACAAGCACTTCGACCGTGCCTGGGGCGCCGACGAAGCGCGCATCACCCGCCTGGTGCTGATCGGCCAGGAGCTGGACGCAGCCGGCCTCGAAGCGCAATTGCGCGCAGCCCTCAGCGTTTAACCCATGCACCTGCTCAGGACTCAGCCCGGTGGTTTCGTCTCGGACGACAATATTGCCGACCTTGGACAAACCCCCGCCGAGCTGGTGATCCTGTGCAGCGGCGACTCCAGCCTGGCGCTGCTGGCGGAAGCAGCCCGGCAGTTGCCCGACGACTTCCCGAGTTTTCGCCTGGCCAACCCTATGCAGGTGCAGAACCACGCCTCGGTCGACCTGTACGTCGATGAAGTGCTGCGCCACGCCAAGGTCATCCTGATCTCGCTGCATGGCGGCATCGGTTATTGGCGTTACGGTATCGAGCGCCTGGTGGAGTTGGCCGAGCGTGGCGTGCAACTGATCCTGGTGCCGGGGGATGATCGCCCCGATCCGGAGCTGAGCGGCCTGAGCACCGTCGGCGTCGAGGCGCGTGACCGTCTGTGGCACTTCCTGCGCCAGGGCGGCTTAAGCAATGCGCTGGATTTCTATCGCTGCCTCGCAAGCAGCCATCTGGGCCGCGACTACGCTTGGGCCGAGCCGCAGACCCTGCCGCGCACCGCGATCTATCACCCGCATAAAGCCAACGCGCGCCTGAACGACTGGCAGGCGGATTGGCACGCCGACTGGCCGGTGGCGGCGGTGTTGTTCTACCGCTCGCACTTGCAGGCGGCCAACACCGGCTTTATCGACGTGTTCTGCCAGCGCTTGCAGGCGGCGGGTCTTAACCCGTTGCCGATGGCGGTGGCCAGTTTGAAGGAGCCCGGCTGCCTTGCGGTGGTCGAGGACCTGCTGGATGAAGTCGGCGCGGCGGTGATTCTGAACACCACCGGCTTTGCCCAATCCAGCCCCGAAGCGCCGCACTTGCGACCGTTTCGGCGCAATATCCCGGTGATCCAGGCGATCTGCGCCCAGGACAACCAGCCCGGCTGGGCGGCCAGCGAGCAGGGCCTTGGCCCGCGCGACCTGGCGATGCACATTGCCTTGCCGGAGCTGGACGGGCGCATTATCAGCCGGCCGATCAGCTTCAAGGACCTGGCCTGGCGCAGCGAGCGCAGCCAGTCGGACGTGGTGTGCTACCGCGCCGCGCCGGAGCGCATGGATTTTGTCGCCGAACTGGCGCGACGCTGGGTCGAGCTGGCGCGGGTGCCGAATGCGGATAAACGCATCGCGCTGATCCTCGCCAACTACCCGACCCGCGACGGCCGCATCGGCAACGGCGTGGGCCTGGATACGCCGGCCGCCGCTCTTAATATCCTGCGTGCGCTGCAGGCCGAAGGTTATCCGCTGCCGGATGCGCTGCCGGAAAGCGGCACCGCCTTGATCCACGACCTGCTCGGCGGCGTGACCAATGACCTCGACAGCCTCGACCTGCGCCCGTGCCATCAAAGCATGACGCTGGACGACTACCAGACGATGTTCCAGCGCCTGCCGCCGGCCAACCAACAGGCCGTGCTGGCGCGCTGGGGCACACCGCATAACGACCCGATGTTTCGCGACGGCCGCCTGATGATCGCCGGCCTGCGCCTGGGCCTGACCTTTGTCGGCATCCAGCCGGCGCGCGGTTATCAGGTGGACCACAGCGCGGTCTACCACGACCCGGACCTGGTGCCGCCCCACGGCTACCTGGCGTTCTACTTCTGGTTGCGCCACACCTACGGCGCCCATGGCGTGATCCATGTCGGCAAGCACGGCAACCTCGAGTGGTTGCCGGGCAAGGGCGTTGGGCTGTCGGAAAACTGCTGGCCGGATGCGCTGCTCGGGCCGCTGCCGAATATCTACCCGTTTATCGTCAACGACCCGGGCGAGGGCGCCCAGGCCAAGCGCCGTACCCAGGCGGTGATTATCGATCACTTGATGCCGCCACTGACCCGCGCCGAAACCTATGGCCCGCTGCGTAACCTGGAGTTGTTGGCGGACGAGTATTACGAAGCCCAATTGCTCGACCCACGCCGCGCCCTGGAGCTGCAAAAAGACATCCTCAAGCTGGTGCGCGAAACCCGCATCGACCAGGAGCTGGAGCTGGACAACGACGCCGATGCCGCCGTGTGGCTGCCGCGCCTGGACACCTACCTGTGTGATTTGAAGGAATCGCAGATCCGCGACGGCCTGCATATTTTCGGCGAATCGCCCGAGGGCCGTCTGCGTATCGACACCTTGCTGGCCTTGCTGCGCATCCCGCGTGGCGACGGGCGTGGCCCGCAATCGAGCCTGCTGCGGGTATTGGCCAAGGCGTTTGAGCTGGGTTTTGATCCGCTCGATTGCGCCCTCGCCGAACCCTGGACCGGGCGTCGCCCCGCCGTGTTGCAACAGATTGACGCGCAGCTGTGGCGCACCGCCGGCGATACCCGCGAACGCCTGGAGTTGTATGCCGCGCGCTTGATCGAGCAGGCATTGGAAGGCCCGGTGGAACAGTTGGAAGAACCTGGCTGGGAAGATGTGAAAGCGGTGATCGAAAGCCTGCGCATCGTCGTGGCGCCACGCCTGGATGCCTGCGGCCCGGCGGAAATGCGTGGTTTGCTCGATGCCTTGAGCGGTCGTTTCGTGCCGGCGGGGCCGAGCGGCGCGCCGAGTCGTGGGCGTTTGGACGTGTTGCCCACCGGGCGCAATTTCTTCAGCGTGGATGTGCGCAACCTGCCGACCACCACCGCCTGGCGCATCGGCTTCCAGTCGGCCAACCTGATTCTTGAGCGCCACTTGCAGGACCACGGCGACCACCTGCGCCAGCTTGGCCTGTCGGTATGGGGCACGGCGACCATGCGCACCGGCGGTGACGACATCGCCCAAGCCATGGCGCTGATGGGCGTGCGCCCGGTGTGGGCCACGGGCAGCCAGCGGGTGGACGACTTCGAGATCCTGCCGGTCAGCTTGCTCGACCGCCCGCGTGTGGACGTGACCTTGCGCGTGTCCGGCTTCTTCCGCGATGCCTTCGCCAACCTGATCCGCCTGTTTGACGCGGCGGTGCAAGCGGTGGCGGCCCTGGATGAGCCGGACGACATGAACCCGCTGGCCGCCAAGGTGCGCAGCGAGCGCGAGGCGTTGCTCAAGTCCGGCCTGGATGAAGAGGCGGCGGCCAAGCAGGCCGGCTGGCGCATTTTCGGCGCCAAGCCCGGTGCCTACGGCGCGGGCGTGCAGGGCGCGATTGACGGGCGCTTGTGGCAGAGCCGCGAGGACTTGGCCGAGGTCTACCTGAACTGGGGCGGCTATGCCTACGGCGGTTCCGATGAGGGCACCGCCGCCCGCGAACAATTCGCCCAGCGCCTGAGCCAGGTGCAGGCGGTGCTGCAGAACCAGGACAACCGCGAGCACGACCTGCTCGACTCGAACGACTACTACCAATTCCAGGGCGGCATGCTCGCCGCCGTGGAAACCCTAAGCGGCGAAAAAGCCGCCAGCTACCACGGCGACCATAGCCAGCCCGACCTGCCGAAGATCCGCACCTTGAAGGAAGAGCTGAACCGGGTGATCCGTTCCCGCGCCGCCAACCCCAAGTGGATCGACGGCGTGAAGCGCCATGGCTATAAAGGCGCGTTCGAAATGGCTGCGACCGTGGACAATCTGTTTGCGTTCGACGCCACCACCGCGCTGATCGACGATCACCAATACGCCTTGCTCGCCGACGCCTACCTGCTCGACCCCGACACCCGCGCCTTTGTGCAACAGCACAACCCGGCGGCGCTGCGCGATATGGCCGAGCGCATGCTCGAAGCCCAGCAGCGCGGCCTGTGGCAGGAACCGGGCGCGTATCGCGAGGCGCTGGAAAACCTGTTGCTGGATATAGAAGAAGACAGTTGATGACTGATATTCCCCATTTTCCGCTGTCCGCCGTGGTCGGCGCCGATGACCTGAAACTGGCGCTGTGCCTGACCGCCATCGACCCGAAGATCGGCGGCGTGCTGATCGAAGGCCCGCGCGGCATGGCCAAGTCGACCCTGGCCCGTGGCCTGGCCGACCTGTTGGCCAGCGGCCAGTTTGTCACCTTGCCGTTGGGCGCCACCGAAGAGCGTCTTGTGGGTACGCTGGACCTGGACGCCGCACTCGGCGAGGGCCGCGCGCAGTTTTCCGCGGGCGTGCTGGCCAAGGCGGATGGCGGCGTGCTGTACGTGGACGAGGTCAACTTGCTGGCGGACCACCTGGTGGACCTGCTGCTCGACGTGGCCGCCAGCGGCACCAACCTGATCGAACGCGATGGCATCTCCCACCGGCATTCGGCGCGCTTTGTGCTGATCGGCACCATGAACCCGGAGGAGGGCGAGTTGCGCCCGCAGTTGCTCGACCGCTTCGGCTTCAATGTGGCGCTGAGCGGGCAGACCTTGCCGGCCGAACGCGGGCAGATCATCCGTCGGCGCCTGGATTTCGACAGCGACCCGGCGGCGTTCTGCGCGCAGTGGGCCGCGCAACAGGCGGCGCTGCGTGAGCGCTGCACCCAGGCACGCAAACGGTTGGACGGCATTGCGCTGGACGACCAGGCGTTGGCACAGATCACCGAGCGCTGCTTTGCCGCTGGGGTCGATGGCTTGCGTGCGGACCTGGTCTGGCTGCGCGGCGCCAGGGCACATGCCGCCTGGCGCGGTGCCAGCGCCATCGCCGAGGAAGATATAGAAGCGGTCGCGGAGTTTGCCTTGCTCCATCGTCGCCAGCAGCAATCTCCACCGGCCAGCCCACCTGATCAAGGGCGGTCGCCGCAACCCTCGGACACCTCGCCCGGCCAAGGCCAATGGGGCGATATGCCCGCGCCGCCGCTGCCCACGGGTGCTCGCCGAGACGTGCCCGCCTGGCCAAAAAAGCCCTAGGCATCCGCCCCCGACCGGACACGGGGGCGGATGCCCGCCCCAAGGCTGGGCGACTGGACCGAGGCCGGCAAGGCAAGGCGCGCAGCGCCAGGCAGGGGGCAATCAATTGGCCCGGCACCTTGCTCGGCGGGCGGCCGCAAACCCGTGAAGATTTGCTGTACCACTTGCGCAGCCGTTCGGCCCAGGAGTTGTGGCTGGTGATTGTCGACGCGTCGGCCTCGACCCGGCGGCATCGTGCGTTGGCGGATGCCAAGGGTTTGTTGGCGCAGTTGTTTGACGACGCCTATCGGCAACGCGCGCGCATGGCGTTGTTGACGGCCAGCGGGCAGTCGCCGAAGTGGCAGGTGCGAGGGTTGAAGGCTGCTAAGGGGTTGGCCAATTGGCTGGATCAACTGGGCGCGGGCGGTGGTACACCGTTGCTGGCGGCGTTGAGCGAGGCCGGGCAGTGGCTGGCGGCGCGGCGCAAGCGACATCCCGCCGAGCAGCAGCGGTTGCTGGTGATTACCGATGGGCGGCTCAAGGCGATTGGCGGTTTGCCGCTGCTGGAGTGTCCGGGGTTGCTGGTGGATATCGAGCGTGGGCCGATCAGGCTGGGGCGCGCGCAGGCCTTGGCAGCGGGGTTGCAGCTGGAATATCAGCATATTGATGATGTGTAGTGCCTGGGCCATTGCTATCGGGGGCAAGCCCCCTCCCACATGTTGAAATGCATTCCAATGTGGGAGGGGGCTTGCCCCCGATGAGTCCACTACCAACCCCCCAAAATAATCAGCCAGCCCCCGGCACATTCGGCCAAAGATCCGCCACCAGAAACAACCGCTCCGCCTCCTCCCAATCCTCACCGTTCTGCACCATCCGCACCAACAACTGCGCCGGCGCCATTGCGTCAAGCTCTGCCAGCCAGCCGTGCATCTGCTCTTCACTCCATACTTCGCCCGCCAGGTAGTGCGCCGGCGCCAGCCATGCGTGCCGGGGCAGGGGCTGCCAGCGGCCAGGCGCGCTGGCGCTGACAAAGCCCGGCCAATCGCGCTGATGCAACCAACGCCCACGCAAATGCTGCGGATGCGCGCCAAAGGGCGGCTCGGCCTGGCCGGGCCAGGGGTAAAGCAGGTAGCCGCCAAGCCACAAATGCGCGTCGAACTGCTGGATATCCAGCGCCGCCAACACCTCGCGGCTTTCCGGTCGGGCGGATATCGGCAGTTGATGCTGGGCCAGGTGCGCCAGCTTGCGGTCCAGCCGGTCATGGCAACCCGGGCCCAGCCACTGCGCGGCGTCCTGGCCATTGCCGGCCTGGGGGCCGAGGTAGAGTTTGATCGCCAGTTCCAGGTGGTGCACGCCATCGCGGTCGCGCAGCAGCATGTCCAGCTCGCCGAGGGTGTGCCCGGCGCGGCGGATCGGCAGGTTGGCGGCCAGCAGTTCCACGCCGGGCGCGTGTTGTACGGCGAACTGCCACAAGCGTTCGTAATACAGGCCCAGGCGGCGCGTGCGGGACTGGCTCAGCCAGTGTTGCAAGGCGCTGCTGTCTTGATCGAGGGCGCGTAACCAGTGCTCAAGACGCTCGGGCGCCTGTACCCAGTCACTGCCGGCCAGCGGGTGGCGCTGCGGCCAGGGCGTCTGCGCCAGCATCGGCGGGGCGAGCATCACCCACGCCAGGTCGCGCACCTCAGGGTGACGCAATTGGCGGGGTAGGGTGTGCAAGTCGGGGAACGGATTCATGGTCCGAGCATAGCCCGTAACGCGTGCGGCAGGTGGCTGAGAACCATTGTCATCAAGGCTTGGCGGTGACAAAGGATTTTGTCTGCGGCGGCCTTTCGCCCATAATCGTTTCTTTTTTGCCATACCCCAGATCCCGCAGGAGCCCCATGGAGCAATTTCGCAATATCGGCATTATCGGTCGCCTGGGCAGTACCCAGGTGTTGGACACCGTCCGCCGGCTGAAAAAATTCCTGCTGGAACGCCACCTGCATGTGATCCTCGAAGACACCATCGCCGAGATTCTCCCCGGCCACGGCCTGCAAACCTCCTCGCGCAAGATGCTCGGCGAAGTCTGCGACATGGTCATCGTGGTCGGCGGCGACGGCAGCTTGCTCGGCGCGGCCCGTGCCCTGGCGCGGCATAACGTGCCGGTATTGGGGATCAACCGCGGCAGCCTGGGGTTCCTCACCGATATCCGCCCGGATGACCTGGAAGTCGAAGTCGGCAAAGTGCTCGACGGCCATTACCTGGTGGAAAACCGCTTCCTGCTGCAAGCCGAAGTGCGCCGCCACGGCGAAGCCATCGGCCAGGGCGATGCCCTGAATGACGTGGTGCTGCACCCCGGCAAATCCACGCGGATGATCGAGTTCGAGCTGTATATCGACGGCCAGTTCGTCAGCAGCCAGAAGGCCGACGGCCTGATCGTCGCCACGCCCACCGGTTCCACGGCCTACGCGCTGTCCGCCGGCGGGCCGATCATGCATCCCAAGCTGGATGCCATTGTGATCGTGCCGATGTATCCCCATATGTTGTCCAGCCGGCCGATTGTGGTCGACGGCAACAGTGAGCTGAAAATCGTGGTGTCCAAAGACAT
>Ga0302347_1002292_pt1 | contig 19939 bp, 20 predicted proteins | sample PhyWR1_FD_202178 | JGI IMG/M metagenome (GOLD analysis project Ga0302347, IMG submission 202178) | Leaf surface microbial communities from wheat plants in UC Gill Tract Community Farm, Albany, California, United States - DLSL W.R1 (v2)... | ecosystem: Host-associated > Plants > Phyllosphere >...
CAAGGAAGTAAATAATTTTGAATTTCCTCAGAATTTACCTACTTTTGCAACCTAAAAATTTCAATTAATGAACGTTACAGCTAAAAACCACGATGAGGTAAGTGCATTACTTACAGTGACATTGGAGAAAGCAGATTATAAGGAAAAAGTAGAAAAGCAATTAATCAACTATGCAAAAAATGCGCAGGTTCCTGGTTTCAGAAAAGGGAAAGTGCCATTGAGTATGGTAAGAAAACAATATGAAGCTGGTATCGCTTTCGAAGAAATCAACAAGCAGGTTTCTGAGGCTCTAAACGGTTATGTAAACGAAAACAAACTGAGATTAGTTGGTCAGCCGGTTCCTCAGCCAGTAAACGATTTCAACCACAATGCAGAATCTTTATCTGTAGCTTTTGAAGTTGGATATGAGCCAGAATTCACTGTAGATTTGACCAAATATGAAGCGCCTCATTACAAAGTAGAAGCTTCTGACAAAGAAATCTCTACAAGTGTAGAAAATATGCAAAAGCGTTTTGCAGAAAGAGTTCCTGAAGAAAAAATCGGTAAGGATTCTTACGTAGCTTTAGAAGTTTCTCAGGTTGTAGAAGCTGACGCAGAAGGAGAGCACCACCACGCTCCGAAGAATGTAACTATTTCTAAAGAGCAAAAAGAAGCTTACGATTTGGTTAAAAAATTGAAGAAAGATGATTCTGTAAAAGTTTCTAAAGAAGACCTTGCTGCTAAAGAAGAATTGGCAAAGCAATTAGGTCTCTCTAAAGAAGAAGCAGAACACCTTCACCACAACGAGGTTGAAGTAACTGTAAAAGATATCTACGGATTGAACCTGGCAGAACTTAATCAAGAATTGTTCGACAAAGTTTACGGTAAAGATGTTATCACGACTGAAGAAGAATTGAAAGCAAGAGTGAAAACTGAGTTGGATGAGTATTTCCAACAAAATGCTGATGTTCATTTCGTAAACAAAATTTTGGAGCAAGTAAACGAGAAAGAAGAAATCAAATTACCTGAGGCATTCTTAATCAAATGGTTGTTGTTCTCTAACCAAAACATCACTTCTGAAGAGCAAGCAAAAGAAATCCTTGAAAACGAGAAAAATATTATCAAAGGTCAAATCCTAGAAGGAAAATTGATGAACGATAACGAAATCAATTTGGATTATGCAGAAGTTCTTGGACAAGCTGAGCAATTGGTAAGAAACCAGTTAGCCATCTATGGAATTCACCACTTAGGAGATGATGAGGTTCAAAAATATGCTGCAGAAATGTTGAAAGACGAGAACCAGGTAAGACAAATTTCTTCTGAAGTAGCTATGGCGAAGTTGAAAGATGTTATCCTTGAGAAGTCTAAAAAGAAAGAAACTAAAATTTCTCACGATGAGTTTCTTGAAGTATTGAAGAAATAATTTTTCCTCAAAATATATTGAAAAACGCTCCAGATTTTTTGGAGCGTTTTTTTATTTTGTATAGTTTAAAAGTTCGAGGTAAGGATTTCCTTTTAATCCTAATAACTCAGCAAAAGCAGGTTCTGTTTTCCAATCATTCTCTTTTAGTTTAATTATGTGCTTTCGGAATTCTTCTCCTTTCTGTTCCAGAATGTCATATTCTATTATCATATGACGATAAGCATTTTGAAGTTTCGTCGGAACGTTCTGAGCAAATAACTCTACCGGAAATTCTTCTATAGTGAAATTGCAAACCAGAGAATCAACGCCATTCATTTTGCAAAAATGAATTTCAAAGTCCTTTTCATTCTGAAATTCATTAATGATAAAATCTTGAGCTTTAATCAAATCATCACTCTCCAAAATAATATCCAAATCGCTTTTTTCGATATTGATATTAATGGGAAAAGTGCCTGTAAGAATAGGATTGTATTCCTTTAATTTATCAAAAATCTGATGTTTTTCTAAGACAAAATGAATTCTCTTCTGAATTTCGGAACCGTTTTTCAGATAATCTAAAGTTAGAAAATCCATTAGTGATGATTTTATTTGTCAGTCTGAGGCTCTCGAAGACTCATTTAATTAAAAATTCAAAAATAATCTTGGATTAATTGGCTGATTATTTTTATGAACTTCATAATGAAGATGAGGCCCTGTAGAACGTCCTGTATTGCCAGATTTTGCAATGATTTGGTTTACTTTCACTCGGTCATTAGCCTCAACCAAAAGTTCGGAAAGATGTCCGTACAAAGTCACAAGACCGTTGCCGTGTTCTATCATCACACAATTTCCGTAACCACCTCTTACACCTGAGAAAATTACTTTTCCAGCGGCGGCTGCTTTTACAGGGCTTCCGTAAGCTACAGCTACGTCTAATCCTTTATGGAACTGCATCTGGTCTTTTTCTGCCGGCGCATTGATAGATGCGTTTCTGTCTTCTTTTACCACAGCTTGTCTTTTTACGACATTTCCAAGACTGTCTTTTTCTTCTGCAATATTAGAGTTGTTGGCAACTTCTGTAGATTTTGGAGGAATTGGATTTTTTCTGATTCCAAAGTTGGAAGAGATGTAACCATCTGCAGGAACTCCCAACGGAACTTGTTGTAATCTCTGTTCAAGGTCAACCAGATATTGGCTGTATCGGTTACTGACTTTTGCAAGGTAAACTTCGTTTTGAAGGCTGTCTTTAGCCAGATTTTCTATGCGGAGATCAGAAACGTTTTTAGATTTCAAGAATCCATCGATGCTTCTGATACTTTGGTCAACGAGAGCTAAGTCGGTTTTCAGCTGAAGATGGTCAATGCTGTCTTTCTCGTTGTTGATTTTGACGATGTTTACCTGATAGACTTTATCATCTTTATCATTGTAAAATTTCCCGATGGCTAAGCCTTCTATAAAACAAATCACCAGCAATATTATAAGAACAATATTTTTTTTCTTTTTCGATTTTAGAAATTGGACCATTAATAGATTTTTAAAATGGATTGCAAAAATAATAAATTTTTATTTTTCCTAATGTTAATCGTACTTAGGAATATGATTTGTTATAATGAAAGTTAATTTTTATTAATTAATTGTTAAACGGGATTTACATTGATATAAAATCATAAATTATATTAGATTTGTAGCAATGAAAAAGACGACAAAGAATGAGTAAGAAATCGACTAAATCATCTAATAACGTGCGCGTTGGCGTTTTAGGAAGCGGAAGCTTTGCTACTGCGATCGTTAAAATGCTGGCCGAAAACTGTAAAACTGTCAATTGGTGCGTGAGGAACGAGTTTGTGAAAGGCGCAATAGAACAACGCGGACACAATCCAAGTTATTTGACAACGGTTTCTTTCAACCTGAAGAAGCTGCAGATTACGACAGATATCAACGAGTTGGTCTCTAATTCTGATGTGATTATTTTGGCAGTTCCTTCCATTTATTTAGCAGAATCTATGGAGAAACTGACTTGCGACTATCAGGATAAATTATTCTGTTCGGCAATCAAAGGTATTGTCCCGAAACATAATGACATTGTTGCGCATTATTTGAAAGATGAATTCAAAATCGGGTTCAAAAATCAAGCGGTGATTGCTGGTCCTTGTCACGCAGAAGAGGTGGCGATGGAGCGTTTGTCTTATTTGACGGTTGCTGTGGCGCAGAAAGAGGATGCTGATGTTTTGCAGGAGATTTTGTCTTCCTGTTATATCAAAGTCAATACAAGTTGCGATATTCTCGGAAACGAGTATTCTGCAATTCTAAAAAATATCTATGCGATAGGCGCCGGGATTGCAAGTGGATTGGGCTATGGAGATAACTTCATTGCGGTTTACGTTTCCAATGCCATTCGTGAGATGGAAACCTTCTTGGAAGCGATTTATCCTGAACCAAGAGACGTGAATGATAGTGCTTATCTTGGAGATTTGATCGTTACGGCTTATTCATTATTCTCAAGAAACAGAAACTTAGGAAATCTTATTGGGAAAGGTTATACAGTAAAGTCTGCCATTCAGTCAATGAGTATGGTGGCGGAAGGTTATTATGCAACAAAAGGAATTTATGCTATTTGTCAAGAAAAGAAACTGAAATTGCCGATTATCAATGCGGTTTATGACATTCTTTATGAAGGTAAAAATGCCGAAAAACAATTTGCAAAACTGACGGACAAATTGACGTAACCAATTGTTAATTAACAAAACATTACGATTTTCTATTATGTGATTGGAATAGAATTTGCGAAATTAGATTCGTTGAAAAGTAAACACAAAAACAAAAATGAAATATTCAAAATTTAAACTGGCTCAGGAAGCTATTAAACACAAAGGATTTTTGCAGAAGATTCCGTCTGTTTTCAGGATGATAAAACTGTATTACAAAGGCGAATACAAAATGAAATTTACAGATATTCTTTTGCCAGCTTTAGCTTTAATTTATGTCATTTCTCCAATCGATATTATTCCGGATTTCGTCCCTGTGATTGGCGCTTTGGATGATTTGGCCATCTTAGCTTTAGCAATTCCTTTATTGATGAAAGAAGTTGACAAATTTTTACTTTGGGAAAGTCAGAAGAATAATCCTGATACGAAAATCATCGACGCAGAAATTGTAGAGTAATAAAATACTTAGGATAAAAAAATCCCGACTCAGTTTTGAATCGGGATTTTTATTTTTTTAAACGCTAATCACCTCCTGTATCTCAGGAGCAAATTGTTTGATGGTGTTTTCCACACCCAGTTTCATTGTAGAAGCACTGATACCACAGCTAGAGCAGTTTCCTAGTAGTTTCACATAGACTTTGTCTTCCTGCACATCTACTAACTCAATATCACCACCATCTTTTTGCAAAAACGGACGGATGCTGTCCAAAGCGTCCATCACTTTGGTTACCAGTTCTTCTTGAATTTGATTAATATTATTCATTTTATTATTTTTTCTTAGGCGAGCAACCAGCCATCGTCGTGATTTTCACAGCTTCGGTCGGCGGCAAATTGGTGTTTCTTTCTACAAGACTCTCAACCATATTTTGAGCAGTTTTGGTGTAGATGTCAGAGATTTTAGAATTTTCCTGCAAAGCAGCTGGTCTTCCCACATCTCCGGCTTCTCTGATACTTTGAATCAAAGGAATTTCTCCCAAAACCGGAATTCCCAAATCCTCTGCCATAAACTGAGCGCCCTGTTTTCCAAAGATATAATATTTATTCTCAGGAAGCTCTTCCGGCGTGAAATAAGCCATATTTTCTATCAATCCCAAAACCGGAATGTTGATACTTTCCATATTGAACATAGCAATTCCCTTTCTTACATCGGCCAATGCAACGTGTTGAGGCGTACTCACAATCACAGCGCCTGTAACTGGAACTTCCTGAATAATAGAAAGATGAATGTCACCGGTTCCCGGAGGAAGGTCAATCAAAAGGAAATCCAATTCTCCCCAATCTGCATCACGAATCATCTGATTCAATGCTTTGGAAGCCATTGGTCCTCTCCAAACTACAGCCTGGTTAGCACCTGAAAAATATCCGATAGATAACATCTTCACACCGTAATTCTCGATGGGTTTCATCAGATTTCTACCGTTCACTTCTACAGAAATTGGTTTTTGACCTTCTGTGTCAAGCATTGTAGGAACAGATGGTCCGTAGATATCCGCATCCAATAATCCAACTTTGAAACCCATTTTTGCCAACGTTACTGCCAGGTTTGCCGCAACAGTAGATTTTCCAACGCCACCTTTTCCAGAAGCAATAGCAATGATATTCTGAATTCCAGGAATTTGTTTTCCTTTGATTTCGTTGGTTGGAGGCGTTGCAGGCAATTCAGGAGAAACGATTTTCAACTTCAAATTGATATGTTCTCCGAATTCTGAAGCAAAAGCTTGTTTCATGGCGACTTCCAATTTCTTTTTCTCGTGCATTGCAGGCGAGTGAGATGTCATATCGATATACACATCATCGCCCATCACTTGGAAATTACTCACAAGGTCATCCACTTCTATCTCTTTCAGAAAATCCTGAACTTTTGATTTCGTCAGCATAAAATTTATTATTCTTTAAGTGGCTACAAAATTACGGATTTTAAAATTAATTTAGAATTAATTGAATTTATGATTTTGTCTATCTGAATGATTTTTGGCAGGTTAAGTTGGGTGGGAGAGTTTGAGAGAAATAGAGATTAAAAACTCACGAATTCTCAAACTCTACAACTCTACAATTTTTTTCAGAAGCCGGGAACCTGCTGTCCACTATATCTTTTTTGTCATTGCGAACGAAGTGAAGCAATCTTTAGAAATTTTCCCCGCAATGACAAAAAAGGATGCCGTTCCCATCAGGGCTAGGAGATTTTTCCTTCGAATCCAGTTTTGACAATGAAAACAACATTTTATCTTTCTGAAAGAATCTCAACATATTATGTAATTTGAGTTTATAAAGTCTTCGAGAGCCTCAGACTGACATTCGTGAAAGAAGAACTATTAATATCAAAATGTCAAACTGAGCGGAGTCGAATTGTTTTCAAAAAATAATTATTAATCAACTCTCAAGGTCAGATTATTATCATTCGGATTTCCATTCGTGTTGAGTGCGCTGTAAGGTGTTGTGAACCAACCATTTTTATTCATCACAAATCGGAACTCATAAGTTTTTCCCTTCTCGAATTGAGATTTTGGCAACACCAATTCAAACATATTTTTGTCTTTAGCAATCATTTGATAGGCTTTATTCTCAGGGTTCCAATGGTTGAATGAACCAGCAACAGCCATCTTCGTTATCGCTTCAGCATTTAAATTTTTAGGAACATTGTAATTGAAAATTACTTTATCATTTTCAATTCTATAACCATAAATTTCCTTTTTAATATTAGGTTTATTAATAATTTCAGAAGCAACTGATTCTTCCCTTGACCAATACGGATTTGCTAATTGTTTATCAATCAATCCTGCAATATGATTGACTATAAAATAAAGTGGGGGAAAAGAATTGTATTTGTAGCCGTTTGACATAAAAATGATTGACAAATCATTGTCAGGAAAAATACTGTAAGCATTGATGTTTCCGCCGGAAAAACCATAAGACGTTACATTTCCTGTTTTGGTAATTTCCCAACCGTGCGCAAAAATATCTTGTTTATTGGTATAATCAAAAGGTTTCCACATCAACTTTTTTGTTTGATCTGTGAGGAATTTGTTGGTGTCAAGATTAATGCTCCATTGTAAAAAATCAGGAAGCGAAATTGCTAAGCCATTCGCAGGATGAGCTTTAAAACCGCCAACGTGTGTAGATTTTTTAAACTGTTTCAGAGAATCATTATATCTGTAAAGTTGGATTCGATTGGGGATTTCTTCAAGAGAATTGGAATTGATTATGATTTTGTTCTTTGCATCAGAAAACTAATTTTTCAGAACATAATCTTCAAATTTTTGCCCACTTATCTTTTCGACAATCATCGCCAAAATCATATAATTAGTCTGATTATAACTATATTGATTTCCTGTTTCGAATTCCATTTTTTCTTTGGACAGTCGTTCAAAAACTTCAGAGTTGGAAATGTCTGTAGGTAAATTATGACGTTCAAAATCAGGAATGCCAGATGAGTGGGATAAAAGATTTTTTACTTTGACATTTTGCCATTCTTTTGGAAGATTATCCAAATATTTTGAAATGTTATCTTCTAAAGACAATTGTCCTTTCTCAATCAATTGGAAAACGGCAACATTTGTAATTAGTTTTGTAGTAGAATAAACTCTGAAAAGAGAATTAGCATCTACTTTCTTCTCAGACTCTAAGTTTTCTCTGCCATAATATTTTTGAAAAATAATTTTATCATTTTTGACAACACCAACCGCCATACCAGGAATTTCAAAAGTTTTCATCACTTCGGTCAGGTAATTGTCGATGGCTTTTGTCTGTTGTGTTTTTTGACAAAATCCTAAAAATGAAATATTTAAGAATAATAGAATTAAGAATGCTTGTTTCATTAGTATTGGCTTACGACATAAGGACAATTCTGAAATATGTTTTGTTACATCATTAAAAAGAAATTTTGTCATTCTGAAAGAATCTCAGCAGTTTAGATTCCTCCGGAATGACAAAATTGTATTTATATATAATGTAAAATAAATATCTAACTCTCCAACTGCCCTTCCCACTTACTCACCGCAGAAGTCGCTAAGGCATTACCCAAAACATTCGTCATACTTCTTCCCATATCGCAGAAATGGTCAATTGGTAAAATCAAGGCAATTCCCTCAACTGGAATATCAAACATTCCGCAAGCTGCAACAATGATGACAAGACTCGCTCTTGGAACGCCGGCAATACCTTTACTCGTTAACATCAAAACCAAAAGCATTATGATTTGTTGGCCGAGAGGCATATCAATACCGTAAATCTGAGCAATGAAAATCGAAGCAAACGTCATATACATCATACTTCCGTCCAGATTGAAAGAATATCCTAATGGCAAAATGAAAGAAACAATCCTATTATTACACCCGAATCTTTCCAGTTCTTCTACCAACTTAGGGAAAACCGCTTCGGAACTTGTAGTGGAAAATGCGATCAACAAAGGTTCTTTGATTCTTCTCAACAAATCGAAAAGACGGTTGCCAAGAATCATATAACCAACTAACAAAAGTACAACCCACAGAACACCTAGGGCAAAGAAGAAATCACGAAGGTAGATTGCATAAACTTTGAAAATTGTAAAACCATTGGTAGCAACCACCGCAGATATTGCTCCGAAAACACCCAACGGCGCCACCCACATTATATATCCAACCATTTTCAAAATCGCGTGAGCAATTATATCTAAACCTTTGATAACTGGTTTTGTGTATTCTTCGCCCATTGCGGATAAAGCAATCCCGAACATTACGGAGAATATCACAATTTGCAAGACTTCATTGGTCGCAAATGCTTCGAATAAACTCTTTGGAATGATGTGTTTTACGAAATCTTCCATCGTAAAACCTTTACTGTTATTTACGATTTCGGAAGCGGAAGAAGCGTCCTGGATTGGTAATTTGGTCACGTGACCCGGTTCCAGCCAATTCACTAAAACCAAACCGATTAACAGAGAAACCAAGGAAGCAGATATGAACCAAAGCATTGCTTTTGTCCCTACACGTCCAACCATTTTGATGTCGCCCATTTTTGCAATCCCAACCACCAAAGTTGAGAAAACCAAAGGCGCAATAATCATCTGAATCAATCGGATAAAAACTGTTCCCAGCAATTTGATGTTTTGAGCGAATTCTTCCTTAGAATCCGGATAAGTTGTGTGGACAATTCCTCCTAAAACAACACCCAAAATCAATGCGAAAATAATCGCGAAAAACAGTTTATTCTGACCCTTCATAAGTAACTTTTATTATAAATTATTTTTTAAACGCAAAGATTATTTATTGAAATGAAATTGAGAGCAAAGGAAAAAATGAATTTATTTTCCAAGCGTGTGCTTAATCAATTTGCTTCGGCAAAAAATCTTTGTTTCCTAAAAAATGTTTTCAGTTTTCGAAATCTTTGCAATTAAAATTACAAGTATTGAAACTAAAACAATTTTCAAAGTCCAATTTAAATTGAAACTGAACAAAACTAATATTTTTGAGAGAATAACCACTAATATTTTAAATTAATATTAAGACAATCAAATAAAAATAGCCGATTCTCATCAATAAAAATAAAATAGCATTCACGCACAGTTTAAATTAGAATTCGTTCTTTGTATAAATCTGATTGTGAATGAAATCGCCATTAAATCAAATATGAAAAGAGATGTTGAAATTGTCATTATTTCTGATGTACATCTTGGAACTTACGGTTGCAAGGCGAAAGAACTGTTGAGATATCTGAATTCTATCCGTCCCAAAACTCTGATTCTGAATGGCGATATCATCGACATCTGGCAGTTTAAGAAATCTTACTTTCCGAAGTCTCATTTGAAAGTGATTAAAAAATTAATATCGTTTGCAGCCAAAGAATCCGAGGTTTTTTACATCACTGGAAATCACGATGAAGCGTTTAGGAATTTCACAGATTTCGAATTAGGAAAACTGAAGCTTTGTAACAAACACGTTCTGAAGTTGGGCGACAAGAAAGCCTGGATTTTTCACGGTGATGTTTTTGATGCATCGGTTCAGCATTCCAAATGGATTGCGAAGTTGGGTGGAAAAGGTTACGATTTGCTGATTGCAATTAATAATCTAGTGAATTGGTTTCTTGAGAAAATTGGAAGGGAAAAATATTCATTCTCTAAAAAAATCAAGAATAATGTCAAGAAAGCCGTGAAATATATCGGTGATTTTGAATTGACAGCTTCCGAACTGGCGATTGAAAATGACTTTGATTATGTGATTTGTGGGCATATTCATCAGCCTCAAATCCGAGAAGTGGTTGGAAAAAAAGGAAAATGTATGTATCTGAATTCCGGTGACTGGGTGGAAAATCTTTCGGCTTTGGAATATCATAATGGCGACTGGAAACTTTTTGTTTATGAGGATGAAAAACATAATTTAATCGATGAAGAACCAGAAGAGATGAAGGAAATAGACAGTGCAGAGCTGATGAAAATAGTGACGCAGGTTGTGTAATTGAGGAAGTTGCTTATCATATTTAAAACCAAGGTGTTAAAGATTGAAACAGAGGTGGAAGAATATAAAACAACATCGATGAAAATGAAAACCACATTAGTATAATATAAAACAAAAGTGATGAAAGTGAAAACTAATTTGCTATAACTGATAACAATTACGCAAAAAATTGAAACAGAGCTGAGAGAAATAAAAACAACATCGAAAGAATATAAAATAGAGATGTGAGAAGTGAAAACTATTACAAATCATAATACATCTTACGATTATCTATAAAAACACAAATATTTAATTTTTTTAATCCTTATGAAAATATTATACGCCTTCCAAGGCACAGGAAACGGACATCTTGCCAGAGCTCAGGAAATCATCCCGATTTTGAAGAAACACGCGTTGGTAGATACATTAATCAGTGGACATCAAACACAGTTGAAGTCCGATTTTGATATTGATTACAGGTTCAAAGGGGTGTCATTGCTTTATAACAAAACGGGAGGTTTATCTTACAGAAAAACTTTTTTTGAGAATAATTTCTGTAGAGCAGCGAAGGTGATAAAGGATTTGGATTTGTCTGCCTACGATTTGATTATCAATGATTTTGAACCACTGACTGGCTGGGCAGCGAAACTAAGGAATCTTCCCATTGTAGAATTGAGTCATCAGGCTTCTTTAACTTTCAAGGAAACACCGAAACCGGATAAAAAAGATTGGTTTGGAGATTTTATTCTGAAACATTATGTGCCTTGTGAGAAGAAAATCGGATTCCATTTCGAGAACTATAATTCCCATATCAAAAAGCCTGTCATCCGACAAAAAATAAGAAAACTGAATCCTGAAAACAAAGGTCATTATCTAGTTTATCTTCCAAGCTTTTCCGATGAAGTCATCACAAATTTCTTAACAAGAATTGATGTTCAGTGGAAAGTTTTTTCCAAATATGCTAAACAACATCAGAAATTCAATAATGTGGAGATTTTCCCAATTGATGAAACAAAATACTTAGAGTTGTTCGAATCTTGTGAAGGAATACTTTGTAATGCTGGTTTTGAAACACCGGCGGAAGCTTTGTTTATGAATAAAAAATTGTTCGTAATCCCAATTGAAAATCAATATGAACAAGAGTGTAATGCTTTTGCTTTGGACAAATTGGGTGTTGCGAATTCGGATAAATTGGATCCAATTAAAATTCGTGAATGGATTAATTCTGACCAAATGATAGAGGTGGATTATCCGGATAATATTGAAAGTATTTTGACGAAAGAGGTTTTGTTTTAGCCATACAGTTTGTCATTCCGTAGGAATCTAAGCTTAGCTGTCGAGATTCCTACGGAATTACAATATTGTGTGTTATATTTTAATCATTTTGATCAGCTTTTCTTGCCTCCGAACTTATTTAGATTCATCATCAGCGAGAGCATAAAATAACGTTTCAACACAAGTTCTTCTCTGTCTTCGATGTAATTGTCGCCGATGTTTCTGATGGCATTTTGACGTTGATTCAGAACATCATTGATGTTGAATCGCAGTGTCATTTGTTTTTTGTAGAATTTATAATTCACGCTGGCATTCCAGAAATAGGAGGTTCTGTTGAAACCTGCGGAAATGTTATTATTCTTAGTCACATTGATATCGTTGCTGAAATAAAGATTGGATTTCAAAAAGTAATTCACCATTCCGATAGTGTAATTCTGTTGAGCCGCACGTGTTTTATCAATCCGATAATTGGTGTAATTGGAGAAATTATAATTTAGATTGGCAGAACCTGTCAGATCCAGAACATCTCTCAGGTTGAGCCTTACGGTCATCTTCGGCGCAATATTGTAAATCGTGTTGGTGTATTGGACACCATCTACAAAACCTTTTCTGTAGGTATAACTTGTCAGAAATGATGGCGAAATCCGGAATTCATTTTTATCCCATTTGTAGGTTTTTGAAAAACGGCTATCCCAACTCAGTGTTTTGTTTCCGCTAATGTTGGCAAAAGTCCTGAACTGCCTTCCTGTATCGTCATAGTAAGAAAAATCGGAAACATTATTATCCGTATAATTTAATTTTAACGAGGTTGAGTAAGTCATGTGCTTGGGAAGATTCCTATTCACAAAATAAATTGAAGTCGTATTTATCCATGTGCTTTTCAAATTAGGATTTCCCTGTGTCGTAAGCAACGGATTGGAAAGGTCTATATAAGGGTTGAGTGCCGTCATCTGGGGTGCTGTAAAATCGCTTTGATTGGATAGTTCCAAGGATTTGCTACTGGAAAACTTGTAAACGAATCTCGTGTTATAATTCGGGAAAATGAAGTTTTTTCTGAAATCGATATTGTCATTATTAAAGAAAGAATGAAAATCGTTGTTGTTGATTTCCAGATTAGCATTGAAGAAAAACCGGAATTTGGTTTTATTCAAATCATAACCCATCACAGCATAAAGCGAGTTGATATCCTGATTAATTGTATTAGACAATAGCGAGTTATATGTAGAAAATTCTCCTGTTGCCGTATCAAAATCGTGAACTTTTCTATCATTTTTGAGTGACAGAGATTTGTAGGTAATTTCTGTGGAAACGATGGCCGAGTCGGAAATTGGTTCATCGTATCTCGCATTGAAACTAAAATCTGTGTTTTGATTTTTAGAAACTGAGCGCTGGTTTCGGTAATCGTTTTCTTCCGGAGACTGATGAAAAATGGTCGTCGTAAAATTATAATCGGTACCACTGTTATCCATCACATTGCTGCTAACAGACGCTGAAAAAGTTCGTCTTTCTTTCTGAAATCTTCTTGTAATTCCTAAGGATTGTGAAAAACCATTATTGACAGATTTTTGTTTGACAGAACCCGAACTGGAGTTGAGCAGGACATCATCCCGCAAGGTTACAGATCGATTGTCAGAAGTGCTTTCGGTGGTATTGTTATTAAAATTGGAAGAGAAAATAATGTTTGTGAACTTGTCAAGTTTCAAAATTGAATTGGCGCTGAATCCCAATCTTCGCAAATCTCTGTCGCCAGTACGTTCTGTATTTCTATCTAATTTGTAGTCGGGCAGAAAGGTGGTTCGGGCAGATTTGGAGTAAGTTTCGGAGTTTCGTTCATAATAATTGGCATTCAATCTTTCCAAATCGAAGTTATCAAACTTGTTAGAATAGGTCGCATTCACAATTGTTGTACTGAAAATTCCGGCTCCGGAACCCGTTTTTCCTGATAATCCGGCATTAATATTATTGGAGCCTGCCGCTAAAGAAAGACGTGAATCCTGTTTTATTTTTGTAAAAAAAATAGCACCGTCATAACGTTCATCCGAACCATAACCCAACCTGATGTTGCTTGTAACTCCGACTTTATTTTTAGGATCCATTTCAAAATTCACTGTGAGGCTGTCCGTGATTGGCGCTCTTCCCGTCAGTTCTTCTTCCTTGGTTTTGGAAGTGGTAACCTGTATTTTTTTGATGATGTTGGCAGGAATTGTTTCCAGTTCCATTTTTCCGTCTTTATCAAATAACGGTTTCCCATTGATGTGGATTTTGCTTACTGATTTTCCGTTAACCGTAATTTTTCCATTCGCATCGATTTCAGCACCTGGAATTTCTTTCAGCAAGTCGTCTATCTTGGAGTCAGGTTTTACTTTCAGGTAAGAAGCGTTGTACTCAACAGTATCTTTTTTAATTTTTACAGGCGAAACCGTGATTTTGACTTCCTCAATATTGGTTATAAGTTCTTTGCTGAGTTTTATTGCTCCTAGATTTTCATTTTGATGAATGGACTCGAATTTTCGAGAGAATGTTTTGAGTTTATCTCCGGAAATCTGTAGAAATGAAGCTTCGTTTTGTGGGGGAACTTTGATGCTGAAGTTTCCGCTTTTACTTGTTCCAATGTAATTGATAATCGCCGAATCCTTTTGTTTCATCAAAGAAACGGTGATATTTTCCAACGGATTATTATTTTCGTCCGTCACTTTTCCTGTTACGTTGTAGGTCTGCGCATTCAGTTTCAGAAAAGTGAATATGAAAATAAGCCAGAATTTTTTCATCAAATGTTAATAGTTTTCGGCATCAAAAATAGAAAAAAACCCCTGAAAAATCAGAGGTTTTAATTTTTATTAAGTTTTGAAATTAAGCTTTCAAATATCTTGCATAAGCATAACCCTCCTCACCGTCAGCAGTTTTGATTTTCCACCAGTCGTCAGAAGACTGCTCAACCAAAGTTACTGTTTCACCTTTTGCTGCTTTTCCAACAATAGAAGCTTCTGTAGAAGGTTCTTTTCTGATGTTAAGATTAGACTCATCTGTTGCAACAGTTAAAGAAGCACCAGCTGCCAATCCGGAAACTTGCACATCGATATTAATATCTGTTGCTGTATAAGAAGAATCAATGGCGCCCAAAGCATTCCAAACTGTATCTTTTGCTGCGCTGCTAGACGCTTTTCCTGTGATATATAGAACACCCTCTTGCTCCTGCACAGAAAGATCAGATAGTCCTGCAGATTGAGCTGCTGAAACTACACTTGCATATTTGTCTTGTAAACTCATTTGTGATTATTTTACAGTGATTTTGTTATCGTATTTACCAATTTTAAGAGCATCTACAGACTCTTTCACTTTTCTTGCATTAGCAGAAGTTGTAGAACCTGTCAACGTTAATGTTCCCGCAACATCTTCAGCTTTTACGCCTGGGATATCTTTCAATGCAGTATTTACTTTAGCTAGAACAGCAGCGTCAACCATATTCACTTCTACAGGAGCAGCCATTGGCGCTACAGTTGCCATATCGTGAACATCTTTCACACCCTCTACTTTTTTAAGAGCTGCAATAGCTGCTTGTTTGTCAGCTTCTGTTGCGAAAACTCCGCTCAAATGTGCTTGTCCTTCCTTCACTTCCACAGAAGTTCCGGGATAAGCAGTGATTGCTGTAGTTGCGTTGGTTGTTAATTCTGCATCAGAAACTTTCTTTTTGCAGGAAACGGCTGTCATCGATACCATCAAGGCAAGAGCAGCGATTTTGAATGTTTTTTTCATAGGATAAAATTAATTAAGTTGTGTTTTTTAAAGAGTAAAATTGATGCCAAAAGATTTTGTAGACTTTTTCTTGATATTCAGATTTTAAACTTTCACTTATTGTAAAGTTAATTTTTTTTTTGATACAGCACTGAACTTTAAATAAATTTAACAGACATTATTATAATGTATTATTTAATCCTCAAAAACTCCTTCGCCAATTCTATCATTTTTGGGTCGCCGGTATATTTTCCTTTTTCGTCAGATAGTTTCACAGTCGGAATCCATTCATTATTAATTCCTTTTACACTGATGAGTTTCATTACGATGTTCATTGGTTTAAGTCCAACATCATTAGTAAGATTGGTTCCGATTCCGAAAGAAATTCCGATTTTACCTCTGCAGTAATTGGTGATTTCTTCTACTTTTTCTAGGTTCAAACCGTCAGAAAAAATAATGTATTTGAATAATGGATTGATGCCGTGCTTCTGATAATGCGCAATGGTTTTATCAGCAAATTCAAACGGGTCGCCGCTGTCGTGACGTACGCCGTCAAATAACTTTGCAAACTTTTTATCAAACTGCTGGAAGAAAACATCCGTGGTGTATGTGTCGGAAAGGGCAACTCCCAAATCGCCACGGTAAACATTAACCCAATTTTCCAAAGCAATAGAATTGGCCGTTTTGAAACCAAATTCTGCGGCGTGAAACATAAACCATTCGTGGGCATGTGTACCAATTGGTTTTACGTTGTAAAGCATAGCCAGATGAACATTGGAAGTTCCTGTAAAAGTCGATTTTTTATCCTGAATCAAGGCATCCATCACCAATCTGTGAACTTTGTAAGAATGTCTTCTTCGTGTTCCAAATTCAGCAAAAGGAACGCCCAATTCTGTCAAATGAACCGCTTTTTCTACAGTTTTATTAATGACCTCTTCGTTGGTTTGTCGCTCCATATGATTCATCTCATAATGAAGTTCGCTGATAAGTGCTAGCAAAGGGACTTCCCAAAGAATGGTTCTGTACCAGAGACCTTCCACCGAAACTTTTAGTTCGTTGCCATTTTGTTCAATCTTCACTTCAGAAGGGTCGTAATGAAAACCTTCCAAGAAATCGAGGTAGGGTAGAGCAAGATATGGACAAGTGGCTTTCAGATATTTTTTTTCGTCTTTGGTCAGCTTCAGTTCTGCCATTGCGTTGACAGACTTTCTAAGTTCTTCTGCAAAACCTTCCGGAAACTGATGTTTTCCACGGTTGATGAATTCGTACTTTACAATCTCGTTCGTGAATAATTTCACTACTGCATTTTGCATTGTAATCTTGTAGAAATCGTTATCCAGAATAGAGTTTAGTCTTACCTCGCGCATAAAAAAATCATTTAAACAAATCTAAGGAATTTTGTTGAGGAGATTTTACAATCTTGTGGAATTTATCATAATGGCACAAAGATTTTCTTTTTGATTTATAGTATGTTTTTGAGGCACAAAGTTAACTTCGTCAATATGAAAATCTTTGATTTCTATCGTGCCTTAAAAACAGTAAGAGAAAAATATTTTCATAGTGCTTTTTGTGTTAGACTTCATGGATTAAATTAAAGCAAAACTTTCCAAAAGTAATTTTCAAATTACAATCCTTACTTTTGTAAAAATTATTTAGAATGATAAAAGCGCTGATATATTTTGTAGTTGGAACCTTGATTAGTTTTTTCTTGAGACGTTTTACAGGAGAACCTGCAGAATTTTTGGTAGAACTATATGTGGCTTCTGCTTTCGGAATTGGTTGGGGATTGGCTTATTTTGTAGACCATCCGGAGTGGCCGCTTCCAAAGAAAATGGGAATCTCCTTTATTGGGATTATTGTTCTTGTAGCTATTGGCTTAATATTTTTCAATTTCGAAACTGCTTTGCCGTCCATTATCAAGTTTTCTACGGTCTTTGTAGCTTATTATATGATAGCAAGTTTCCGGGAAAGTAAATCGTTGAGGTATTAAATATATTTTGGGCAGCTTATCCGCCTTCCGCTCCCAATCTTTTTGTTCCGCCGTGCTACACAAAAAGGATTTCCGCTCAAGTCGGGCTGCAGCAATTCAATGTACAAAACAAAACCTTTCAAAGCTTGAAAGGTTTTTCATTTATATTAAATCTCAGTAAATCATATTTAATGAATCATCAGGAAGCTGACTACGCCTAAACCCATCACCAGAAACATAAAAGCAAAGAAATTAAACATAAACAAAATGCTTCCAATGATAAAACTTATAATACCGTGCGTATGGTAAACCTTATAATGGGCTATAAAAAAATAAATGATACTGTAGAAGAATAGAACATTCATCAGCAGATATATAAAGATATTGATTGAATTATTTAAAACATCGGTTAACTTATATAGTGTTGAGAACAGTAAAATTGTCAGTAGCAGGAAGCAGAAATAATGCAGTGTAAAAATGCCGTGGTCAAAATACCACCATTTTTTCTTGTTGTGGAAAATCCATAGGAAAAATGCAAAAATCGGAAGATAAATGAATAAGGATTTTGGCAAATTATGAAAAGATACCTCGCCCAGTTTTTTTAGGATTTCTCCTTTTGTAATACCTTTTTCCTTTAGCTCGAAAAATTTGTGAGCAACAGGAACATTAATGAAATCGAAGAATGATGGGTTTTTTGCTTTTGCAGAGTCAAATGATTTTCTGGTTGTATAACCATTATATTCAAACTTATCATCCAGTTTCTTACTCATATCAAAGCTGTCTTCGATATCACTTAATTTTGCAGAATCTTTTAGTAAAGTATTAACTTTACTAATTGTGACAGAATCCGTTCCCTTCATTTTTTCTTGCGCTCTGATGCTGTCAAGCTGTTTCGAAGTTTCTGCAAGTCTATTCAGTGAGATTATCTTTTCTTTTCCAGAGTCCTTTTTTCCTTCAAAATTAATGTCGAAAGGCGGGAAAACAGCAAATAGGAAAAATGTTATGAAACTGATGAAAATGTAAAGTTTAACCGGCGGAACAAATTTTTGTCTTTTACCTTCCAGATAAGTATTGGTCAATTTACCGGGTTTGAAAAGCAGATTTTTAAGAGTTCCCCAAAATTGTCCGTCGTAATGTGTAAGATCCTCTACAAAGTGAGTGAAAAGATAATAGAAAGGCTGCCTTGTCTCTATGTTCTGCTGTCCGCAATGGGGACAATAATGTTCCTCAACAATATGTCCGCAGTTTAAGCAGTCTTTTTCTTCTCTCAGTTTTCCGTGGCTCATTTTATAGAATTTTTTCAAAAATATAAAAAAGCAACATTATATAATGAGTCCAGTATTAATTAATTTTTAAAATCAATGTCAGGATTTATTTCAATAACTCATTAATAATTAGAAATTTAAAATATTTCTTTGGGGAAAATTTTTCATCCGGGAAAATTTTGCTACCTTTGCACACCCGTAAGGGAAAATTATGTTTAATCGTAAACGATAAATTGTGAATACATTAAGTTACAAAACAGTATCGGCAAACAAGGCTACAGCAAATAAAGAATGGGTTGTTGTAGATGCTGCTGAGCAACCGTTGGGAAGACTAGCTTCTACCGTTGCAAAGATTTTGAGAGGTAAGCACAAAACGAATTACACGCCACACGTAGATTGTGGAGACAACGTAATCGTTTTGAACGCTGGGAAAGTTACACTTTCCGGAAACAAGTGGGCAGACAAAACTTACATTTGGCACACTGGATATCCAGGTGGTCAGAAGTCTATGACTGCTGAGGAGCTTAAGAAAAAAGATGCTCTTAAAGTATTAGAAAAATCTGTAAAAGGGATGCTTCCTAAAAACAGATTAGGTTCGGCTTTATTCAAAAACCTTTATTTATATGAAGGAACAGAGCACAAACACGAAGCTCAACAGCCAAAAGTAATCAATGTTAACGAATTCAAATAATTAATATGTCTACAGTACACAAAATCGGAAGAAGAAAAACTTCTGTTGCAAGAGTTTATGTGAAGCCAGGAACTGGTAACATCACTATAAACGGTAAAGATGCTAAAACTTATTTCTGTACGGATGTTTTAGTTTATAAAGTGAATCAGCCATTTTTATTGACAGAAACTTTGGGTCAGTATGACTTAACTGTTAATGTTTTTGGAGGAGGTATTACTGGTCAGGCAGAAGCTATTAGACTAGGAGTTTCTAGAGCATTGTGTGAAATTAATGAAGAATTCAGATTACTTCTTAAGCCACACGGATTGTTGACTAGAGATGCAAGAATGGTAGAGAGAAAGAAACCAGGTCAGAAAAAAGCGAGAAAGAGATTCCAATTCTCAAAACGTTAATTTTTCAGATTCAGGATATCAGATACAAGATACAAGACTTTATGTTTTCTTCTTGGTTCTCGATTCTTGGCTCTATTATTTAAAAAAAATATTGCCCGTTACGTTTAGCATCCAAACTTTAC
>Ga0302347_1002293_pt1 | contig 19923 bp, 19 predicted proteins | sample PhyWR1_FD_202178 | JGI IMG/M metagenome (GOLD analysis project Ga0302347, IMG submission 202178) | Leaf surface microbial communities from wheat plants in UC Gill Tract Community Farm, Albany, California, United States - DLSL W.R1 (v2)... | ecosystem: Host-associated > Plants > Phyllosphere >...
GGCGGTAACTTGTCAACACTGCATAATGAGATAACCGAATTATACGGAGGAACTGTAAATACGGGAACAACTACTTTGAGAGAAGGAGAGGGCGTTCGTACGTTTTATCTTAGAAAATGGGCTGGTGTAGATGCTGCAAACGGAGATCCATTATGGTATGTCAATGGTGTTGGTGGTGAGACAACAAACGATTACAATAAAGCTCAACAAGCAACACAAGGGTCGTTCTTGAGCACACTTTTCGGAGGAGCCAATACAAGTTTGTCTTATAAAGGTTTTGGTTTGGATCTTCAATTCACTTATGGATTTGGTGGAAAAATTTATGACGACTGGGCTTCATATACTTGGAGTGATGGTCAATATACAGCTACTTATCCAGGTTACGGTGATGTTATGGGTGATTATTGGACTCCTACTAATACAAGTGCCAACAATCCTAAACCATTATCTGGTGGTAATAAAAGATCAAATGCAGCTTCAACAAGGTTCTTGTATGATTCAGACTTTGTAAGATTAAGTAATGCAAGATTTGGATATACTTTTACTGGTGATATTCTTAATGGAAGTGGTCTTAACTCCGTACAAATATATGTAATGGCGAATAATGCTTGGACTCATAGGTTTGATGATAGACTTAAATTTGATCCTGAGGTTAACGTGTCTGGTTACACAAATCTCGCACTACCAATCCTAAAGTCTTACCTATTTGGTGTTAATCTAAGTTTTTAAATGAATAAATTAAAAAAGATGAATAATATAATAAAAACAGGGATTCTTGCAGTTCTTATTGGATCTTTAACTATATCTTGTTCTGATGATTTTGTAGAAAGAGAGTTTTACCAGGAAGTAGAACAAGCTCCTCTAAAAACAACTCAAGAAATGCAATCCTTTGTAAGAGGAGCATATGTTTCTATGCGTAATACGCAATACTATGGAGCTGATTTTTTAGCTTATGCAGAAATTAGATCAGACGAGATGTATAGCACATTGCAAGGTGGATATTATACAAATGTTTATAATTATACGCAGGTGTCAAATGATCTTTACGCAAGGGATACATATAACAGAATCTATGAAGTAGTTGGTAAGTCTAATATTGTTATCAATTCTGACCTTAATGGAATTGAAGGAACATCAGCTGATAAAGCTACAGCAACATTTGCGCAAGGTCAAGCTTACGGATTGAGAGCAATTGCTTTCTTTGATGCTTTCAGACTTTATGGACAAAAATATATTCCAAATGGTACATTAGGAATTGTATTACCATTGAAATATGATCCAAAAGCTTTGATGCCAAGGGCTACCATTGCAGAAACAGAAGCGCAAATTGATGCAGATTTTACAAAAGCTCTTCAATTAATGACTGCAGGTACAATGTATTCAAATACTAAATCAGATCTAACCATTAATGCCCTTAAAGGTATGATGTCAAGGTTTTATCTTTATAAAGGTGATTATGCAAAAGTAAGATCTTTAACTAATGATTTGATAGGGAAGTATAGTGTTATTGCAGCTGGATTACATCAGACTTCTTTCCAATTTTTAATGAATGGAGCAGCTCCTAACTCCGTTTTTGAATTGGCAGTGGGAATTAATTCTTCGCTCTCTACAGGGTCTTATAGACAAAGATTGAACTCTTTGGGTTATGGCAATATTGTTGTTTCGGCCGCAGCATACAACTCATATGCTACAAATGATATTAGAAGAAACTTAATCACAGTCGCTGGTACAGGAGCAAATGCAGTCAGGTATCTTTCAAATAATAACGGTACAGGTAAATATACTAATACTGTAGGAGCTGATAATATTAAAATTTTACGTTATGAAGAAATTCTGTTAAATGGCGTTGAAGCCGAATTAAATGGAGGTGATCCAGCGAAAGCTCTTACATATTATAACCAGATTATTACTAATAGAGGTTTAACTGAAGCAACAACAGTAGATATGGCATTACTTAAGGCAGAAAGAATGAAAGAACTTCTTGGTGAAGGTCTTCGTCAATGGGATCTTAGAAGATGGGGAGATGCAATTCCGAGACCAGCTGCAGCACCTGCTGATCAAAACTTAAATGCATTCCCAATACCAAGAACAGAGACCGATATTGCAGGAACTCTTGTTCTACCTAACCCAGGATATGATAATAGTAATTAATATATCACATCAAATTTTTCAACAAGAAAGCCACTATTAGTGGCTTTCTAATTTTTATTTGAAATTGCAAAAATTAAGAACTAATGAAAAAAATTATTTTAATTGCTGTTTTACTAACAGCAGATACAATATTTGCTCAGGCTGGAAATGAAAATATATCTTTTTCAACGGGGAATTTTTTTATGAGAGGTAACAGGCCTTCTACAAAAGAAAAAATAATAGATGGAACGCCATATATCAATGGTAGTGATTTTACTAAAGTAATCATAAAAGGTTATAGCAAAAATGTACAAAACCTGAGATATAATGCCTACGATGATGAAATGGAATTCAAAGAAGGAGAAGATGTCTATTTTACCAATAAAGAAGAAGGTTTGAAAATCGATTTTCCTGCGCTCAAAAAAACTTATCAATGTCTTAATTATTCATACGATAACAAAAACAGATTTGGATATTTAGTTCTATTGGTTGATAATCAAAAATATTCATTGTTTAAAAGAGAGAAAATAGAACTTTTAAAAGGAGAAAAAAGTCCCAATGCATATAGCAAAGACGCCAATGATTATTATGCAAAAGAAAAAGATGTGTACTTGATTAAAAAAGATAATACTTTTTCTAAACTGCCAAAAAATCAGAAGGAATTTATCAATGATTTTTCTATAAATAAAACCGAATTTGATAAGCTTATAAAAGACAATAAACTTAATTTTTCTAAAGAAGAAGATCTTAAAAAAATTATTACTTACCTCAATAGTTTATAAACGAAACAGGCTCAACAGCCTGTTTTTAATTTAAACTCACATCCTCCGGCGCGTTTGCCCAAAGAAGAAACTCGCCGCCAAGATTCTGCATAATATTTTTCCAAAGATTCTGGTCATTGGGAAGTGTGTAATCCAAATTGTAAACATCCACAATCGTCCACATTTTACGTTGGATTTCGCCTTCCAATTGCAACGGAGACCAACCCGAGTATCCCGAAAAAACTTTGATATCTTCAATATTTGTAGAACCATCAACAATTGACGAAACTACAGAATCAATATCTTCCGTAATGTAGAATTCATCATTGATTTCCGAAAATTGCTCCGTGATTTTCTGACCTTTCAAAATGAAATAAACCTTATCATTTTCCACAGGTCCGCCTTCATACAAATCCACCGGAAATCCGAAAATATTCAGCAAGCGGGAACTCATATTTCGGTTCTTTTTATTCAAAATCAGCCCAAATGCGCCATTCTCGTTATGCTCAATAATCAGCACCACAGAACGCGAAAAAATATCGCCGGAAATATCAGGCGTTGAGATTAAAATTTTACCTTTGTAAGAGTAATTCATCTATCAAATCTATAAAAAAATATTTTTTTGAAAAAGTAATTAGAGCGAAAATTAAGTTAAAATTATGTTGGATTGAATATTTTGGGCGCCTATTTCCGCCTTCCACTCCCGCTATTTTTGCCATCGCTTTTCCATCCACAAAAAATGAGCTCCGTTCAAGTCGGGGCGCGCTTCGCAAAAAAGAAAAATTTGTCAAAGAATCCAACGTCAACATTTAATTTAGTTTTTCATTGATGAGCGAAGCGTCTTTGCGGCTCCTAAAATCAAAAATCTTTGCGAACTTTGCGTTTAAAAGATTCAATATTAAAATATCTCAATCATAAAATGAACAACGAAAACCTCCACGATAAAAGAAAAGTTTACGATAAATCCCAACTCATCGAAACCGCGATCAAAGAAAACCCCATCGAACAATTCCGCAACTGGTTTCTGGATGCCGAAGAAAATCCACAAGTTTCCGAAGCTAATGCAATGGCAATTTCCACCGTCGAAGAAGACGGATGCCCCAGAACTAGAATGGTTTTGCTAAAATCGTACAATTGGGAAGGCTTTGTTTTTTACACCAATTACGACAGCCGAAAAGGAAAATCGCTTGAGAGAACACAAAAGGCTTGTCTCAGCTTTTTCTGGCCAAGTCTGGAAAGACAAATCATCATCAAAGCTAATGTTGAGAGAATTGCAGAAAATCTCAGCGACGGCTATTTTCATTCGAGACCAAAAGGAAGCCAGTTAGGCGCTGCAGTTTCACCTCAAAGTCAGGAAATTCCCAACCGAAATTTCCTAGAAAATAAATTGAAAGACCTCGAAAAAGAATTTGAATACAAAGAAGTTCCAAGACCCGAAAACTGGGGCGGCTACATCGCAAAACCCTACGAAATCGAATTTTGGCAGGGTCGTCCAAACCGTCTCCACGACAGAATTATTTACACTTTGGAAGATAATATTGATTGGAAAATCTCACGATTGGCTCCATAATCCTAACATTTTTTATAAGATTGTTAACATAAATTTTCATTAATTTTTTCGTTATTTGTTCATTAACCATTTAAAAACAAAATTAATAATGAAAAATTTACTGAAAATCATTAGTGTTGTGGCGCTTGGGATTTTATTATCATTCAGCTTTTCGAAAGAGAAAAAAGTAGTGGTCATAGATGCTGGTCACGGCGGAACCGACTTGGGTGCGAGCAGAGATGGAATTTTAGAAAAAGAAATAGTTCTTAAGGTTGCCCAAAAAATAAAGGCTTTGAACCAAAATCAAAACCTCGAAATTATCCTGACAAGAGATGATGATTCTTATCCTTCATTAGCGGACAGAACGAAGAAAATCAATGATTTAAAACCTGATTATGCGATTTCTCTTCACGTCAACAATTCACCTAGAGAAACGACAGAAAGTAAAGGAATGGAGGTGTTTGTACAGGAAAATGAAGTCTCTAAGAAATTGGCAACCAAGTTTTCAGAAAAATTTCAGGATTCAAAAATTAGAACTGGAAATCTTCATATTTTGAGAGAATCCAAAACGCCTGCGATATTACTGGAATTAGGTTTTATCAATAATCCAGACGAAAGAAATTACTTCGCCAGCGAAAAAGGACAAACCGAAACAGCAGAAAAAATATTGAAATTTATTGATGAGAATTAATTCGATTCAGAAAATTCAACTTACAGAAAAACCAGCAATTGCTGGTTTTTTTTATTTACTTCTCGATTTCAAAACTTGCTCCACATCTTCCACGGTGAAACCTTTCGCTTTCAACAAAATCAAATAATGATACATTAGGTCTGCAGCTTCATTTAGAAATAATTCGTCGTTGTTATCTTTCGCTTCAATGACGAGTTCCACAGCTTCTTCACCCACTTTTTGAGCCACTTTGTTGATGCCTCTTTTGTAGAGTTCATTTGTGTAAGAACTGTCATCGTTGTTATCAATTTTATCAGAAATTTTTTGCTGCAATTCGTACAGAAATCCTTTATCAGTTTGCTCTGCGAAGCAAGACGTCGTTCCGTTGTGGCAAGTTGGTCCAAGCGGTTTTGCTTTGATGAGAATCGTGTCTTGGTCACAATCCAATTTCCAATTAATCAATTCAAGGAAATTGCCTGAAGTTTCACCTTTTGTCCAAAGTCTATTCTTTGAACGTGAGAAAAAAGTGACTTTCTTTTCCTGCAAGGTTTTATCAAATGCTTCCTGATTCATATAACCCAGCATCAAAACTTTCAGATTGAGATAATCCTGAATGATAACGGGAATCAAGCCTGTATTGTTGTCAAATTTTATAGTCATCGTATGGGTAGATTTTTAGATTTTAAATAATTTTTAAGTTCCGGAATTCCGATTTCGTTGAAGTGAAAAATACTCGCTGCCAAAGCTCCGGTTGCTTTGGTTTCCGTAAAAACATCTTCAAAATGCTGCATCGTTCCCGCACCTCCCGAAGCAATCACTGGAATATTGATTAATTCCGAAAGCGTTTTGGTGATTTCAATGGCAAATCCAGCTTTGGTTCCATCAGTATTCATCGAGGTTAGGAGGATTTCTCCGGCTCCCAGCTTTTCCACCTCTTTAGCCCAGGAAAACAATTCTTTTTCAGTTTCGATTTTTCCACCGTTGCTGAAAACTTTGTGTTGATTTCCGACAAATTTTGTATCGATTGCTAAAACCATACATTGCGAACCAAATCGTTTGGCGACTTCGGTAATCAATTTTGGATTGGACAACGCTGCAGAATTAATTGTGATTTTGTCCGCGCCATTTTTTAGAAGTTCTTCCACATTTTCCAAAGCATTGATTCCGCCGCCAACAGTAAATGGAATGTTGATATTTTTCGCAATTTCCTTGACCAATGGAATTAAAGTTTTTCTTCGTTCGTCGGTTGCAGAAATATCCAAAAAAACCAATTCATCTGCACCTTGTTCAGAATATTTGATGGCCATTTCCAAAGGATTTCCGACTTCTTTTAAATCCAGGAAATTGACGCCCTTGACCGTTTCTCCATTCTTGATATCAAGACACGGAATAATTCTTTTTGCTAACATTAGAGAAATGGTTTTAAATCGTTGAACGTGATTCTGTTTTCATACAATGCTTTTCCGATGATTGCACCTTCACAACCTAATGATTTTAATTGAACTAAGTCATTAGTAGAAGTTATTCCACCCGAAGCAATCAATTTAATTTCAGGATTCTGCGAAATTATTTTTTGATATAATTCAAAAGAAGGACCTTCCAACATTCCATCTTTGTCGATGTCTGTGGAGATAACATACTCGATTCCGGATTCTGTTTTTTCTTTGATGAAATCATAAATGTTCATTTCACTTTCTTCCAACCAACCTGAAACTGCAATTTTTTCTTGTCGTGCATCAGCTCCCAAAATGATTTTTTCTGAACCATATTTTTCAAAACTTGACTGGAATAATTCCGGACTTTTAACAGCAACGCTTCCTAATGTCACTTGATTTGCGCCACTTTCAAAGGCGATTTCAATGTCTTTTTGGGATTTCAGACCGCCACCAAAATCGATGATTAAATTGGTTTCTTTGGAAATCTGTTCTAAGATTTTATAATTGATGATTTGATTTTGTTTTGCGCCATCTAAATCGACCAAATGCAGAAACTGGATGCCGTTGGCTTCGAAGTTTTTGGCAACATCCAAAACGTTAGAATCGTAAATTGTTTTTTGATTGTAATCGCCTTTGGAAAGCCGGACGCATTCGCCGTTGATGATGTCTATTGCTGGGATGATTTTCATTTTCTATTTTGATTTTTTATAAAATTCTAACCACAAAAGTCACAAAGATTTTTACTTTTTTGGTCATTCAAAAGTTCAAAAAATGCATACGTGAAATTTTGTTCTCTTTTGAAAAGCATTATTTTTCAATCTTTCCTTTTGTATCTTTTGTGGTTGAAATAGTCATAATTTTAAAAAGTTCTCTAATATTTTGCTTCCCAATATTCCGCTTTTTTCAGGATGAAACTGAACGCCGAAAAAGTTGTCTTTTTGCAAAGCCGTGCTATAAGCTTCGGAATAATCTGTGGTCGCAATCGTGTTTTTGTTTTTCGCAACATAATAACTGTGAACAAGATACGTATAGGTCTGCTCCGGAATTCCTTTGAACAAATCCGATTTCAAATCGTAAATTTGATTCCAGCCAATCTGCGGAACCAAAACCGAATTCGGAAATTTCCTAACCGAAACATCGAAGATTCCTAAAGCTTTTGTACTGCTCTCCTCCGAGTCTTTACAAAGCAATTGCATCCCAAGACAAATTCCCAAAAGTGGCTGTTTGAGCTCCGGAATCAGCAAGTCAAGCTGGGTTTCCCGCAAAGAGTTCATTGCGAAAGATGCTTCGCCAACGCCCGGAAAAATAACTTTGTCCGCGTTGGAAATCTCGACCGGATTGCTCGTAATCTTCGCCGAAAATCCCAACCTTTCAATTGCAAACAGCAGACTTTGCACATTTCCAGCCTTGTAATCTATAATCACTGTATTCATTATTTTTATTTTTTAGATTATAGATAATAGATATTATTCAAAGTCTATCATCTATCTGTCTATTATCTAGTTGTCTCCTACAACATTCCTTTTGTTGAGGGTAAAATCATTTTTTCTGGGTCGCGTTTTACAGCAGATTTCAGGCATTTTGCGAAGGCCTTGAAAATCGATTCTATTTTGTGGTGTTCGTTTTCGCCTTCTGCTTTGATATTGACATTTGCTTTTGCCGAATCGGAGAAAGATTTGAAGAAATGAAAGAACATTTCAGTTGGCATTTTCCCAATCATTTCACGTTTGAAATCCGCTTCCCAAACAATCCAGTTTCGGCCTCCAAAATCCAATGCAACCTGTGCCAGACAATCGTCCATAGGCAAAACAAAAGCATAACGTTCGATTCCCAATTTGTTTCCTAAAGCTTGATAAAAAGCTTCTCCGAGGGCAATTCCGGTGTCTTCAATCGTGTGATGTTCGTCCACTTCCAAATCGCCATCGACGTTAATTTCCAAATCCATTTGACCGTGTTTCGCAATCTGGTCGAGCATATGATTGAAAAACGGAATTCCTGTTTCGATGTTGGATTTTCCGGTTCCATCGAGGTTTAGGTTGATTTTGATTTTGGTTTCGTTGGTATTTCTGATGATTTCGGAAGTTCTGTTTTCGAGTTTTAGGAATTCGTATATTTCTTTCCAGGAAGTAGTTTTTAAACCAATTACGTTTTCTAAATCATCGTTCTCTAAAATCTCATCGGCGCCAAGATTCTCATCAGTATTAATAAAAATTGCTTTTGAATTGAGGTTTTTTGCCAACTTCACATCGGTAATTCTGTCGCCGATGACGAAGGAGTTTTCTAGGTCGTAACTATCTTTATCAAAGTATTTTGTCAGTAAGCCTGTGTTTGGTTTTCTGGTTGGCGCATTGTCTTTGGCAAAGGTTTTATCAATGAAAATATCTTCGAATTTGATGTCCTGACTTTCAAAAGTTTCAATAATAAAATTTTGAATTGTCCAAAAGTTTTCTTCCGGATGAGAATCTGTTCCCAAACCGTCCTGATTGGTAACCATCACCAATTCGTAATCCAGTTCTTTGACAATTTTTGAAAGATAAGTGAAAACCTGCGGATAGAATTTCAGCTTCTGGAAAGAATCAACCTGATAATCTTCCGGTTCCAGAACCAAAGTTCCGTCGCGGTCAATAAATAATAATTTTTTCATTTTAATTAATTGATTTTAAGGTTTCTATTAATTTCAAATTTTCTTCCGGAGAACCAACTGTAATTCTCAAGCAATTTTTGATGACTGAATTTCGGTTTCTGACTATCACATTTTCATCCACTAATTTTTGGTAAATCCAATCTGCATTTTCAACTTCTATTAAAATGAAATTGGCGTCTGAAGGAAAAATTTTCTTGACCAAACTCAGTTGTTCTAAACTTTGAATCAGAAGTTTTTTCTCATTCAAAATCAGTTTGATGTTATTTTGAATGAGTTTAATATTTTCATCATTCAAAGCATCGAAGATTGCATTTTGATTGAGTTGACTGATGTTGTAAGGCGGTTTCGTCTTATTATGAAATTTGATAATTTCTTCCGATGCGTAAGCGATTCCAACTCTGACAGAAGCCATTCCCCAAGCTTTGCTAAATGTTTGACTGACGATGAGATTCGGATAATTTTCAATTTGATTTCTGAAACTTTCTTCCGGACTGAAATCAATGTAAGCTTCATCAATAAAGACAATTCCATTAAAATTTTCAAGAATGTATTCTATGTTTTTAATTGAATTTCCAGTCGGATTGTTTGGTGAACAAATGAAAATTATTTTTAAATTTTTATCATTTAAATATGGTTTTAAAGTTTCTAAATCGATTTGAAAATCTTCATTCAAAGCAAGATTGATAAGTTCAACATCATTGATATTAGCGGAAACTTCATACATTCCATAAGTTGGAGAAAATGTCAAAACCTTATCTTTTCCAGGCTCGCAAAAAATTCTGAAAGCCAAGTCAATTACTTCATCGCTTCCATTTCCTAAGAAAATATTGTCAGCAGAAATCTGATTAAGTTGGCTCAGTTTTTGTTTGATTTTCCTTTGATATGGGTCTGGATAACGATTCAAATCTCCAAATGGATTTTCGTTGGCGTCCAGAAAAATGCCGTTCTCACCTTTGAATTCATCTCTTGCGGAAGAATAAGGTTTCAGATTCAGAATATTTTTTCTGACTAAATTTTTTATATCAATTTTCATTTTCTAAATATTTTAATCTGACAGAAACTGCTTTTTTGTGAGCGATTAATTCTTCGGCTTCCGCCATTAATTCTATGGTTTTTCCAATGTTTTTAATTCCGTTTTTTGTTATATTTTGGAAAGTGATTTTCTTAACAAAACTATCCAAAGAAACGCCGCTGTAATTTTTCGCAAAACCGTTTGTTGGCAAAGTGTGATTGGTTCCGGAAGCATAATCACCTGCACTTTCCGGACTGTAGTTTCCTAAAAAAACAGAGCCAGCATTGGTAATTTTATTTGTGAAACTTTCAGCATTTTCAATTGCTAAAATCAAATGTTCAGGTGCGTAATAATTTGAAAATTCAATAGCTTCATCTATAGAACTTAATAAAATTGATTTGCTGTTTTGCAATGCGATTTCAGCAATTTCTTTTCGTGGTAAATCTGAAAGTTGCTTCTTGATTTCAATATTAATTTCATTAATGATTTTCTCGGAATTACTCAACAAAATAACTTGAGAATCGGTTCCGTGTTCGGCTTGGGAAAGCAAATCTGAAGCAACAAACTCAGGAATAGAAGTTTCGTCTGCAATCACTAGAACTTCACTTGGACCAGCGGGAATATCGATGGCAACATTGTAGTTAAGAGCCAGTTGTTTCGCAGTTGTCACATATTGATTTCCAGGTCCAAATATTTTATCAACTTTCGGGATTGTTTCTGTTCCAAAAGTCAAACCTGCAATTGCTTGACTTCCACCAACTTTGAAAATATTTTTAATACCAATCAAGTTCGCAGTAAACAAAATCGCTGGATTGATTTTTCCATTTTTATCAGGAGGTGAACAAAGCGTAATATTTTTGCAACCTGCAATAGTCGCGGGAATTCCCAACATCAAAACCGTAGAAAACAAGGGCGCAGTTCCTCCAGGAATGTAGATTCCGATATTTTCAATTGCTCGGTTTTCTCGCCAACAGAAAACACCTTCGGTTGTCTCGATGGTTTTTTTCTCTTCCTGTTGAGAATTGTGAAACTTTCTAATATTTTCAAAAGCAATTTTTATAGCTGATTTTAATTCTTCGGAGATTAATTTTTCTGCTTCATTGATTTCTGATTCAGAAACTTTTAAATCTTGAAGAGAAACTTTGTCAAATTGTTCTGTGAAGAATTTTAAAGCTTTATCTCTGTTATTTTTAACTTCTAAAAAAACATCTTTAATTTGACTTTCAAGATTTTCTTGATTTTGTAAAGGTCTTTCGCAAAGTGACTTCCAGTCTTCGATGTTTGGATGTTTATATTGCTTCATCATAATATCATTTTTTCGATTTCTAACACTAAGATTCCTTGAGCACCTTCATTTTTCAACTTTTCTATCACTTCCCAAAATTGGTCTTCTTTAATCACTGAATGGATAGATGACCAACCGCTTTCCGCCAATGGAAGAATCGTCGGCGATTTCATTCCGGGTAAAATATTGATGATTTTTTCTAAATTTTCATTTGGTGCATTCAAAAGAATATATTTGCTTTCGGAAGCTTCTTTTACGGCATTGATTCGGAATAATAATTTTTTGAGAATATCTTTCTTTTCGCCTGACAATTCAATATTGGAAATCAAAACGGCTTCACTTTCCAGAACAGTTTCAACTTCTTTCAATCCATTTGTGAGTAAAGTAGAGCCTGTGCTGATGATATCGAAAATGCCGTCTGAAAGTCCAATTCCAGGAGCGATTTCTACACTTCCGCCGATTTTTTCGATTTGTGCATTGATGTTATTTTCTGTGAAAAAGCTCGAAAGAATTTCAGGATAAGAAGTCGCTATTTTTTTATTTTCGAAATATTGGATTCCTATGTAATTCTCTTCTTTCGGAATTGCCAGAGATAATCTGCATTGCGCAAATCCAAGTTTTTGGACAAGGGCGATATTTTTTTTCTGCTCCAGAATTTCATTCAGTCCAAGGATTCCGATATCGGCAACGCCTTGTTCCACATATTGCGGAATATCATCGTCGCGAAGGAAAAGGATTTCCAAAGGAAAATTGGAAGAAATAGCTTTCAGTTTTCTGGTGCCATTGGAAATTTTGATTCCGCATTCTTCGAGGAGTTTGAGAGATTTTTCGCTCAGTCGTCCGCTTTTTTGTAAGGCTAATTTCAGTTTACTCATTTTAGATTTTGACATAAGTCCGAGTAAACGACAGAGAATTTTTGGAATAAAAAAAAACCGACTGATTACTCAGACGGTTTATATTTTTAGAAGTTATGACATATCACTACCTTCCCGTCTGCGCGAGGAAATGATGATGATGATGCATAAATTGTGTAGTCATTTTGATATTTTGATGAAGCAAATGTATAGAACTTATTTTAATTAAATCTAACTTTTCATTAAAATTAACTAAATAAAATTCTCGGCCCATTTCTGAACCATCTCAGAAAACCTAGTGTTTTCAAAGGTTTTATTCCTGATTTTGGAAACAGAATGCACACCTTTTTCGTCAGAAATTCTTAAAATCTCTTCAGCCTTTTGAGATTCGAAAGCAATGATTTCCGCTTCTTCTATCTCAGCCAGTTTATTTTTATGGATGAAAGTGACGAAGTTTTCCATCAAAGGCGAAATGTATGCTCCTTCCGTTTGTTTTGGAATTTTAATCACGTTATCCTGCAAAAACAAAAGATTTCCGAATATACTTCTGGCAATTTTTTTATTTGGATTAAGGAGAATCACATCGTCCAAATCATTTTCTCTCGCATAAATCTGAGCATAAATATTCTCCGGAGAATGAACTCTGATATTACTCAAAAGATTAGCATTCACATTGATTTCCTTAATCAAATCCAATTCGATATTGCTTTTAATGTCCAGAATATCTTCAGACTCTTCAATCTCAAAAAAGAAAGCCGTTTCAGATTTTGCCAAAGGTTTGTCATCCTGCTTTCTGTAAGCCATCAACTGGACGATTCCGTTCTGAACGCCTTTCGATAAAACTTCATTCTGAAAAAGTTCCTGGAAAAATTCCAACGTGTAAGTCAAAGGAATATTCAATCTCATCTTCCTCATCGATGCCATCAGGAAAAAGTAAGATTCCTCAGCCATAATGATTTGACCGTTTCGAATGAAAAATGAAACCCAAACCGAATCTCCAAAAAGAAAAGACCGGTTCAGCAATTGTAAATTGTCTTGTGTATAAACTATCTTCTGCATTGTTGTGTACAAAAAAATAATGAACGATAAAAAATCGTTCATCCATTTATTTTAGGCGGCGCCTAATTTTATCTGTAGATTTTCTATCAAGTTTTCCCAATAGAGTTTGTTTTCCTCTTCGTCGCCATCTTCGCAAAAATCTGTGATGTTAAGAGAAAGGTCGTCTGTGATCTCATCGATAACGATAGAAAGCTCGAAGAAATATTTCGTTCCTTCGTCTTCTTCCCAACGGAATCTCACAAAACTTTCTGGCTTATAACGGATGAGCGTTGCTCTCTCAGCAGGACCACCGCCCCAGCTGAAAAAGAAGTCGTCACCACGCTCTACAACGTCGTCTGCAAACCATTCTGATAATCCTTCTGCACTTGCCAAATACTCATACAATATCTCCGAGAGACAATGCATATTGTATTCATACTGCACTTTCGTTTTCGCCATATTCTAATTCTAATTGTGGCGCAATATATAAATTAATTTCTTATTTCCAAATCAAAATGTCTATGGAAATACAAATTTTTTATAGAAATAATGTATGATTTTTATTAGCTGATTGGATACAGTTGATGAACACTAATTTTTACAATTTTTTGACTCCATTTACCTTGAAAATTTGGGCAGCTTAATCCGCCTTCCGCTCCCAATCTTTTCACTCCACTACGTTGCGTAAAAAGGATTTCCGCTCAAGTCGGGCTGCATATTCAGCGTAGAAACAACAGTTATCCTAAAAAACAATTTTGTCATTCCGTAGGAAACATAACGAAGTGGTTCGACGAAGTCAATCTAAACTTCACTGTCGAGATTCCTACGGAATGACAAACTGGATATTAAAGTAGAATGTTGAGAGAAAAACTTACTCCACTTCATTCAAAGCTTCCAGAATAATTTCACAGCCTTTTCTGATTTCATCTTCCGATATAGTCAGTGGAGGAGAGATTCTCATATATTCGTTTCTGTAAAGTTGCCAAAAAACTATCAATCCTTTTTCCATACATCTGGAAGCCACTTTCAAAGTATATTCAGGACTTCCAAGATTCACAGCCAGCATCAAACCTTTCCCGTTCACATTTTTGATTTTCGGATGAACGAGCAATTCTCGGAAGAGTTTTTCTTTTTTATCTGTTTCTTCCATCAATCCACTTTCCAGAACTTCTTTCAAAGTAGCGTGCGAAGCGGCTGCAATCAAAGGATTTCCTCCAAAAGTCGTAATATGTCCCAACTTCGGAGAGTGTGAAAGGCTTGTCATAATTTCTCTAGAACTCATAAAAGCACCAACCGGAACGCCACCGCCCATTCCTTTTCCCATAACAAGAATGTCAGGAACAATCCCAAAATGTTCAAAGGCAAACAACTTTCCGGTTCTTCCAAACCCCGGTTGAATCTCATCCAGAATCAACAAGGCACCAACTTCTTCACAACGCTTTTTCAGATTGATGAAATAATTGTCTTTCGGAGTTATGAATCCTGCGGCTCCCTGAATAGTTTCTACAATTACACAAGCTGTTTTATCGGTGATTTTATCAAAGTCATTTTCATTATTGAATTCGATGAAATTGACCATTGGCAACAACGGACGGAATTCTCTTTTGTGAACCTCATTTCCTGCAACAGAAAGTGCACCGTGTGTATTTCCGTGATAAGCATCTTTGAAGGCGATGATTTCTTCTCTTCCAGTATAACGTTTAGCCAATTTCAAACTGCCGTCAATCGCCTCTGCTCCAGAATTTACAAGATAAGTCACTTCCAAAGGTTCAGGTGTTGCTTCTGCCAAAAGTCTGCAAAGTTCCACTGGTTTCTCCTGCGCATATTCGCCGTAAACCATTACGTGCAAGTATTTATCTGCTTGTTCTTTGATAGCGTTAACCACTTTTGGATGAGAATGTCCCAGTGTGTTGGCAGAAACGCCGGCTACAAAATCCAGATAGGCGATTCCGTTTTTTCCGTAGATGTAACTTCCTTCCGCTTTTTCAACTTCGAAACCTGCGGCGTAAGGCGTTGTTTGGGCTTGGTATTTGAAGAAATCTTGTTTCATTATTCAATGGTAGATGTTAGGAATTAGATTTTAGAAGTTAGAACTTAAAATATTTTTCAATAATAAATGCACTTCTAAACTTTTGCAAAGTTCGGAAATTTTAGGTTTCTATTCTATGAAACGACCAAATTTCCGACTTGGCGAAGCGCGCCCCGACTTGAACGGAGCTCATTTTTTGTAGCTGGAAAAGCGAAGGCAAAAATAGCGGGAGTGGAAGGCGGATTAAGGCGCCCAAATTTCTACTCCAATCATTAACGGATTTTTACTTCTTAACCCGTATTGGCGTCTTTGGTTTATTCTTTTCTTCCTGTTTTTTCCGTTCGGCTTCAGCCAGGTTGAAGAGAGTGTTGTCGGATTCGTAGACTATCTCGGGATAATTTGGTGTGTCGAGAAAAATATCGCGCCATTTTTGTGGACGGTCTTTGGTATTCCAATTGAAATCTTTGAAAAAACGTTCTTCTTTTGAGATTTGGCTCATCGGATAAGTGTCGTTATTCGCACCAATATTGCAGGAAACAATTTCCAGTCGGCGCTCCAAAAACTCTGCTGTAATCTCGCCACAAGTGGACAACATTACACCAATTCTTTTTATTTGTTTTGTTTTTTTATCCTCGTCATCCGCATAAGTAATAGCTTGCGCATTGCCTACCGCTTTTGCACTGTCTATCGCGTTGTTGTTGAGGTAGACAATCATATTCTTGCTTTTGATTTGATTGAATTCATCTTTCAAATTCAAAGAATCTGCTTTGCTTATAGCGAAGGCATTGCCTAAAACTCTGATGGAATCTGTAATTTCTTTTTCGGGATTGCTGTAAACACGGATTTCGTCTCCGGTAACTTGTTTTACACCCATCCAAAGAATTGGTTTTCTCATCAGGTGCATCTCGCCATCGGTTTCATTAAAACTCAATGAATCTCCGCGACCTTGCATATTAGTTTTGAAAATTCTTACTTTTCTGTAAGCTCGCAAATAGCTTTTTTTCTTCAGTGCGTTGGCCGAATCCGGTCTTTGAAACGTGATGAATTTCTCTGCAGAAAAATAGGCCGAATCTTTACTAAGAATCTTTACAGCATAAGGTTTGTCCGTAACCATTGCAGAGTCTTTCTTTTCATAGATTTCTCCATAACCACCTTTGATAAAACGTTTTTGCTGAGGGTCGTCCAACGTTACATTGCCTGTTCCTTTTCCAAAACCTGTATTTCTATTAAAGTATAATTTGTCTCCAGTCAGGATTTTCCCATTGTTATGGATTCTGGAATTTTTGTTGAGGAAAGATTCGCCTGTTTTGGAATTATGAGTTCCAAGTTCTGTATAGACATAGTTGGCGTAATTTTCCTTACTTCTAATGGTTGTTGGTCCGGTAAAATCGGAAACACCTGTATTTTGATTGGTTTTGATATTATCGCTTATGATAGTGTATTTATCAGTTTCGATATTAGAACGACCAATGAAATCTATCATTTTGGAATTGAGATAATAGGTCGCCGATTTGGTGTACATCACACTTCCATCATTACTATAAATTGTTCCGCCTGTGTTGAAATAAGCCGTGTTTGGGATTTTATCGTAATAAAGCGTTTCTGTTTTGATGGTTTGTTTCGGGTCTGTGAGAACTACATTGTTGCGGGCAATTCCACGTTGGGTATTACCGTCGTATTCCATTTCTGCAGCGGTAATTCGATTTCCATCGGCAGTTGTAAGAACCACGTTTCCGATGGCTTTCAGAAAATTTTCTTTTTCATACCAAATAACTTCATCTGCAGAAAGTACAGAACCTTGATGTTCAAATACTACGCTTCCGGAAAAGACTTTGTTACCATCATATTTATCCTTGCTCACTCCGAAAGTATCCGAATGTTTGTTGATGACTTTCTTGGAAGGCTCTGTCTGAGAAGTAGGTTTTTTAAAAAAATCATCTTTTATCAAGCCACTATTTTGAGCAGGCGTAACCTGTCCAAATATCTTGATAACAATAAAAAATAGAACAACAAAAAGGGATTTCTTCATTAAATTTCAGACTTCTTGTGTCCGTAGAAGTACAAAGAGTGCGTATCAATACTTACGCCAAATGCTTCTTCTATTGAGTCTTTGATGCCTTGGATTCTCGGGTCGCAGAACTCTATAATCTCTGCAATTTCTTTATCAGAATCTTCTTTATAAATTACCAAATGGTCGTGCTGCTTATCAAAATAAGACTTCTCATAAGAAGATGTGCTCAATGTTTTTTCTCCGAATTGGTGTTTTCTAATCAAGCCTGCATCCAAGAAAATCTCGATAGTATTATAAATCGTTGCCTTGCTTACGTGGTATTTTTTCTGCATCATCAGCAGATAAAGGTCATCCACGTTGAAGTGGTGCTCCATATTGTAAATCTCCTCAAGAATAGTATATCTCTCAGGCGTATTGCGGAAGCCTTTATCCATAAGATATTGTCTAAGGACGTCTTTTATAGTTGCGATATTCAACTCTTTTTGTTTCGTATCCATAGTACAAAAATAAAGAATTTTTTCGGGATTATTCGAAATGCTTGTGTTCGACTTTTTCTATTCTCTCGATTTTGATTTTCTGGTCAAGAAGCGGCGCCGATTCTACCACAACATTATGACTTGCAACGCCATAAGCTGTGAAGTCGTTACTGCCAAGTTTCTTTACAAAATTATAAATATTAAGAATGATTTTATCTCTAATTGTAAGAAGGAAATCATTGATATAAACATTATCGATAATCACAAACTTCAAATCTGGCGGAATGTTATGTGCTCTCAAAGACGGATGCGAACTGCGTGAAGGAATCGTTCCTTCTTCCATCATTTCTGCTAAAATCTGCTGGAAATAATCGTTGATTCTTCTGTCTCTTTTGAAACCCAATAAGAAACTGATTTTATAAATTGTGCCCGGCAAAACCTCTTCCACATTGTATTTGAAACTGTATGGGTCTTCCTGATTCACAATATTCAAAATAAAATAATGATCCGCTCTTTTAGGTTGTGCTCTGATGATGGAATAAATGATTTTTGATTCCACTTCATCTTCTCTTTTTGCTCGGCTGATGAATGCAAGGTTTGTAGCGTATTTCGGAATTGTTTCATCCAGTTTCATATCCTTGATGGTGGAAACATATTTGTCCAGTTTCACAAACTTGATGAAAGTTGTTTTGATGATTCTTCCGTTGTACCAAGCGTACATACAGATGCCGATGAAACCAGCCAGAAGAACAGACATCCAACCACCATCAAAGAATTTGATAATGTTGGCGCTGAAAAACCCACCTTCGATGACTAAATAAATTAATGCAAAAAATGCAATAAAAATCTTTTTCGTTCGGGTTTTTAGGAACCAGAAAATCAAAAGTATTGTTGTCATCAACATCGTGACAGTAATCGAAAGTCCATACGCCGCCTCCATTTTACTCGATTCTTTGAAGTACATCACGACAATGAAGCAAAGTATCAACAATCCCCAATTGATTTTTGGAATATACATTTGACCTTTGATTCCCGAAGGATACTCGATTTCCTGATTCGGCCAAAAGTTGAGCGACATTGCTTCTGAAAACATTGTGAAAGCACCGGTAATAACAGCCTGACTTGCAATGATTGCAGCCATTGTCGCTAATACTACCGCAGGAATAATGAACAATTCCGGCATAATTCCGAAGAAAGGATTTTTCCCTTGGAACACTTCATTATAACTGTTAAGTAGCCAAGCACCTTGACCTAAGTAATTAAGAATCAACATTGCTTTTACAAAAATCCAACTCACTCGGATGTTTTTAATTCCGCAATGTCCAAGGTCAGAGTATAATGCTTCTGCTCCCGTTGTACAAAGGAAAACTGCACCGAGAATTACAATCGCACTTGGAGAATTATAAATTAATTTTACAGCATAATAAGGATTGAATGCGTTCAAAACAGTTGGATGTTCTATCAATTGAACAAAACCAAAACCACCAAGAACCAGAAACCAAAGTACCATAATTGGTCCGAAAAACTTTCCAATAAAACTGGTTCCAAATTGCTGAACAAAGAAAATGACGATTAAAATAACCAAAGTAATTGGAACCACAGGCGGTTTGTGCATCACCAATTCCAAACCTTCGATTGCCGAAATTACAGTCATAGAAGGCGTGATGATACTATCTGCAACCAAAGTTGCTGCACCAATTATCGCAACAGCATAAAGCCATTTTTTCTTGAACCGTTTGACGAGCGAGTAAAGAGAAAGAATCCCTCCTTCGCCTTTATTATCAGCTTTTAGAGCAATTATAACGTATTTTATGGTCGTTTGTAAAGTCAGAGTCCAGATGATACAAGACAATGCGCCTTCTATATATTCCTCAGAAATGATTCCGCCGGCTTTTCCTGCATTGATAATGGCTTTCATCACGTACAACGGCGAGGTTCCGATGTCTCCGAAAACAATTCCTAATGAAACCAAAACGCCCACTGCGGACAGTTTTTTGAGGTCAAAATGACCGCTGCTATCTTGCGACA
>Ga0302347_1002295_pt1 | contig 19892 bp, 17 predicted proteins | sample PhyWR1_FD_202178 | JGI IMG/M metagenome (GOLD analysis project Ga0302347, IMG submission 202178) | Leaf surface microbial communities from wheat plants in UC Gill Tract Community Farm, Albany, California, United States - DLSL W.R1 (v2)... | ecosystem: Host-associated > Plants > Phyllosphere >...
AGTTCACTCAGCGCCACACAGGCATCGATTGCCGGATAGACGCCGTAAAAATCGTAGTCGTCAGCAGCAGGTATTGCCGCTTCCAGTTTTTCCAGCTGGCTATCAAAGTTCACTTTCGCATCTTTAACCGTCAGCGTTTCCCAGATCAGGTCAACAATACGGCGATAAAGCTGAGGGTCGGCGAACTCCGTTTGCTGACAGAACATGGCGTAGTTTGGATACATACGCTCACACAGGCAGGCCATAAAGGTCGTGTGCTGCCAGCTTTCCAGCTTCTCCAGCCGCAGATGGATCGGGTTTTGTAGCATGATAAGATCTCAAGTTCGATAATTAGCCGCAGTTTACCTGAATCAGCCGTTAATTTCCTGCCATCGCACAAAGGCCGTCCGCCGTGATGCGACCGCATCGGCCCAGCGGGTGGGTTCAGGCAGGCGATACCCCTTCATACAACGCTGAACCCACGCCAGCGCGGTATCCGTACTGACCCGGTGCCCGGTTGCCACAAACAGCGGATTACAGCGCGCTTTGCTGCGCCAGACCCAGGCGAGCTGCTCACCTTTATCCATCAGCGGAGCCAGCGCGCCCGGCTCGTCAGAAAGCGGTTCGAATTTGCCACATAGCCGTTTTTTCGCCACGCCAATGGTTGGCACATCCACCAGCAGGCCAAAATGGCTGGCAACGCCCAGCCGGCGAGGATGAGAAATACCGTGGCCATCAACGAACAACAAATCAGGCTTCTGCGAAAGCATCTCCCACGCCGCCATCAATGCTGGATACTCACGAAATGAGAGAAACCCGGGAATGTACGGCATGGTAGTTGGAATACGGGCAATCCGGTGTTCAACCAGCTCCAGCGACGGATATTTCAGCAGAACCATTGCCGCACGCGTCACCTCGCCGCCCTGCTCAAATCCGACATCTGCTCCGGCGATCAACTGTGGCGGATCGCAGTCCAGGCGATCCTCGCGGATCACGGAAGAGGCCAGTTCTAATTGTTGCGCACGTAGCGATGCCAGATCCATAACAACTCCTTACGAATGGTAAGGCGCAGAGAGACGATGAACCGCCTCAACAAATACGCCTGCATGTTCCGGGGGGACATCCTGATGAATGCCGTGACCAAGATTGAAGACGTGACCTTCACCGTGGCCGAAACCGGCAAGTATAGTCGCCACTTCTTCTTCAATGCGTTCAGGCGCGGCATACAGCATGGAAGGGTCCATATTGCCCTGTAAAGCCACTTTGTGGCCGATACGACGACGGGCGTCGGCGATATCTGTCGTCCAGTCAAGGCCCAGCGCATCACAGCCGGTTTCGGCAATCGCTTCCAGCCACTGACCGCCGCCCTTGGTGAAAAGCGTTACCGGCACACGGCGACCTTCATTTTCACGTAGCAGGCCATCGACGATTTTATGCATGTAGTAAAGCGAGAACTGCTGGTAATCGCGCCCGGTCAGCACTCCGCCCCAGGTGTCAAAAATCATCACTGATTGTGCGCCTGCGCGGATTTGCGCGTTCAGATACAGCGTGACGCTTTTCGCCAGCTTATCCAGCAGCGTGTGCAGGGTTTGTGGCTCGGCATACATCATCTTTTTGATGACGGTAAATGCTTTGCTACTGCCGCCTTCGACCATATAGGTCGCCAGCGTCCACGGGCTGCCGGAGAATCCAATCAGCGGCACCTCGCCTTTTAGTTCACGGCGGATCGTACGCACGGCGTTCATTACATAGCCCAGTTCGATTTCAGGATCGGGGATGGGCAGTTTATCGACATCGGCTTTACAGGTAATGGGAGAGGTAAAGCGCGGGCCTTCGCCCGTTTCGAAGTAAAGCCCCAGTCCCATAGCATCCGGAATGGTCAGGATGTCCGAGAAGAGGATCGCCGCATCCAGCGCGTAGCGGCGCAGCGGTTGTAAGGTGACTTCGCACGCCAGCTCGGCATTTTTACACAGCGACATGAAATCACCCGCCTGAGCGCGTGTCGCTTTATATTCCGGCAAATAACGCCCGGCCTGCCTCATCATCCAGACAGGGGTGACATCTACAGGCTGACGCTGTAGCGCGCGCAGGTAACGATCGTTCTTCAGTTCGGTCATCATGATTTCCTTTTACGTTTGCCCGACAGTATATAAGAAATTACGCGTCATCTGCCCGACACAATGCCACCGTATCTTCAATCAGGCGTCGTGCAACGGTTCCTGGCTCCGGTAACAGCGGCAGGTTATCGTAGCGATACCAGCCCGCATCCAGCAGTTCTTTGGTATCAATGACAATGTCGCCGCTGTCGTACTCCGCCATAAACGCGGTCATCAGCGACTGCGGAAAAGGCCACGGCTGAGAGGTTACATAGCGCACATTCTTCACGGTGATACCGCTCTCTTCCATCACTTCACGGGCGACGGTTTGCTCAAGCGTTTCGCCCACTTCGGTAAATCCGGCCAGTACGGTGTAAACACCGTTACGATGGCGCGTATGCTGGGCCAGCAGGATGGAGTCGCCGCGACGGATAGCGACAATAATGCACGGTGCTATCTGCGGGTAGTAACGTTCACGGCAGTGGCTACACAGCATCGCCCATTCGGTCTTACTGGGGTGCATAGGATGGCCACAATAGCCGCAGAATTGGTGAGAGCGGTAAAATTCGGCAAGCTGGACGCCACGGCCGGCAAGCTGAAATAAACCGGCCTCCTGGGTGAGAAGCTGGCGCACCGATCCCATCTCCCGATGACGAGGCTGCCGAACCAGCCAGACCGGCTCGCCCTGCCATTCGCCAATATGCAGTGCGCTCTGGCCCACAAGATCAAAATTTCCTGCCTCACCATGTGGTAATTCTCCGGCGGGCAGCCATAATTTTTGTTCATGGCTGACTATCCACCAGCCGCGATCTGACTTATCTATAATATGGACCATAATCACTTGCACAACCTTAGCTTCACTGGCATGTTGATAACAATATTTTTACATTTTTAGTGAACAATTTTTCTAATCTTAATTTTATGGGGTCATTTATGCTAAACCACCTGGAAAGACTGACGGAGCGCGTTGGAGGAAGTAATGAACTCGTCGATCGCTGGCTACAGGTGCGCAAGCAGCTGTTAGTGGCTTACTACAATCTTGTTGGCCTTAAGCCTGGCAAAGAATCGGTAACCCAGCTGGATGAGACAGCACTCGACAATTTCTGCCATAACCTGGTTGAGTATCTTTCAGCCGGTCATTTTAGTATTTATGAACGCATTATTAGCGGAATGGAAGGGATAAGCCCACTTATCGCCGCCACTAAAATTTACCCGCTGCTGGAAGAAAATACAGAGATCATCATGGGCTACTACGATTCCAGTCTGGAAAACGCCATCGACCATGATAACTATCTTGAATTTCAGCAGGCACTTTCCGGGATCGGCGAATCGCTTGCTGCCCGCTTTACCCTGGAAGACAAGTTGATCCAGCTGGCCTTCGATAACAATCTCAAAGAAAGCGCCAACGACGAAACGAATATTGCGCGCCCGGCTTGAGTTATTAATTTTTAGCGCGTAAGTTAACCCTATTGCCCCTCTTACGAGGGGTTACATCTTGTCGGAGTGCCCTGTGCGAAAGCACTGGCTGAGACCGTTAATTCGGGATCCGCGGAACCTGATCAGGCTAATACCTGCGAAGGGAACAAGAGTAATTCTGCTGTTGACGCAGCCGTTACAGGCAAAGTCTATCCATTACTCCATCCGTCGTCTGACAAGCCATCTCCTTATTTTCTGGAATGAGCTATGTCTGCATCTACATTAACCCGTCGCGAACAACGCGAACACGCCCAACACTTTATCAATACGCTGGAAGGCACGGCGTTCCCTAACTCAACACGCATATATATTACCGGCTCCCGACCTGACCTGCGTATTCCGATGCGGGAAATACAGCTTAGTCCCACGCTTATCGGCGGCGGCAAAGACCAGCCGCAAGTTGAACAAAATGAAGCCGTACCGGTGTATGACACGTCTGGCCCGTATGGCGATCCGCAGATAAAAATCGATGTTCAGCAGGGGCTGGCAAAATTGCGTCAGGCCTGGATTGATGAGCGCCATGACTGCGAAGACTTAACCGATCGTAGCTCGACGTATACCAAAGCACGACTGGCCGATGATGGCCTGGATCATCTGCGCTTTACCGGTCTTTTAACCCCAAAACGGGCTAAACCTGGAAAACGTGTCACCCAGCTGCATTATGCGCGCCAGGGCATTGTCACGCCGGAAATGGAGTTTATCGCCATTCGTGAAAATATGGGCCGGGAGCGTATTCGCAGTGAAGTACTGCGCCAGCAGCATCCAGGCTACGGTTTTGGCGCCTCTCTGCCAGAAAATATTACGCCAGAATTTGTGCGTGATGAAGTAGCCGCCGGACGCGCCATTATTCCTGCCAACATTAATCATCCAGAATCCGAACCCATGATTATCGGGCGTAACTTCCTGGTCAAAGTGAACGCCAATATCGGCAATTCGGCAGTGACGTCGTCAATTGAAGAAGAAGTGGAAAAGCTGGTGTGGTCAACGCGCTGGGGAGCGGATACGATCATGGATCTCTCTACCGGACGCTATATCCATGAAACCCGCGAGTGGATCCTGCGTAATAGCCCGGTGCCTGTCGGCACGGTGCCAATCTATCAGGCACTGGAGAAGGTCAACGGTATCGCGGAAGCGCTGACCTGGGATGCGTTTCGCGATACGCTGCTGGAGCAGGCCGAACAGGGCGTGGACTATTTCACCATCCACGCGGGTGTCCTGCTGCGTTACGTGCCGATGACGGCCAAACGTCTGACCGGTATTGTCTCACGCGGCGGCTCCATCATGGCGAAATGGTGCCTGTCTCATCATCAGGAAAACTTCCTCTACGAACGCTTTCGTGACATCTGCGAAATCTGCGCCGCCTACGACGTATCGCTCTCGCTCGGCGACGGCCTGCGGCCCGGCTCTATTCAGGATGCAAATGACGAGGCGCAATTTGCGGAGCTTCATACTTTGGGCGAGCTGACCAAAATCGCCTGGGAATATGACGTTCAGGTGATGATCGAAGGTCCCGGCCACGTGCCAATGCAGATGATCCGTCGTAATATGACCGAGGAGCTGGAGCACTGTCATGAAGCACCCTTCTATACGCTGGGGCCGCTCACCACTGATATTGCACCAGGTTACGACCATTTTACCTCAGGTATCGGCGCGGCAATGATCGGCTGGTTTGGCTGCGCAATGCTGTGCTACGTAACGCCAAAGGAACATCTGGGCCTGCCAAACAAAGAAGACGTTAAACAGGGCCTGATAACCTATAAAATCGCCGCCCACGCCGCCGATCTGGCAAAAGGCCATCCCGGGGCGCAAATCCGCGACAACGCGATGTCAAAAGCGCGCTTTGAATTTCGCTGGGAAGATCAGTTTAACCTGGCCCTTGACCCGTTCACCGCCCGCGCCTATCACGATGAAACGCTGCCGCAGGAATCCGGCAAAGTCGCCCACTTCTGCTCAATGTGCGGGCCTAAATTCTGCTCAATGAAGATCAGCCAGGAAGTTCGTGATTATGCCGCGAAGCAGGACAGGGAATCGGGTATGTCACAGATGTCCGATCGCTTTCGCGCCAGAGGCAGCGAAATCTATCTGCGCCAGGAGGAGTTATGAGTTATCAACCTGATTTTCCTCCCGTCCCTTTGCGTCTGGGGCTATATCCGGTAGTCGATAGCGTGGAATGGATCGCGCGCCTGCTGGAAACGGGCGTACGCACGCTACAACTGCGCATTAAAGATAAGCGAAATGAAGATGTTGAAGCGGATGTCGTCGCAGCTATCGCACTGGGCCAGCGCTATCACGCCCGGCTATTTATTAATGATTACTGGCAACTGGCGATCAAACATCATGCTTACGGCGTGCATCTGGGGCAGGAAGATTTAGAAACGACCGATCTGAAAGCTATTCAGAACGCCGGATTACGCCTTGGCGTTTCAACGCATGATGATATGGAAATGGATATTGCACTGGCGGCACGGCCCTCTTATATCGCACTCGGTCACGTCTTCCCGACGCAAACTAAACAGATGCCTTCTGCCCCCCAGGGGCTGGAGCAGCTGACGCGCCACGTTGCACGGCTGGGTAATTACCCGACGGTCGCCATTGGCGGCATCAGCCTTGCACGCGCGCCTGATGTGCTGGCAACCGGCGTGGGCAGTATCGCCGTTGTCAGCGCCATTACCCGGGCGGATGACTGGCAGGCGGCGACCGTTCAACTTCTTAAGATTGCGGGGGCTGGCGATGAACGATCGTGATTTCATGCGCTACAGCCGACAAATCATGCTGGATGATATTGCCATCGACGGTCAGCAAAAATTACTCAACAGTCGGGTACTCATTGTCGGACTGGGCGGTTTAGGTGCGCCTGCTGCGCTTTACCTGGCAGGCGCGGGCGTCGGCACCCTGGTACTGGCCGACGACGATGAGGTTCATCTCAGTAATCTTCAGCGGCAAATTGCGTTTACGACCGACGATATCGCCCGCCCAAAAGTGCAGGCAACGCGGCAACGTTTGTCGCAGCTTAATCCTGATATTGCGCTGGTGACGCTTGAACAGCGGCTCAGCGGCGAGGATTTGAACCGTGCGGTTGCCGGGGCCGACGTTGTGCTTGACTGTACCGATACTATGGCGACACGTCAGGCCATCAACGCTGCCTGTGTGAAGACCAGTACGCCGCTGATCACCGCCAGCGCCGTCGGCTTTGGCGGTCAGCTTATGGTCCTGACGCCGCCGTGGACTCACGGCTGCTACCGCTGCCTGTGGCCTGACGAGCAGGAGCCAGAGCGCAACTGCCGCACCGCAGGCGTAATGGGTCCGGTGGTCGGCGTAATGGGTTCGCTACAGGCGCTGGAGGCGATCAAGTTATTGAGCGGCATTCACAGCCAGCCCGGTGAATTACGGCTGTTTGATGCCAAAGCCAATCGCTGGCGTAGTCTCACCCTGCATCGCGCCAGCGATTGCCCGGTCTGTGGAGAACATCATGCAAATCCTGTTTAACGATGAGCCGATACACTGTGCCGATAACCTCACCGTGTCAGCCCTGCTCGCGCAGCTCGAACAGCTCAAACCGGGCGTGGCGCTGGCGCTCAATCAACAGATCCTGCCGCGTGAGCGCTGGGAATACCACCGGGTGCAGGACGGCGATCGGATCCTGCTTTTTCAGGTTATTGCCGGAGGCTGAAATGCTACGTATTGCAGATAAAACATTTGATTCACACCTGTTTACCGGTACCGGGAAATTCGCCTCATCACACCTGATGGCAGAGGCGATCCGCGCCTCGGGCAGTCAGCTGGTGACGCTGGCGATGAAACGTGTCGATTTGCGTCAGCATAATGATGCGATCCTCGCGCCGTTACGGGAGGCCGGCGTGACGTTATTGCCTAATACCTCCGGGGCTAAAACGGCTGAAGAAGCGATATTTGCCGCCCGGCTGGCCCGTGAAGCGCTGGGTACCCGCTGGCTGAAACTGGAGATCCATCCCGATGTACGCTGGCTCCTGCCGGACCCAATTGAAACACTTAACGCAGCCAGGGCGCTGGTCCAAGAGGGGTTTATTGTTTTGCCCTACTGCGGAGCCGATCCGGTCCTGTGTAAACGGCTGGAAGAGGTTGGCTGTGCGGCGGTCATGCCGCTTGGCGCGCCGATTGGCTCTAATCAGGGGCTGGAAACCCGTGCCATGCTGGAGATTATCATTGAACAGGCGACCGTGCCGGTGGTAGTTGACGCCGGCATTGGTGCGCCAAGTCATGCCGCGCAGGCGCTGGAAATGGGAGCCGATGCGGTACTGGTTAATACCGCCATTGCGGTCGCGGACGATCCGGTGATGATGGCGAATGCGTTTCGTCTGGCCGTCGAGGCAGGCTTACTGGCACGCCAGGCCATACCCGGCGCGCGCAACCGTCATGCGGTCGCCACCAGCCCACTGACCGGCTTTCTGGAGAGCGGTATATGAAGACATTCAGCGACCACTGGCACACGCTGGACTGGGACGACATACGTCTGCGTATCAACGCTAAAACGTCGGCTGACGTGGCAAAGGCGCTCAACGCCACGCGCCTCACGCGGGACGATATGATGGCGCTTCTCTCCCCGGCGGCCAGCCACTTTCTCGAACCGCTGGCCCAACGAGCGCAGCGCCTGACGCGCCAACGGTTTGGCAATACGGTAAGCTTTTACGTTCCGCTGTATCTCTCCAATCTGTGTGCCAATGACTGCACTTACTGCGGTTTCTCCATGAGCAACCGGATCAAACGTAAAACGCTTGATGAAACGGAAATCGCTCGTGAGTGCGCGGCGATCCAGTCGCTGGGGTTTGAGCATGTGTTGCTGGTGACGGGTGAACATCAGGGTAGCGTCGGCATGGACTATTTTCGTCGCCATTTTCCCGCTATTCGTCGCCGTTTCGCCTCATTACAAATGGAAGTGCAGCCTCTGGCGCAGGCTGAATATGCGGAACTGAAAACGCTCGGTCTGGATGGAGTAATGGTTTACCAGGAAACGTACCACGAAGGAGAATATGCCCGGCACCATCTGAAAGGCAAAAAACAGGATTTCTTCTGGCGGCTGGAAACGGCAGATCGTCTCGGCCGCGCCGGGATCGACAAGATCGGCCTCGGTGCGCTCATTGGACTGTCCGACAGCTGGCGCGTGGACTGCTATATGGTCGCGGAGCATTTATTGTGGCTACAGCAGCACTACTGGCAGAGTCGCTACTCCATCTCGTTTCCGCGCCTGCGGCCCTGTGCGGGCGGTATTGAACCGGCATCAATTATGGATGAGCGTCAACTGGTACAAACTATCTGCGCATTTCGGCTGCTGGCCCCGGAAAGTGAACTGTCGCTGTCGACCCGTGAATCTCCCTGGTTTCGCGACCGGGTGATCCCGCTGGCGATTAATAACGTCAGCGCGTTTTCCAGCACTCAGCCCGGTGGCTATGCCGACCATCATCCCGAGCTGGAACAATTTGCGCCTCACGACGGGCGTCGTCCGCAGGAGGTTGCCGATGCGCTTGCCGCGCGCGGTTTGCAGCCGGTATGGAAAGATTGGGAGCATTATCTGGGACGCGCCTCGCAAGAGTAACGCAACGCGATGTCGGCAAGTAAAAAAGCATCCGTAGCGTCTCGCAAAGCTTGCGTCGGGAAGTCGACTCTTTTTTCCCGACGCGATACGCTTATTTCGTCAGCAAAGGACGCTGACCAGGGCGGCACACGTTCCTCTCACCGCCCTGCCCCTTTCTTAATACACGGTGACTTTCGCTACTTTTGCCACTTTACCGTCAGAGGAAGGATTATCCGGCGTAACGCCAAGTGCAATCGCGCGGTACAGCCCCGCAACCTGGGCAAAAACAACATATAAGATGGCGCAAAATGACTCGTGAAAATGCGCCAGCTCCGGGCACGCAAAATGATAATAGCGATCGCACACCTGGTGGTCGGCAGGAAGCGCATCGTGACCAATACCGATAATTTGCGCCGCCGGGCTGCGTTCACTGGTCAGTTCCGCCATCATATCCAGATCGTAACGGCGAATTTCAGGACGTGCGGCAATATAGCCCACCACGGTCGCATCGCGGTTCACCGCCAGTTTTGGACCGTGACGAAACTCCAGCATTGCGTGCCAGGCCGTCATAATGCTGCCGTTGCCCATCTCCAGCAGTTTAAGACTGGTTTCACAGGCGATGGCCTTCAGGGATAACGCACCCAGCGCAATGATATTATCTCGCGGCTGGGCAGCCCATTGTTCGATGTCCCCGGCATAATTATTCAGAAACCCGCTTATGCCCCGCTGAAGCACCGGCAACACGCGCTCCAGCTCCGGCCATTGGGCCGGTGCCAGTAACAGCATGATATACCACATGGGCACGGTAAATTCGGCCGTCGCGGCAAAGCTCCCGTTGGAAGTGCCTTCCGGTACGGGAATAAACAAACCGCCCGGCTGCTGGCTGGCGAGCTGCGCCAGACGACTTTGTGCATTATTCGTAATGGCGAGATGAGGCGTCCCCGGACGAGCAGCGAGCTGTTGTTCCACTGCCCTGACGGTTTCCGGGGTATTACCGGAACTGCTTACCGATACCAGAATCATTTTCTGCCCGGCCAGCTCGGGAGCCAGGACCAGATCCGTCGCCGGGATCACCTCGACCGGGCGGGGTAAGACGCTGCGCAACCAGTTGATACAGGCCTGTGCTGCCAGTAAAGACGAACCCGCGCCGGTAATAACAATACGGCTGTTTGCATCGCACTGCTGCCAGAAGGTATCAACAGCCGGGCGGCTGGCGCTGACCTTCGCCAGGCCCTCCTGCCACAGGCGAGGCTGATCCACTATTGCGGCGGCCGTTAACGCCGCACCTTTCTCCTGCCACCAGCTTTCGTTATGATTCAGCATAATAATTTCCCAAAATGTGTTGTTCTTGCGTCTGGCAGAAGTTGTGCATTAGCATCCCAGTGCCAGCCCTTTTATTGCCTCTTTTCCGGGACCGCCATGAAGCCAGTCTATGTTCTGATCCGCGACACGCTAAGGCGTGATATTCAAAACCAGAAGTATCCTGTTGGCTCTCTGATCCCCTCTGAGCGTGAACTGGCAGAGACGTACCAGGTCACGCGTGCGACGGTGCAAAAAGCCATTGCCCATATGGAACAGGAGGGGCTGGTCAAAAAAATCGTTGGCAAAGGCACGTTTGTTTGCCGCACATTTGCGCCGCCGGTTTATCTGCTTAATCCCGAAGGGAAAAACGGCGCCCTGGGCGTAACGCAGGAGCTTAGTGAAAAAACCACCATCACCAGCCAGCTGATTTACCATGTGCAGCAACCCGCCGGAGACTATCTCGCCAGCCAGTTCGGGCTATCGGCTGACGAACCGGTGCATGCGATCCGCCGCGTAAGACTTTTTGACGATGTTCCCGCGCTGATTGAAGACAGTTACATCCCGCTGGCAATCGTTGCCAACATTGACGATGACACCCTCCAGCATCACTCGCTGTATTCGTTCATCGAAAAAAGCTGCCGGCAAAAAATCGGCGGGACGGATACAGAAGTCGCCGCCAGCCTGTTTAATGCTGAAATGGCCAAACTTCTGAGTATCCCGGTCAACTCCGCAATGTTGCACATTAAGGAGCGCACGTGGCTGGCTGATGGCACGGTATTTAACTATTCATGGAGCTATAACCGTGGCGATCTGTTCCGTATGCGCAGCCGTAAAGTGCTTACATCCTGAAAAACTGCGGTAGATAGTCGCGATGCGCATCCAGCAATTCATCCAGCACCTGTTTTGCAACTTTACCCGACGGTACCAGCGGATTCAGGGTCAGCGCCTGTAATGCTGCGCCATAACTTCCGGTTACCGCTGCCTCAACCGCCATTTCCTCCCAGGATTTCATGACCGACACCAGGCCGGAAACCGTAGAAGGCAGCGGATCGTTATTTAACGGGATGGCTCCGTAGCGGCCTATAACGCAGGTGGTTTCAATCGCGACGTTATCAGGTAAGGAGCGGATCGCGCCGTTATTACGCACGTTTACCGTCATCAACAAATTTTTATCGTTATAGATGGCGCTGATCAGTTCGCAGGCGGCTTCGGAGTAGTACGCCCCCCCGCGTTGCTCGAGCTGCTTCGGTTTTTCATGCAGATCGGGATTTTTATACAGCTCGAACAGTTCATGCTCGACGGCTTTGACCACTTCCCCACGCGTACCGTGCTCTTTATATTCCTGCAGTTGCTTATCCAGCACGTCGCTGGTGGTGTAGTAATACTGGTGATACGGGCAGGGAATGACTCCCAGATGCTGGATTTGCGCCTGGAGCCACGGAATATCCGGGATATTTTTTGGCTTATGCGCGCTGTCATAACGCAGGTTCTTCAGCACCTCGGGCATGACATCTTTTCCGTCCATATAGACATGCGTGCCGTACAGGAAGTGATTCAGGCCCACCAGTTGTAACAGAAAGCGGGATTTATCCACGCCCAGTATTTCCGCCACCATGCGCTGCATCGACTGGGAAAGATTGCACAGGCCGACGCATTTAATCCGGCTATGTTTAATAACAGCTTCCGTAACAATACCGCTTGGATTAGTAAAGTTGATAAGCCATGCATCAGGGCATAATGCTTCCATATCCCGACAGATATCCAGGATCACCGGAATAGTACGCAGCGCTTTAGCCAACCCACCTGCACCATTCGTTTCCTGACCAATCAGTCCATGAGAAAGCGGAATACGTTCGTCTTTAATTCGGGCATCCAGCTGCCCGACACGTAGCTGAGTAGTGACGAAATCCGCATCTTTTAGTGCCTCCCGCCGGTCGAGCGTCAGGTGGATCTGACAGTCGATTCCTGCCGCCTCCACCATCCTTTTTGCCAGATTACCCACGATTTCAAGTTTTTCGCGCCCGGCCTCTACATCGACCAGCCAAATCTCACCGATCGGTAATTCATGATGGCGCTGAATAAAACCTTCAATAATTTCTGGCGTATAGGAACTACCGCCGCCGATGGTCACGATCTTGAGTTTCTTATTCATCATGCGATCCTTTTAATTTTCTGTTACCAATGATTCATCAGCGCTTTTTGCGGCGTAGTCAGATTCATCGCGCAGGTATTGTCGGTCGAGAGTCATCACAAAGGGATAATAAATTGTCATCGCCACAATAAGATTAATTGCCTGGAATAAAATGCCTTTCCATCCGCATATTAAAAATCCGCTAATAAAAATTGGTGTCGTCCATGGAATTTCAATTCCGGATGTTAGCGGCAGAAATCCGCTGGCCATGGCACTGTAAGTAATGACACACAGTACTACCGGTACGATAATAAACGGTATGAGCAGCACCGGATTTAAGGCAATGGGCACGCCAAAAATAATAGGCTCGTTAATATTAAATATCGCTGCCGGGGTGGCTAATTTAGCGATTTCACGCATTCGCTTACTTTTAGCCCGTAATAACATAACCAGAAGCATTGCCAGCGTAAAACCGGTACCACCGCAAATCAGGAATACATCGCGGAACTGCTGCGTAATAATATTGCCTGGCGGCAACCCTGCTTTCATGGCCTGCAAATTTTCCAGCGTGAGCGATCGCCAGATTGGCCCCATGATCGCCGTCACAATAGAGTCGCCGTGTAAACCGAAAAACCAAAAGAAACTGATGAAAAACTCGGCGATCATCTGTGAAGGCAGCGTGTTACCCAGCTTCATCATGGGTGCCTGCAGGACCGAGAAAATCATCTCCTGAACGGTACCGTATGCGGTAGATTCGAAAAACAGCCGTATGAGCCAGAACACCAGCACGATGAGCAAAGAGGGAATAAGAGAGCTAAAGCTATTCGCCACCGCCGGAGGCACACTGTCCGGCATCGAAATCATTAATCGGCGATGGCTGAACAGGCGGTAAAGCCTGACCGCCATCAGCGTAACGATAATCGACAGAAATAATCCCTGAGCGCCGAGAGCAAAAACCGGGATGACATCAGTGATTATCGCGCCGTCAGTTTGCGGAAGTTTGTAGGGCGTAATAATCATAAAGCTAACTAATGAAATTAACGCGCAGGATACCTCATTCAACTGCCAGCGCTTCGCCATACTAATACTGATACTGACAACCACTAACAACGCCATAATGGAATAAGTAGCATCAAGAATATAATTGAGCTGGCCTATAAATTTATCACCAAAAACAGAGACGATAAATTCCGCATAACCCGGAAACGGCAAATTGGCGATTAGCAGAAAAAAAGACCCGATGATCAGGAACGGCATAATCCTGATAAAACCATCTTTGATGGCAGAAAGATAATCGTTACTTTCTATTTTCATTGCCAACGGCAATAACTTCCTTTCCATTACTTCAGTGAATTTATTCATATGGTTCTCACTGTGCAGCCATTCGTTAAGTGGTATATACCACTAGAGTGCAATAGTATTTATGCCCGCTTTTGGTGTCAATGACTGGAAATTCGAACAGAGAGAATTAAACGTGTTTTGTGATAGAAGGCACATTTAAGTGCAATCTGACTTTTAATACCTGGTGGATCACTGGGGAAAGGCCGGTCATCATCACGATGGCTAAATGTAACCGGTTTCAGCATTTTCATGCTTTCTTTGTGATGCCTTACACACATTCAATGCAAAAACGTTGTCTGCGTCGTCTGCAAAGGATAATGATTACGTACCAAGGAACATTGAGGGCTAGTTATGAAGAACATCGTTTTATGCTGCGCAGCAGGTATGTCCACCAGCATGTTAGTTCAACGTATGAAGGATGCAGCTCAGAAGAAAGGGGTCGAAGTATCGATCAAAGCTGTGCCAGTCGCTGAATTCAATGACAACATTGCTGATGCTGATATTGTTTTGCTCGGGCCGCAGGTCAAATACGAGCAGGCAAAACTGCAGGCACAAGCCGATCCGCTGGGCAAAAAGGTCGCAGTGATTGATATGATGGATTACGGCATGATGAAAGGTGATGTCGTACTTGAGAAAGCCCTCAAGCTAATGGAGTAATGCTGTGGAAGATTTAGAAACCATCATTATGGAGCTGTTGGTCAACGCTGGCGCAGCACGTAGCCAGGCGCTGATGGCGTTGCAACTGGCCCGAAAAGGCGATTTCACCGCTGCTGAACAGGCAATGGAAGAATCCCGCGAATATGTCAAACATGCGCATAAAATCCAGACCCAGCTCATTGGACTTGATGAAGGCGTGGGTAAATTACCGGTTAATCTGATCACCGTTCATTCGCAGGATCATCTTATGAATGCCATGGTGATTCAGGATCTCGCTGGCGATATGATAGAAATATATCGTCGATTACCGCTGGTCAGTTAATCCAGGATACAAGCCTGATCCATTATGTTGAACAGGCTTGCTCTTCTCAGCGTTACCACCCTATTCCCTTACAGTAGCTGTATTTAACGTCAGGTATTTTTTTGACAAGATTATGCTCTGTCATACATTGGCTAAATGTACGATCGCTATAAAATGCAACGCTGATTACCACCCAGGGCCGGGCTTCACGAACGCCGTTACGGGGTGCAAAATATCTGCATGCTTCAGTAAAGGATTTCGACGTTTGTGAGGGATCGCCCATACTCATAAATCGTCGGAAAATATCCTCGTCGGAACCCTGCAAATTCTTTCTTCGCCCACCGTCATCTATTAAATTATTTGAAAAATCAGAAAAATACGTCTGAACGATAGTTCTGGCCTGCGGCTTGAGTTTGTCTGAGAACTGTCCGTCACGGCACAGATTTTCATATAAAGAGAACATGAGATCGCCCGCACCGTCAGACTCTTTCTGACAGCTTTTAATTGTGCGAGGAATATTACTGTGCTGAGTACCTTTATTGACCCAGTAGCTGCGTTTGGTATCGCTATGGTAAGAGGTTTGCTTACCAAAAAAGCAAAATTGCTGCTGATCGAATGAATAAAAATAGTGCATCAACAGGGCCGCTAAAAGACCTGAAATAATAATAATGATGCTTACGTATCTGGCCTTTCTGCTCACAAACGCATCTCCTTACGAATATTCCGCTGTCAGCATATAAAAAAACAGCCAGCAAAGCTGGCTGTTTTTTCAGAGGTCATGTCTGATGTGTAAACACACCAGGCGTAGGCTCTTAGTTTTTGTCAGAACCGCCCAGACCTGCATTCAGCAGTTCTGCCAGGCTCGCAGATGCATCTTCCGCAGTCACCTGAGGTGCAGCTGGCTGTTCGCCTGCTGCGCGACGACGCATACGATCCTGGTGATACGCATAACCGGTACCGGCCGGGATCAGACGACCCACGATAACGTTCTCTTTCAGACCGCGCAGTTCATCGCGTTTACCTGCAACCGCAGCTTCGGTCAGGACACGAGTCGTTTCCTGGAACGATGCAGCAGAAATGAAGGACTCGGTTGCCAGAGACGCTTTGGTGATACCCAGCAGATCGCGAGCATAGGTCGCTGCGATTTTGCCGTTCGCTTCCAGATCGCGGTTAGCAATCTTGACGCGAGAGTATTCAACCTGCTCGCCTTCCAGGAAGTCGGAGCTGCCCGCATTATCGATGGTTGCTTTACGCAGCATCTGACGAACGATAACTTCAATGTGCTTATCGTTAATCTTAACGCCCTGCAGACGGTAAACGTCCTGTACTTCGTTGGTGATGTAACGCGTTACCGCGTGTACGCCACGAAGACGCAGAATGTCGTGCGGTGCTTCTGGACCATCGGAAACCACGTCACCACGTTCTACACGTTCACCTTCAAACACGTTGAGCTGACGCCATTTCGGGATCATCTCTTCGTACGGATCGCTGCCGTCTAACGGAGTGATAACCAGACGACGTTTGCCTTTGGTTTCTTTACCGAAGGAAATGATGCCGCTGATTTCCGCCAGAATTGCCGGCTCTTTCGGACGACGTGCTTCGAACAGATCCGCAACGCGTGGCAGACCACCGGTGATATCTTTAGTACCGCTGGATTCCTGAGGAATACGCGCCAGAGCATCACCTGCACCGATCTGAATACCATCTTCAAGCTGGACAATCGCTTTACCCGGCAGGAAGTACTGCGCAGGCATATCGGTACCTGGGATCAGAACATCGTTACCGTTGGCATCAACAATTTTCAGCGCCGGACGCAGATCTTTACCGCCTGCGGTACGTTCCGCAGAGTCCAGAACCACCAGCGAAGAAAGACCGGTTAATTCGTCGGTCTGACGGGTGATGGTCTGACCATCAATCATGTCAGTGAAACGAATGAAACCTGCTACTTCGGTGATAACTGGCATGGTATGCGGATCCCAGTTTGCAACGGTTTCACCGCCAGCAACCTGCTCGCCATCGCCTTTACCCATAACAGCACCGTAAGGCACTTTATAGCTTTCTTTGGTACGACCAAATTCGTCGATCAGTTTCAGCTCGGTGTTACGGGAGGTCACTACCAGCTTACCGGCAGAGTTTACAACCGACTTCGCATTGCTCAGACGGATGCTACCTTTGTTTTTCACCTGGATGCTGGATTCAGCAGCCGCACGCGATGCCGCACCACCGATGTGGAACGTACGCATCGTCAGCTGTGTACCCGGCTCACCGATGGACTGTGCCGCGATAACGCCGATTGCTTCACCTTTGTTGATGATGTGGCCACGCGCCAGGTCACGACCATAGCAGTGCGCACAAACACCAAAGTCGGTGTTACAGGATACGACTGAACGTACTTTGACAGAGTCAACGGAGTTCTCTTCCAGCAGATCACACCAGTGCTCGTGCAGCAGCGTGTTACGCGGAACCAGAATGTCAGCGGTACCCGGCTTCAGAATATCTTCAGCGGCTACACGGCCCAGAACGCGATCGCGCAGCGGTTCTTTAACGTCACCACCCTCGATAACCGGGGTCATGGTGATGCCTTCCAGGGTGCCACAGTCGTCTTCAGTGACCACCAGATCCTGTGCAACGTCAACCAGACGACGCGTCAGATAACCGGAGTTCGCTGTTTTCAGTGCGGTATCCGCCAGACCTTTACGCGCACCGTGCGTAGAAATGAAGTACTGGAGTACGTTCAGACCTTCACGGAAGTTCGCGGTGATCGGCGTTTCGATGATGGAGCCATCCGGCTTCGCCATCAGACCACGCATACCTGCCAGCTGACGAATCTGTGCTGCTGAACCACGCGCACCGGAGTCGGCCATCATGTAGATGCTGTTGAAAGAAACCTGCTGCTCTTCTTCACCGTCACGGTTAATCACGGTTTCAGTTTGCAGGTTATCCATCATCGCTTTGGATACACGATCGTTCGCCGCAGCCCAGATATCGATAACTTTGTTGTAACGTTCGCCTGCGGTAACCAGACCAGACTGGAACTGCTCCTGGATCTCAGCAACTTCAGCTTCCGCTTCAGAGATGATCTCGTATTTTTTCTCCGGGATGACCATGTCATCAATACCAACAGATGCACCTGAACGCGCTGCATAAGCAAAGCCGGTGTACATTGTCTGGTCCGCAAAAATAACGGTCGGTTTCAGACCGAGAATACGGTAACAGGTGTTCAGCATCTTAGAGATGGCTTTCTTGCCCAGCGCCTGGTTGACGATGGAGAAAGGCAGACCTTTCGGTACGATCATCCACAAAATAGCACGGCCAACGGTCGTGTCTTTAATGCTGGTGGCTGCGACGAATTCGCCGTTTTCATCTTTTTCGTATTCGGTGATACGCACTTTAACACGCGCATGCAGAGAGGCCAGGCCAGCGCGGTAAATACGCTCAGCTTCTTTAGGGCCAGTCAGCACCATGCCTTCGCCTTTGGCGTTAACACAGTCACGGGTCATGTAGTACAGACCCAATACAACGTCCTGAGACGGAACGATGATAGGCTCGCCGTTCGCCGGAGACAGGATGTTGTTGGTAGACATCATCAACGCACGCGCTTCCAGCTGGGCTTCCAGCGTCAGCGGTACGTGAACAGCCATCTGGTCACCATCGAAGTCGGCGTTATATGCCGCACAAACCAGCGGGTGCAGCTGGATAGCTTTACCTTCGATCAGCACTGGCTCAAATGCCTGGATACCCAAACGGTGCAGAGTTGGTGCACGGTTCAGCAGTACCGGGTGTTCGCGGATCACTTCGTCCAGGATATCCCAAACGACAGCTTCTTCACGCTCAACCATTTTCTTAGCGGCTTTGATGGTGGTGGCCAGGCCACGCAGTTCCAGCTTGCCGTAGATGAACGGTTTGAACAGCTCCAGTGCCATTTTCTTCGGCAGACCGCACTGATGCAGACGCAGGTATGGACCTACGGTGATAACAGAACGACCGGAGTAGTCAACACGCTTACCGAGCAGGTTCTGACGGAAACGACCCTGTTTACCTTTGATCATATCGGCCAAAGATTTCAGAGGACGTTTGTTAGAACCGGTGATCGCACGACCGCGACGACCGTTATCCAGCAGGGCATCTACCGCTTCCTGCAGCATACGTTTCTCGTTACGTACGATGATGTCAGGCGCAGCCAGATCCAGCAGACGTTTCAGACGGTTGTTACGGTTGATCACGCGACGATACAGATCGTTCAGATCTGAGGTTGCGAAACGACCACCATCCAGCGGAACCAGCGGACGCAGATCTGGCGGCAGAACCGGCAGAACGGTCAGGATCATCCATTCTGGCTTGTTGCCAGACTGTACGAACGCTTCCAGCAGTTTGATACGCTTGGTCAGCTTCTTACGCTTGGTTTCAGAGTTAGTTTCGTTCAGCTCTTCACGCAGCGTTTCACACTCTTGTTCCAGATCCATGCTTTTCAGCAGGGCCTGAATAGCTTCCGCACCCATCTTGGCGTCGAATTCGTCACCGAACTCTTCCAGCGCGTCCAGATACTGCTCTTCAGTCAGGATCTGTTGGCGTTCCAGATTGGTCATACCGCCTTCGATCACCACATATGATTCGAAGTACAGTACGCGTTCGATATCACGCAGCGGCATATCGAGCAGCAGGCCGATACGGGACGGCAGCGATTTCAGGAACCAGATGTGGGCAGTCGGAGACGCCAGCTCAATGTGACCCATACGCTCACGGCGCACTTTAGTCTGGGTTACTTCAACGCCGCACTTCTCGCAGATAACACCACGGTGTTTCAGGCGCTTGTACTTACCGCACAGGCACTCATAGTCTTTTACCGGCCCAAAGATACGGGCGCAGAAAAGGCCGTCACGTTCAGGCTTGAACGTACGGTAGTTGATGGTTTCTGGCTTTTTAACTTCACCAAAAGACCATGAACGGATCATGTCTGGCGAGGCCAGAGCAATTTTGATCGCATCAAACTCTTCGGTTTTAGTTTGCGCTTTCAGAAACTTTAATAAGTCTTTCACGGATTTGCTCCCGTCGGAGTTAGCA
>Ga0302347_1002296_pt1 | contig 19883 bp, 18 predicted proteins | sample PhyWR1_FD_202178 | JGI IMG/M metagenome (GOLD analysis project Ga0302347, IMG submission 202178) | Leaf surface microbial communities from wheat plants in UC Gill Tract Community Farm, Albany, California, United States - DLSL W.R1 (v2)... | ecosystem: Host-associated > Plants > Phyllosphere >...
CCCTATTCAACATGGGGAAGTGTTCGTTACCGAAGACGGCGCTGAAACCGACCTTGATTTGGGTCACTACGAACGTTTTATTCGCACCAAAACTAGCCGTCGTAATAACTTTACGACGGGTCGTATCTATTCAGAAGTCCTACGCAAAGAACGCCGTGGTGATTATCTGGGAGCAACCGTACAGGTTATTCCTCATATCACTAATGCGATTAAAGAGCGCATTCTGGAAGGTGGCGAAGGCTATGACGTAGTACTGGTCGAAATCGGCGGTACTGTAGGTGATATTGAATCCCTGCCATTCCTTGAAGCAATCCGCCAGATGGCCGTTGAAGTTGGCCGTGAGCACACGCTCTACATGCATTTGACGCTGGTGCCTTACCTGGCAGCAGCAGGTGAAGTGAAAACTAAACCGACTCAGCATTCCGTTAAAGAACTGCTGTCGATTGGTATTCAACCTGATGTATTGATCTGTCGTTCCGACCGTACTGTACCGGCTAATGAACGTGCCAAGATTGCATTGTTCTGTAACGTCCCGGAGAAAGCGGTAATCTCTCTGAAAGATATCGATTCTATATATAAAATTCCAGGACTGTTGAAATCACAGGGCCTGGACGATTATATTTGTAAACGATTCAGCTTAACTTGTCCGGAAGCCGACCTGACCGAATGGGAACAGGTTATTTACCAGGAATCTAATCCGACCGGTGAAATTACCATCGGTATGGTGGGTAAATATATTGAGCTGCCAGACGCGTATAAGTCAGTGATTGAAGCACTGAAACATGGCGGACTTAAAAATCGCCTGACGGTGCACATCAAGCTGATTGACTCGCAAGATGTAGAAACGCGTGGCGTTGAAATCTTAAAAGGGCTGGATGCTATTCTTATCCCAGGTGGCTTTGGTTACCGTGGTGTGGAAGGCAAAATTGCTACCGCACGCTATGCGCGTGAGAATAAAATCCCTTATCTCGGCATTTGCCTGGGGATGCAGGTAGCCCTGATTGAGTTCGCACGTAACGTTGCCGGCATGGAAAATGCCAACTCTACAGAATTTGTGCCAGACTGTAAGTACCCGGTGGTTGCATTGATCACCGAGTGGCGCGATGAAAACGGTAACGTGGAAGTGCGTACTGAAAGCAGCGATTTAGGCGGAACCATGCGTCTGGGTGGCCAGCAGTGTCAGCTGGTTGACGGTAGCCTGGTTCGCCAGATGTACAATGAGCCAACGATTGTTGAGCGTCATCGTCATCGTTATGAAGTCAACAACATGTTGTTGAAGCCAATTGAAGCCGCAGGTCTTCGTGTAGCAGGTCGTTCTGGTGATGACCAACTGGTAGAGATAATCGAACTTCCGGATCATCCGTGGTTCGTTGCTTGCCAGTTCCACCCAGAATTCACGTCGACCCCACGTGACGGACACCCACTGTTTGCAGGCTTTGTGAAAGCTGCCGGTGAGTATCAGAAGCGCCAGGTGAAGTAGGCAGAGAGTGAGAACAGCAACGCGCGACAATTATCGCGCGTTGTTTGTCTGGAGTTTTAGTTTAACATTGTGACTTGAGGAAAACTGATTATGTCCAAAATTGTGAAAGTTATCGGTCGTGAAATCATTGACTCCCGCGGTAACCCGACTGTTGAGGCTGAAGTTCACCTGGAAGGTGGTTTTGTAGGTTTGGCTGCTGCACCATCAGGTGCTTCTACCGGTTCCCGTGAAGCTCTGGAACTGCGCGATGGCGACAAGTCTCGTTTCCTGGGTAAAGGTGTTCTGAAAGCAGTTGGCGCAGTAAACGGCCCAATTGCTGAAGCGCTGATCGGCAAAGATGCTAAAGATCAGGCTAACATCGATAAAATCATGATTGATCTCGACGGTACTGAGAACAAATCTAAATTTGGTGCTAACGCGATTCTGGCTGTTTCTCTGGCTGCTGCTAAAGCTGCTGCTGCCTCTAAAGGCCTGCCACTTTACGCTCACATCGCTGAACTGAACGGTACTCCGGGTAAATACTCTATGCCTCTGCCAATGATGAACATCATCAACGGTGGCGAGCATGCCGACAACAACGTCGACATCCAGGAGTTCATGATTCAGCCTGTTGGCGCTAAAACTCTGAAAGAAGCCGTACGTATGGGTTCTGAAGTATTCCACCACCTGGCAAAAGTGCTTAAGTCTAAAGGCATGAATACTGCTGTCGGTGACGAAGGTGGTTATGCTCCAAACCTGGGTTCAAATGCTGAAGCTCTGGCAGTTATCGCTGAAGCAGTTAAAGCAGCAGGCTATGAGCTGGGTAAAGATATTACCCTGGCAATGGACTGTGCAGCATCTGAGTTCTACAAAGACGGTAAATACGTTCTGGCTGGCGAAGGTAACAAAGCCTTTACTTCAGAAGAGTTTACTCACTTCCTGGAAGACCTGACTAAAGAATATCCAATCGTCTCTATCGAAGATGGTCTGGACGAATCTGACTGGGCTGGTTTTGCTTACCAGACCAAAGTGATGGGCGACAAAATCCAGCTGGTTGGTGACGATCTGTTCGTAACCAACACCAAAATCCTGAAAGAAGGTATTGATAAAGGCATTGCTAACTCAATCCTTATCAAATTCAACCAGATCGGTTCTCTGACCGAAACTCTGGCTGCGATTAAAATGGCGAAAGATGCAGGCTATACCGCTGTTATCTCTCACCGTTCAGGCGAAACTGAAGATGCAACCATCGCAGATCTTGCGGTAGGTACTGCAGCTGGCCAGATCAAAACTGGTTCTATGAGCCGTTCTGACCGTGTTGCTAAGTACAACCAGCTGATTCGTATCGAAGAAGCTCTGGGCGATGCAGCACCATTCAATGGTCTGAAAGAAGTTAAAGGCCAGTAATCTGCGCCGTTAATCTTAATGTTGATAAAACCCGCTTCGGCGGGTTTTTTTTCGCCATTATTTATTGATTGATGGACTGCTTACATACTCTGACGCTTTACGTATGATCTCTAAGCCAGCTTCTGCGATAATCAATTTTTATGATGAAAAATGGAAGAATTATGCAGTATCCGATAAACGAGATGTTCCAGACTCTCCAGGGAGAGGGCTTTTATACTGGCGTGCCCGCCATCTTTATTCGTTTGCAGGGGTGCCCGGTAGGTTGTGCCTGGTGTGACACCAAGCATACCTGGGATAAACTCGATTCTCGTGAAATTTCACTCTTTAGCGTGCTGGCCAAAACTAAAGAAAGCGATAAATGGTCTGCGGCCAGTGCTGAAGAGTTATTGGTTATCATTAGCCGACAAGGCTATACCGCACGCCATGTCGTGATCACGGGCGGTGAGCCTTGTCTTTATGACTTAACCCCCCTGACGCAATTACTGGAAGCCAACGGTTTTAGCTGCCAGATTGAAACCAGCGGCACGCATCAAGTTCTTTGTACACCAGATACTTGGGTAACGGTTTCACCGAAGGTGAATATGCGTGGCGGCTACGATGTGCTGGAACAGGCGCTGGAACGTGCTAATGAGATAAAACATCCTGTCGGGCGAGTGCGTGATATTGAAGCGCTGGACTCATTGCTTGCTGCTCTACCTGAAGCGCCTAATCGTATTATTGCCCTACAGCCAATCAGTCAGAAAGAAGATGCTACCCGTCTGTGCATTGAAACCTGTATTGCCCGCAACTGGCGGCTCTCAATGCAGACTCATAAATATCTGAATATTGCCTGATATACCCGTCATACTTCACGTTGCCTGTGTTCAGCCCGCCGAATCACATAGTGTGTCTATGCTCATCGCCGGGCTGAACTGGGTGCTATGCAGGTAGGATATACTGACGTTAAACGCTGGCAGTTGGCCTGGATGAAGGCTGGCGCTTTTGCCCGCATTCATTGAACACAGAGACAGGCTTATCCCCGATAGACACAACCTGCAGTACAGGTTTCTTTCACCATTACCGCGCTGAGCAAAGGCAGTATTGGTTTCATTTCTTGCCAAATCCATTGCGCGAGAACTTCACTGGTTGGGTTTTCCAGGCCTGGAATATCATTCAGGTAGAAGTGATCCAGCCTGTCATAGGTGGGGCTGAATGCGGCTTTTAACTCAGCAAAATCCATAACCCAGCCAGTATGAGGATCAACTTCCCCGGTGATTTCCAGTCGTACCATAAATGAGTGGCCATGCAGTCGACCGCATTTATGGCCTGCTGGAACATGGGGTAAATGATGAGCGGCTTCGAAGGTAAAATCTTTAAACAAGGTGGTGGGCATAAAACATATCTCTAAAAACTAAAAACGAGCGGATGATAACGGAAAGGAGTTTTTTTCGCATTAACTAAACCTTTTCTGTTTCTGAACAGGTTGTTGGAACTGTAAAGTAATTCAATAAAATATATAAATATCAATAGCTTAATTAACCTGTTTTACTACTAACACTTATCTGAAAATACGGTTAGTCATTTTGGTTATTTGTTATTGCTATCCTGTCTTTAATTGTTGTTAACTCACTCGTTAACTTAGTGCCATTACCTTTAATAAGCCCTTTTCGTTTCAGCTACCGGAATCCTAAAACGCATGACAACTCAGGCTCCACCGACCACGATGCTGCCCTTGAATCAGGAGCAGCTGGCTCACATTCAGGCGGCAACAACCGACCTTTCTCACACCCAGTTGGCCTGGTTGTCTGGTTATTTCTGGGGAGTGGTTAACCAGTCTTCTCTGGCTTCTGGAGTCGTACCCACTCCGGCAACAGCGGTAGCAGTAGCTGTGGCTGAGACACCGACCATTACCTTGATCTCTGCCTCACAAACGGGTAACGCCAGACGTGTGAGTGAGCAGTTACGTGACGAATTGCTGGCCGCCGATCTTAAAGTGAACCTGGTTAATGCCGGTGACTATAAATTCAAGCAAATCGCGCAGGAAAAACTGCTGATTATTATCACCTCCACCCAAGGGGAAGGTGAAACGCCTGAGGAAGCGGTTGCACTGCATAAGTTCCTGTTCTCGAAGAAAGCACCTCGTCTGGAAGATAGTGCTTTTGCCGTCTTCAGCCTCGGTGATTCATCGTATGAATTTTTCTGCAAGGCGGGTAAAGACTTTGATACTCGGCTTGCTGAGTTAGGTGCTGAACGCCTGTTGGATCGTGTTGATGCTGATGTTGAGTATCAGCCAGAGGCAAAAATCTGGCGTGATAACCTGGTCACCCGACTAAAAGCTCGAGTGCCTGCTGCTGCACCGGCAACAATAACCGCTACGGCCGGGCATCAAACCACTGCTCACAGCGACTTATACAGTAAAGAATCACCCCTGACGGCGACCCTCTCGGTTAATCAAAAAATTACCGGACGTGCTTCAGATAAAGATGTTCGCCATTTTGAAATTGATCTTGGTGATTCAGGCCTCCATTACCAACCGGGGGATGCACTTGGCGTCTGGTATAACAACTCCCCTGAACTGGTAAAAGAACTGGTTGAACTGCTGTGGCTTAAAGGTGACGAAAACGTTCAGGTAGAAGGGAAAACGTTATCCTTAAGCGAAGCACTGAGTACGCACTTTGAGCTGACCATCAATACCGCCAATATCGTTGAGCAATATGCTCAGCTGACACGCAATACGCCATTACTGGAACTGGTGGGTGATAAAGCGAAACTGCAACATTACGCACAAACTACGCCAATTGTTGATATGGTTCGTTTTGCCCCAGCAGAACTGAGTGCGGATCAGCTCATCGGACTGTTACGTCCGCTGACTCCTCGTCTTTACTCTATCGCCTCTTCACAGGCTGAAGCCGAAACTGAAGTGCATATTACCGTCGGCGTGGTGCGTTATGAAATCGAAGGCCGTGCCCGCACTGGTGGTGCTTCTGGCTTCCTTGCTGACCGCCTCGAAGAAGAGGGTGAAGTGCGTGTGTTTATTGAACATAACGATAACTTCCGCCTGCCAGCCAATCCCGAAACACCGGTTATTATGATTGGTCCTGGCACCGGTATTGCGCCTTTCCGTGCCTTTATGCAGCAGCGTGATAATGAAGGTGCCAGTGGTAAAAACTGGTTGTTCTTTGGCAACCCACACTTTACCGAAGATTTTCTCTACCAAGTCGAATGGCAGCGCTATGCCAAAGAGGGTTTGCTGACCAACATTGATCTGGCCTGGTCTCGTGATCAAAAACATAAAATATACGTACAAGATAAACTGCGCGAAAAAGGTGCAGAACTGTGGCGCTGGATCCAAGAAGGAGCCCACATTTACGTCTGTGGTGATGCAAGTCGCATGGCTAAAGACGTTGAGCAAGCATTACTGGAAGTGGTTGCCGAACACGGTGGCATGGATACCGAAACGGCGGATGAATTTTTAAGTGAGCTGCGCGTTGAGCGCCGTTATCAGCGAGATGTCTACTAATGAGTGAAAAACACCCCGGACCTTTAGTGGTTGAAGGTAAACTGGCCGATGCCGAACGACTGAAACTCGACAGCAACTATTTGCGTGGCACCATTAAAGAAGACTTAAAAGAGGGTCTGACTGGTGGTTTTCACGGCGATAACTTTCTGCTGATCCGTTTTCACGGTATGTACCAGCAGGATGACCGCGATATTCGTGCCGAACGTGCAGAGCAAAAACTCGAACCGCGCCATACTATGATGCTGCGTTGCCGTTTACCGGGTGGCATTATTTCGCCCCAGCAATGGATGGCGATAGATAAGTTTGCTGAAGATAAAACCCTGTATGGCAGTATTCGTATCACTAACCGTCAGACCTTTCAGTTTCACGGGATTGTAAAAAATAACGTTAAGCCTGCACATGAAATGCTGCATGAAGTGGGTCTGGATGCGCTGGCTACTGCCAATGACGTTAACCGCAATGTTTTGTGTACCTCCAACCCGGTTGAGTCAGAGCTGCATCAGGAAGCTTACGAGTGGGCGAAAAAACTATCTGAGCATTTATTACCGCGTACCCGTGCTTATGCTGAAATCTGGTGGGATAAAGAGAAAGTCGCGACTACAGATGAAGAACCTATTTTGGGTCAGACCTATCTGCCGCGTAAATTTAAAACCACCGTTGTTATTCCGCCACAAAATGATGTCGATCTCCATGCGAACGATATGAACTTTATTGCCATAGCGGAGAACGGCAAACTGGTTGGTTTTAACTTGCTGGTGGGTGGTGGTTTATCTATCGAGCATGGCAATAAAAATACCTATGCCCGTACCGCCAGTGAATTTGGTTATATTCCGCTGGAGCATACTCTGGCAGTGGCAGAAGCGGTGGTAACGACTCAGCGTGACTGGGGTAATCGTACTGACCGTAAAAATGCCAAGACCAAATACACTCTGGAACGTGTCGGAGTCGAGGTCTTTAAAGCCGAAGTTGAACGTCGTGCGGGAATTAAATTTGAACCTACCCGTGACTACAAATTCACCAGCCGTGGGGATCGTATTGGCTGGGTGAAAGGGATTGATGATAAATGGCATCTGACGCTGTTTATTGAAAACGGCCGTATCCTCGATTATCCGGATAAGCCGCTGAAAACAGGTTTGCTGGAAATTGCACGTATTCACCAGGGGGATTTCCGCTTAACCGCTAATCAGAACCTGATTGTTGCGGGAGTGCCGAAAAGTGAAAAAGCCAAAATTGAGAAACTGGCGAAAGCACATGGCTTAATGGACGCGGTTACGCCACAGCGTGAAAACTCGATGGCTTGTGTTGCTTTTCCTACTTGCCCACTGGCAATGGCGGAGGCAGAACGTTTCTTACCTCAGTTTGTCACTAAAGTAGAGCAGGTACTGGTTAAGCATAACGTTCCAAATGAGCATATCGTGACCCGTGTGACCGGTTGTCCGAATGGTTGTGGTCGTGCGATGCTGGCTGAAATTGGCTTGGTCGGTAAAGCGCCTGGCCGCTATAACTTGCATATCGGTGGCAACCGTATTGGTACCCGGATACCGCGCATGTATCGGGAAAATATTACCGAACCAGAAATCCTCGCTTCTATTGATGAGTTAGTGGGACGTTGGGCAGTAGAGCGTAAAGCTAAAGAAGGTTTTGGTGACTTTACTATCCGTACCGGCATTATCCGCCCGGTACTGGATCCCGCTCGTGATCTCTGGGATTAATACTGATTGATTAGTCAGTCTGAGCTGTCTGTTACTTTACCCCGGGTAACAGACAGCCACATTCACTCTTTTCGCTACAAATGAGTCGCCTATGTCCTTACCGAGCTTAACTACCTTAAATGAATTGCCGTCAGTTGAACGAGCTATCGCGCTGGCGCAGGTCAATAATGACCTGGAAAAACTCACAGCACAGCAGCGTGTTGCCTGGGCACTGGAGCATTTACCTGGTGAGTTTGCCCTGTCTTCAAGCTTTGGTATTCAGGCTGCGGTTTGTTTGCATCTGGTCACTCAGCAGCTGCCAGATATTCCAGTTATTCTTACTGATACCGGCTATCTGTTCCCAGAGACCTATCAGTTTATTGATGAGCTGACCGAGAAACTGAAGCTAAACCTTAAGGTCTATCGTGCGCCGGAAAGCGCTGCCTGGCAGGAAGCGCGCTACGGAAAACTTTGGGAGCAGGGCGTGGAAGGGATTACGCGCTATAACGACATCAATAAAGTAGAACCGATGAACCGGGCCTTAGAAGAGCTTAACGCTCAAACTTGGTTTGCTGGTTTACGTCGGGAACAGTCAGGAAGTCGTGCACATCTACCCGTTCTGGGCGTCCAGCGTGGTGTGTTTAAAATTCTGCCGATAATTGACTGGGATAATCGTACCGTATATCAGTACCTGACCGAACATGGACTGAAATACCATCCGTTATGGGATAAAGGCTACTTGTCGGTGGGAGACACACATACAACCCGTAAATGGGAACCCGGCATGGCGGAGGAAGAGACCCGTTTCTTTGGTTTAAAACGCGAATGTGGGTTACATGAGTAACGCTTGAGCCAGTCTGCCCTGCGGTAATCGACAGGGCGGCTATCAATCGTGCTATTTCTCTGCTTTAGCGAGACTTTTTACCAGCGGCAGCATAATCCTTACGCTATCGCGAGTACGCTGTTTGATTTTCCCTGGTAACCATTTGTCCAGATACTGCATATTATCCCGCGCAGCCTGGTGGTGCGCTGTGCCTTCAGGAAAGGCTTTGTTGGTTACACGGTGCTGCGGCTGATAATTCTTTTTCGTAACCCGCCCGGAGCTTACCGATAATACCGGAATTCCGACACTATCAAATAACGCTACCTCCCGGTAAAAATCGCTCTCTTTTGACGACAGAATATTTGACTGGATTGCGGCCGGAATAGCGAACTGCTGCGCTAAAGCAATAGCTTTGTCGCGGCTCATTTTCCGCACTGTCGTTGGCGTTGACGAACTACTGATAAACGTGAGTTTTTCGCCGACAATCAGGCTATCAAGATTAATCACCAGTAGCGTATTTTTTTGCTCTTCCTGACTCATTCGTTGCAGAACACTGCGGGCACCTGCCGCATCGAGTTGCTTACCACTGGTTGCTATAAAACGGATATTGTAGCGCGTTGACGTATTGCGTAACCGTTCTGCCAGCTCCAGCATCACCCCCAAACCTGAGGCATTGTCATCCACCCCCTGTAACGATAAGCCGCCAAGGTTGTTATCACGGTCCTGGTCACTTTGCGGGATCCAAGTATCCAGATGCGCCATAATAATAATTTGTTGGGGTTCTTTCCCCGGATGGACAGCAATCACGCTATTGCCAGTGATATTTTGCCCATTCTGCTGACCATCAGCCAGAGTATAGGGATAACGCGCAGTAAACTGGCGGATATCACTTTGGTAACCCCATGACTTAAATTGTTGCATCAGATAGTCAGCTGTCAGCAACTCTGCCGGGCTTCCAGCCATGCGACCAGGAAAATGACTCGCAATATATCGAGTCTGTTGTTCAGCAATCTCACCGGTTTTTACAGGGAGGGGAGCAGAAAAAAGAGTCGCAGAATATAACCCCAGCATCAGACCAAGCAGCAGGCGGCGTACAGCGGAGAACATGATCGATCCTTATTCATCTTCAACATTTTTAACACCCGGCGTAGATAAATAGAAGTCACTCAAACTATGTCGGGTAGAGATATTTTTAACTCTTATAGTATGAAACTGCACTGACGGATAGCCAATAATAATTGTGGTTAAACCTGAAGAAATTAGGTGGTTAAGCACAATTTGTTGTGAGCTTTACCATTTCGTTATTACTTTTTGGAACGACTCATTCCAAATAGTAATTTCATAACCGATCAAGTCGCGATTTATAGTCCTGTTAGATTAAATCTCAAACGGCTGACAATGAGCAGCTGTAATGTATTTCGCTTAAGGGAAGGTTATGGACCAAAATCGACTTACTCACTTGCGACAATTGGAAGCTGAGAGTATCCATATTATTCGTGAAGTAGCCGCCGAGTTTTCTAACCCGGTGATGATGTACTCCATTGGTAAAGACTCCTCAGTAATGCTGCATTTAGCACGCAAAGCCTTTTATCCAGGAACACTACCATTCCCTTTACTGCATGTGGATACCGGCTGGAAATTTCGTGAAATGTACGAATTCCGTGACCGCACGGCCAAGGAGTACGGCTGCGAACTGATTGTTCATCGTAATCCGGAAGGTGTGGCGATGGGCATTAACCCCTTTGTACATGGTAGCGCCAAACACACTGATATCATGAAAACCGAGGGGCTGAAGCAAGCGCTGAATAAATATGGTTTCGATGCGGCATTCGGTGGCGCGCGTCGTGATGAAGAAAAGTCTCGTGCCAAAGAGCGTATTTACTCTTTCCGTGACCGTTTTCACCGTTGGGATCCTAAGAATCAGCGTCCGGAGTTGTGGCATAACTATAACGGCCAGATCAACAAAGGTGAAAGTATCCGCGTGTTTCCGTTGTCCAACTGGACTGAACTCGATATCTGGCAGTACATCTACTTAGAAAATATCAATATCGTTCCACTCTATCTTGCAGCGCCGCGTCCGATTGTGGAGCGTGACGGTATGCTGATGATGGTAGATGACGATCGTTTCGAGCTACAGCCCGGCGAAGAGATACAGCAACGCATGGTACGTTTCCGTACCTTAGGTTGCTGGCCGTTGACTGGGGCAGTCGAGTCCAGTGCCCAGACACTGCCTTCTATCATCGAAGAGATGCTGGTCTCTACCACCAGTGAACGACAGGGACGCGTTATCGACCGCGACCAGGCAGGCTCTATGGAGCTGAAAAAACGTCAAGGTTATTTCTAAGGAACCGCCAGATGAACACGACTATTGCACAACAAATTGCTGACGAAGGCGGTGTAGAGTCTTATCTGCACGCTCAACAAAATAAAAGCCTGCTGCGTTTTCTGACCTGCGGCAGTGTTGATGATGGTAAAAGTACTTTGATTGGTCGTCTGTTGCATGACACCCGGCAGATTTATGAAGATCAGCTTTCTTCCCTGCATACCGACAGTAAACGACACGGGACGCAAGGTGAGAAACTGGATCTTGCATTGCTGGTGGATGGCTTGCAGGCTGAGCGTGAGCAGGGCATTACTATTGATGTTGCCTATCGTTATTTTTCGACCGAAAAACGTAAGTTTATCATCGCTGATACTCCGGGACACGAGCAGTATACCCGTAATATGGCGACCGGTGCGTCGACCTGTGAACTGGCTATCTTACTGATTGATGCCAGGAGAGGTGTGCTGGATCAGACTCGTCGTCATAGCTTTATTGCTACCTTGCTGGGTATTAAGCATCTGGTCGTCGCAGTGAACAAAATGGATCTCGTTGAGTTCAGTGAGTCCAGATTTGAACAGATTAAACAAGATTATCTGACGTTTGCTCAACAGCTGCCGTCAGATCTGGATATTCGCTTTGTACCGCTGTCGGCTCTCGAAGGGGATAATGTTGCCAGCCCAAGTACCTCTATGCCGTGGTACAGCGGTTCAACGTTACTGAGCGTGCTGGAAACGGTAGAAATAGCGCGAGATAAAGACCTGCAACCGATGCGCTTCCCAGTGCAGTATGTTAACCGTCCAAACCTCGATTTCCGAGGCTATGCCGGTACTCTGGCATCCGGAACAGTGCATGTTGGCCAACGAGTGAAGGTCTTGCCCTCTGGAGTTGAGTCGTCTATTGCCAGCATTGTCACCTTTGATGGCACACTGGAAAATGCGATAGCGGGCGAAGCGATTACTCTGGTACTGAAAGATGAAATTGATATTAGCCGCGGTGATTTACTGGTTGATGCCGGACAGAAGTTAGTGGCGGTGCAGAGTGCTAAAGTTGATGTGGTGTGGATGGCTGAGCAGCCTTTGACCCCTGGTCAGGGTTATGACATCAAAATTGCCGGGAAGAAAACACGTGCCCATGTTGATGCTATTCATCATCAGGTAGAAATTAACTCCCTGACACATCTGGAGGCGGACAGTTTACCGCTGAACGGTATTGGTCTGGTCAGCCTGACCTTTGATGAGCCTTTGGTGCTGGATACTTATCAGCAAAACCCAGTGACTGGTGGGCTTATCTTTATCGACCGACTGAGCAATGTCACTGTTGGTGCTGGTATGGTTCGAGAGCCTCTGAGCAGCACTCAGCAGACTCCTGCGGAATTTAGTGCTTTTGAGCTTGAACTGAATGCCTTAGTCCGTCGTCATTTCCCACACTGGGGCGCACGTGACTTGCTGGGAGGAAAATAATGGCGAGCCATGATGATAATGTGGTCTGGCACTCCCACGCAGTGACACAAGCGCAGCGTGAAACCCTGCACCAGCATCGTGGTGCAGTGCTGTGGTTTACCGGACTCTCGGGGTCGGGTAAATCGACCGTCGCGGGAGCACTGGAAGCGGCATTACATGATCGTGGTATCAGTACTTATCTACTGGATGGTGATAATATTCGTCACGGTTTGTGCCGTGACTTAGGCTTCAGTGAGGATGACCGTAAGGAAAATATTCGTCGGGTGGGTGAAGTCGCCAAGTTAATGGTGGATGCGGGTCTGGTGGTATTAACTGCCTTTATTTCTCCCTACCAGGCTGAACGACAGCAAGTCCGCGAGTTAATTGGCGAACCCTATTTTTACGAAATATTTGTCGATACTCCATTGGAAATTTGTGAAGCACGCGATCCGAAAGGGCTTTATAAGAAGGCAAGAGCCGGAGAATTAACCAATTTTACCGGTATTGATTCTGCTTATGAACCCCCTGTAAGTCCCGAGCTGCATCTTGCAGGTGAACAATTAGTAACAAATTTAGTAGCTCAAATATTAGATCTGTTACGTGGTGAGGATATTATCAACCTCTGAATCCTATCTGGGGGCATAACGCCCCCGGACATCAGAGTTACGAAACGCTATGCGCAACAGCTCGAATTATTATATTCCTCTGGCTGATTCAAGGGCTATGCCTGAAGAGAAAGCCTGGTCACTACCCGGCGCCATCGTTGGCTTTTTGTCGTGGCTGTTAGCGCTTGGCATGCCATTTTTGCTGTATGGCTTGAATACTCTGTTTTTCTTCCTCTACACTTGGCCATTCTTCCTCGCATTAATGCCATTGTCGGTGGTTATCGGCATTGCAATGTATTCTCTGTTAAACGGTAAACTGGTACTCACTACCCTGACAACTCTGCTGCTTGTCGCTCTGATGTTTGGCGTATTGCTACTATGGTTATTAATCTGATTCGCCAACAAAAGAGCCTGCCGTCGCCGGATATTATCAGCGAAATGCGCTGCAAACGGGCATCACCTCGCGTTCTGTGATAAATTTCATCGCAATTTAGCGGGTGCTCTGTCCCCGCAGTGGAGTCAAAGAAAGAGTTGTGGGATGATTGTGCCGTTTTTCAGGGGGCTGGATGGGTAAACTAACGCTACTGTTGCTGTGTGTACTGGCCTGGTTCCAGTATTCGCTGTGGTTTGGGAAAAACGGTATCAGCGATTACACCCGGATCAGTGAAGATGTCACGGTGCAACAGGCGGCTAATGCCAAGTTAAAATCGCGAAACGATCAGTTGTTTGCCGAAATTGATGACCTTAACGGCGGGCAAGAAGCGATTGAAGAACGCGCTCGTAATGAATTAAGCATGATTAAACCAGGTGAAAATTTCTACCGTCTGGTTCCGGATGCCTCTAAGCGTACCTTGAATACTACAGGTGCCGGGCAAAATAATCGATAACCCTCTATACCAAAATAATTCGAGTTGCTTGTAGACGCTGAGTCAATCCTGTCGATGAGCATAGATGAACTATGTGATTTGGCAGGATTTGCGAAAGCAACGCCCAGGCAACTTGAAGTATGACGGGTATATAAGTGAAAGGCATGTGTGACTTCTCTGGGGATATTATTGCCGTGGTGCCGGCTGCCGGTATTGGCAGTCGTATGCAAGCGGAATGTCCTAAGCAGTATCTAAAAATTGGTAGCCAGACGATTCTTGAGCACGCCGTAGCGGGTCTGCTGGCACATCCACGTATTCGTCAGGTAATCATTGCTATTAGTCCGGACGACCCGTTTTTTACCACCTTGCCCTTGGCTGCAAATCCACGAATCACTGCCGTGACGGGTGGACGGACACGTGCTGACTCCGTTCTGGCGGGCTTACAGGTGGCGGGTGATGAGAGTTGGGTGCTTGTGCATGATGCCGCACGTCCCTGCTTACACCAGGATGACCTGGCACGTTTACTGGCTATCACTGCAACCAGCAAAGTCGGTGGTATTCTGGCGGCTCCAGTATGTGACACCATGAAGCGTGGCCAACCGGGCGCGTTGCTTATCGCCCATACCGTGGAACGAGAAGACTTGTGGCATGCTCTGACCCCGCAATTGTTCCCACTGGAGCTGTTGCGGAGTTGTTTGCAGCGTGCACTAAATGAGGGTGCCACTATCACTGACGAAGCCTCTGCGCTGGAATACTGCAGTTTTCATCCCCAACTCATCAGTGCGCGCGCTGACAATATTAAAGTGACTCGTCCTGAAGACCTGGCACTGGCGGAATTTTATCTTACGCGGTTAACCCAAACGGAGAATCTGTAATGCGTATCGGACATGGTTTTGATGTTCATGCTTTTGGCGGCGAAGGTCCCATTGTCATTGGGGGGGTTCGTATCCCGTTTGAAAAAGGGTTGATTGCCCATTCAGATGGTGATGTTGCTTTGCATGCGCTTACCGACGCCTTATTGGGGGCGGCAGCCTTAGGTGATATTGGTAAATTATTTCCTGATACTGATGCTGCCTATAAAGGGGCTGATAGCCGAGAATTACTGCGTGAAGCATGGCGTCGTATCCAGGCTCGTGGTTACACCCTGGGTAACGTCGATATCACGATAATTGCTCAGGCACCTAAAATGGCTCCACACATCCCACAGATGCGAGTTTTTATTGCTGAAGATTTGGGCTGTCATATGGATGATGTGAATGTGAAGGCGACGACCAGCGAAAAACTGGGCTTTACCGGCCGAGGTGAAGGTATTGCTTGTGCTGCCGTGGCATTATTACAGAAGGTGCGCCAGTAATGGATATGCAAAACCTGACGTGGTTGCACGGCAAGCCATCAGGAAGTGGAGTGATTAAAGCCAATCCGGAAGATTTTCTGGTTACTGAAGATTTAGGCTTCGGACCTGATGGTGATGGCGAACATCTGTTACTTCGGATACGTAAAAAAGGCTGCAATACGCGTTTTGTCGCTGATGCACTGGCTAAATTTCTTAAAGCTCCCGCGCGTGAAGTCAGCTTTGCTGGCCAGAAAGACCGTCATGCGGTCACTGAACAATGGTTCTGTGTTCGCTTGCCAGGAAAAGAGATGCCAGATATGAGCGCCTTCACGCTGGAAGGTTGTCAGGTTCTGGAATATGCCCGCCATCGCCGTAAATTACGTCTCGGCGCATTAAAGGGAAACTTCTTTAGTCTGGTGTTACGCAATATCAGTGATAGCTATGAGACTGACATACGCCTGCAAGCGGTCGCTAAAGTGGGTGTACCGAACTATTTTGGTAGTCAGCGTTTCGGTATCAATGGCAATAACTTGCAACAGGCACTGCGCTGGGCACAAAGTGATGCACCACTGCGTGACAGAACTAAGCGTAGTTTTTGGTTATCTGCGACACGGAGTGCTCTGTTTAATCATATTGTGAGTACCAGACTTGTAGAAAAAGAGATTAACCAGGTTATTGACGGTGATGCTCTGCAATTAGCAGGCCGTGGTAGCTGGTTTGTTGCAACAGCAGAAGAACATGATGTACTACAAGCCCGTGTCGATAGTGGTGAGCTGTTAATCACAGCATCGCTACCGGGTGATGGAGAGTGGGGTACCCAAGGTGCCGCGCTGGCTTTTGAGCAGGCTTGTGTTGCCGAAGAAGAGATATTGTTAGGTCTGCTGAATCGTGAACGTGTCGAGGCTGCACGACGAGCCATTCTGGTTAAACCGCAGGAGTTTCAGTGGAACTGGCTGAATGATACGACTGTTGAGCTTAAGTTTTGGTTACCTGCAGGCAGTTTTGCTACCAGTGTCGTGCGTGAACTGATTAACACTGGCGGCGAAGAGATAAATATTGCTGATTAATCAATTTCTTGCTTTCCGATAGGTTATCGGTATTAGATCCACGATGCCAGATAAGCGGATAAGCGTCTTTCCTCAGGACATTATCCGCCAGCGTTGATACGTTGAATCTGGCTTTTTCTAAGATATACATACCCAAAATAATTTGAGTTGCTTGTAGGCGCAAAGTTCAGCCCGTCGATGAGCACAGACACACTGTGTGATTCGGCTGTCCTCACGGCAGCAACCCTGAGCAACTTGAAGTATGACGGATATATCTCATGTACTGATCCTTCCAGCGCTGGCGGTGGTGCATACTGCGCTGTTGGTTTAGAATATGCAGCCATTAAACCGGACAATAATTATAGCTCTCATAACGGTTATTGATTAAAAAAAACAATGGGATGTTGTCTAGATGAGAATTTTGCTGAGTAACGATGATGGTGTGTATGCGCCAGGTATTCAGATATTGGCCAGCGCATTACGTGTATTTGCTGAAGTACAAGTTGTCGCGCCAGACAGAAACCGGAGCGGTGCTTCCAACTCATTAACGCTTGAATCACCTCTGCGTGCAATAACCCTGGCGAATGGTGATATATCGGTTCAGCAGGGAACACCAACAGATTGTGTCTATCTGGGGGTTAATGCCTTGATGCGCCCAGGGCCCGATATTGTTATTTCTGGTATCAATGCAGGGCCTAATCTTGGTGATGACGTTATCTATTCCGGAACCGTGGCTGCAGCAATGGAAGGACGTCATCTAGGGCTTCCTGCTCTGGCGGTATCACTTAACGGACATCAACACTATGAAACTGCCGCTGCTATTACCTGTAGTCTGTTACGGGCTTTAGTTCGTGAGCCGTTGCGGACCGGGCGTATCCTGAATATCAATGTCCCAGACTTACCACTTGAACAAATCAAAGGCATTCGTGTTACGCGCTGTGGTAGCCGTCATCCTGCTGATCAAGTTGTTACTCAGCAAGATCCTCGCGGTCATACCGTTTACTGGATAGGTCCTCCCGGAAATCAGCTTGATGCAGCCCCTGATACTGATTTTGCCGCGATAGATGCAGGTTATGTTTCAGTAACCCCCTTGCATGTCGACCTGACTGCACATCGTGCGTATGAGGTTGTTACTTCCTGGCTATCTAAAGCCGGAGTAGAAACGCAATGGTGAGCCGCCGCGTACAAACACTTCTTAATAATCTACGTACCCAGGGAATTAAAAGTGAGCAGGTTCTTGCCGCTCTGGCTCGGGTTCCGCGTGAAAAGTTTGTTGATGAAGCGTTTGAGCATAAAGTCTGGGAAAATACGGCGTTACCTATTGGCTCTGGCCAAACCATATCCCAACCCTATATGGTTGCACGAATGACCGAGTTGCTGGAGCTGACTCCCCAGTCAAGAGTGCTGGAGATTGGTACTGGTTCGGGTTATCAAACAGCTATTCTGGCGAATTTAGTCGAGCATGTTTGTTCTGTTGAACGAATAAAAAGCCTACAATGGCAAGCGCGACGTCGTTTAAAACAGCTTGATTTACATAATATTTCTACCCGACATGGCGATGGCTGGGAAGGCTGGCAGGCAAAATCACCTTTTGACGCTATTATCGTCACTGCTGCACCGTCAGAAATTCCTGTGGCATTACTTGGGCAGCTTGTCGATGGCGGTATAATGGTGCTACCGGTCGGGGATGAGCAACAGGTATTGAAACGCATCCGTCGTCACGGCGATGAATTTTTGGTCGACACCATAGAAGCTGTTCGTTTTGTACCCTTAATTCGTGGTGAATTATCATAAACTCAAAGCAACAGAGCGATTGATAGGGCGGGTTAAATACAACTGAGAAAAAACTGGCATGTTTTTCCTCAGCTTTTGTATAGTGTTTTTATACATATATGCCCAGCATCATTCGAGTTGCTTGCAGGCGTAAGCCATGAGAGCCAAAAAACATAGACAGACTCTATGATTCGGTTCTCTGAGATAAGGTTGCACTCAGGCAACTGAAATATGACGGGCATATGTCATTGTTTTTATTTTGGGGGATACATGAGCGCGGGAAGCCCAACTTTTTCTTTACGCCGGGTGGCATTGTTAACACTTGGAAGCCTGTGGTTAGTGGGTTGTTCTAGTGATAACACGCAAGCGCCGATCAGTTCTGTTGGCGATAATAGTCATAAAACAGGTTCCTCTACCGGGAGTTTGTTAGTCACTAAACCACCCACCATGACCTCAACAGTAGCACAGCCGCAGATACAGCATGTACAGCAGCCTGTGATACAAAATCAGTCAGTTCAGAACACAGTTTCAACACCTGTTCAGACGCAAAATGGTCGCATCGTTTATAACCGTCAGTATGGCAATATCCCTAAAGGAAGTTATGCGGGCGGTAACACTTATAATGTGAAACGTGGGGATACTCTTTTCTATATTGCCTGGATAACAGGGAACGATTTCCGTGATCTGGCGCAGCGCAACAACGTTTCAGCACCTTATAATCTTGAAGTAGGACAAACATTACAGGTTGTTAGTTCATCAGGTGTTCCTATTACTGGAGGTAATGCAATTACCGCGGCGGATACACGTGATCAGGGAGTAATCAACCCGTCTGCGCAAAATAGCAGCGCAACGGTTGCGTCCAGACCAACAATTACGTATTCTGAGAATTCAGGCGAAGATAAAACTAACATGTTGTCGTCAAGTAATGGGTCATTGACCCGTCCGGTTACTGCGCCAGTTGCTAGTAATCCCGAACCGACCGTCAGCAGTACATCCAATAGCGCACCGATATCTTCGTGGCGCTGGCCTACTGATGGTAAAACTATCGAAACTTTTGCCGCTACCGAAGGCGGTAATAAAGGGATCGATATTGCAGGCAGTAAAGGACAGGCTATTATCGCGACCGCACCTGGACGCGTTGTATATGCCGGTAATGCGCTGCGCGGTTACGGTAATCTAATTATCATAAAACACAATGATGATTACCTGAGTGCCTACGCCCATAACGATAAAATGCTGGTCCGGGAACAAGAGGACATCAAGGCGGGGCAGAAAATAGCTACCATGGGTAGCACCGGAACCAGTTCTACACGTTTACATTTTGAAATTCGTTACAAGGGAAAATCCGTAAACCCGCTGCGTTATTTGCCGCAGCGATGAATCGCAAAACATTGTTTTTTGTTTTTGCTTAGGGATCACGGGTAGGAGCCACCTTATGAGTCAGAGTACGCTGAAAGTTAACGATTTAAACGACGACGCGGAATATGATGAAAGTAGCATTGAGGTTTTTGATGAAAAAGCCCTTGTAGACGAGGACTCCAGTGACGGCGATATTTCGGATGACGAACTATTGTCGCAAGGGGCTACCCAGCGCGTGCTGGATGCCACTCAGCTTTATC
>Ga0302347_1002298_pt1 | contig 19865 bp, 17 predicted proteins | sample PhyWR1_FD_202178 | JGI IMG/M metagenome (GOLD analysis project Ga0302347, IMG submission 202178) | Leaf surface microbial communities from wheat plants in UC Gill Tract Community Farm, Albany, California, United States - DLSL W.R1 (v2)... | ecosystem: Host-associated > Plants > Phyllosphere >...
GTGGTGACGCAGATTTTCACGGCTATCAGAACGACCGAAACCATCAGTACCCAGAACGCGATAGTCGCTGGCTGGGATGAAGTTACGGATCTGCTCTGCGAACAATTTCATATAGTCGGTGGAAGCAACAGCAGGTGCTTCACTCAGAACCTGAGCAACGTAAGGTACACGCGGCTCTTCGGTTGGATGCAGCATGTTCCAGCGCTCACAATCCTGGCCATCACGTGCCAGTTCAGTGAAGGAAGTTACGCTGAAGACATCAGAACCCACACCGTAGTCATTCGCCAGAATCTGTGCAGCTTCACGAACGTGACGCAGGATAGAACCTGAACCTAACAGCTGAACTTTACCTTTGCTACCTTCCAGGGTTTCGAGTTTATAGATACCTTTACGGATACCTTCCTCTGCACCTGCTGGCATGGCCGGCATATGGTAGTTTTCGTTCAGAGTAGTGATGTAGTAGTAAATGTTCTCTTGTTTCTCACCGTACATACGCTCCAGACCATCATGCATAATGACAGCAACTTCATAAGCGTAAGAAGGATCGTAAGAGATACAGTTAGGGATAGTCAGTGACTGAATATGGCTGTGGCCATCTTCGTGCTGCAGACCTTCACCGTTCAGCGTCGTACGACCTGAAGTACCACCGACCAGGAAGCCACGCGCCTGCTGATCGCCTGCTGCCCAGCACAGGTCGCCGATACGCTGGAAACCGAACATGGAGTAGTAGATGTAGAATGGAATCATTGGCAAGTTATTGGTGCTGTAAGACGTCGCAGCAGCAAGCCATGAAGAACCGGCACCCAGTTCGTTGATCCCTTCCTGCAGAATCTGACCTTTCTCGTCTTCTTTGTAGTAAGCAACCTGCTCACGGTCCTGTGGCGTATATTGCTGACCGTTCGGGCTGTAGATACCGATCTGGCGGAACAGACCTTCCATACCAAAGGTACGCGCTTCATCCGCAATGATCGGGACGAGGCGATCTTTGATACCGCTCTTCAGCATCACATTCAGGGCACGAACAAAAGCGATGGTGGTAGAGATTTCTTTGTTCTGCTCTTCAAGAAGCTGCTGGAAGTCTTCCAGTTTAGGCAGTTCCAGTTTCTCAGTGAAGTTTGGCAAACGAGTCGGCAGGTAGCCGTTCAACTTCTCACGCTGACCATGCAGATAGGTGTGCTCTTCGCTGCCTTCAGCAAACTTAACATAAGGCAGGTTTGGCAGCTCTTCATCAGAGACTGGCACATTGAAACGATCACGGATATAGCGTGCGCCATCCATGTTCATTTTCTTCACCTGGTGAGCAATGTTCTTGCCTTCTGCGGTTTCACCCATGCCGTAACCTTTGATGGTATGGGCCAGGATAACAGTCGCTTTACCTTTGGTGTCTTGTGCTTTTTTGAATGCAGCGTAGATTTTCTTCGGATCATGACCACCACGGTTCAGTGCCCAGATCTGCTCATCAGTCCAGTCAGCGACCAGAGCGGCAGTTTCTGCGTACTTACCAAAGAAGTGCTCACGAACATAAGCGCCATTCTTAGATTTAAAGGTCTGATAGTCACCATCAACGGTTTCGTTCATCAGCTGAACCAGTTTACCGGTAGTGTCTTTACGCAGCAGTTCGTCCCAACGGGCGCCCCACATAACCTTAATCACGTTCCAGCCAGCACCTTCAAAGATACCTTGCAGTTCGTTGATGATTTTACCGTTACCTGTAACCGGGCCATCAAGGCGCTGCAAGTTACAGTTAATGATGAAGACCAGGTTATCCAGTTTTTCACGGGTCGCGATAGTAATCGCACCTTTGGATTCTGGCTCATCCATCTCACCATCACCAAGGAAGGCATAAACGGTTTGTTTAGAGGTATCTTTGAGGCCACGATGCTCAAGATATTTCAGGAACTTAGCCTGATAGATAGCACCGATTGGACCAAGACCCATAGAAACGGTCGGGAACTGCCAGAACTCTGGCATCAATTTCGGGTGCGGGTAAGAAGAAAGACCGTTACCGTGAACTTCCTGACGGAAGTTATTCATCTGGTCTTCGCTCAGACGACCTTCAAGGAAGGCACGAGCGTAAACACCAGGAGAAATATGCCCCTGGAAGTAAACTAAATCACCACCATCAGCTTCAGTGCGCGCACGGAAGAAGTGGTTGAAGCACACGTCATAGATAGTTGCTGAAGACTGGAATGATGACATGTGGCCGCCCAGATCGAGGTCTTTTTTAGACGCACGCAGTACGGTCATAATGGCGTTCCAGCGGATAGCAGAACGAATGCGACGTTCCAGTTCCAGATTGCCCGGATATTCCGGCTCATCTTCAACAGCTATCGTGTTTACATAGTTGCTGGTACCTGCACCAGCCGCTACATTCACACCGCCTTTGCGGGCTTCAGATAACAGTTGGTCAATGAGATACTGAGCACGCTCAACACCTTCTTCACGGATGACCGATTCGATCGCCTGGAGCCAGTCGCGAGTTTCGATCGGATCCACGTCATTGGGTAAACGTTCTGACATGGGGGGTATTCCTTATCTGTGTTTAAAGTTGATTATCTGGAACCTGTCTTATTGCACTTTTCTGAAAAAATCCAATAAGACAGGTTCTACCTTTCATTGCCGTGCGCTTATACCCATCATACTTCAAGCTACATGCTCGTTGGCTGCATTACGAGGCTCATAAATGAGTCTCGCCCTGGCGGGCCAACGCTTTGCATTGTTCAAAACGTAAACGTTTTGTCTTGCAACTCGAATTATTTTGGGTATAGATAACGCTTAATCCTTGCGTTGCTGGAAAAGACGAAGTGAGCGTTCTCGACGACTTTGCTCACGACTACGTTCCAGCAATATTTCCTCAATAAACGCCAAGTGACGATACGAGGCTTCTCGAGCCTGTTCTGGCTGGCGAGCCATAATCGCCGCAAAAATACTGGCGCGATGATTACTCACTTGCACCAGCACTTCACGGCGCGCATAGAGCAATTCAAAATTCTGACGCACGTTTTGCTCGAGCATCGGCTCCATGCAGCGTAGCAGATGGAGTAAAACGACATTATGTGCAGCTTCGGTAACAGCAATTTGATACTGCATTACTGCGTCAGACTCAGCATCACTGTCGCCAGACTCTTGAGCCTCTTTAATAGCGGTATGGCAATGACTGATGCGTTCGAGGTCTTCATCCGTTCCGCGAAGTGCCGCATAGTATGCAGCAATTCCTTCCAGAGCATGACGAGTTTCAAGCAAGTCAAACTGAGATTCAGGATGTTCGGAAAGGAGTTCAACCAGTGGATCGCTCAGGCTTTGCCACAAGCTATTTTGTACAAAAGTGCCACCACCTTGACGACGAAGCAGCAAACCCTTCGCTTCAAGGCCTTGAATAGCCTCACGCAATGAAGGACGTGAGACATCAAATTGCTTTGCAAGCTCACGTTCAGGCAACAGTTTTTCGCCAGGGCGCAAGGTCCCCTCGAGGATGAGAGATTCCAACTGCTGCTCAATCGCATCGGATAATTTCGGTTGGCGGATTTTGCTGTAGGCCATCGTACCCTATCTTTGCAGGTAGCTCAGAGTTAATTGGTAAGACCAATTAACGGTTCTTGACGCTAAAAGTAACAAAGTATTCACCTTCTGTCCATAAAGGTTTTGCCAGAAACCATTAACCCAGGCACATTTTACTAACCTTACAGAAAGAACGTTTCAAATTGATAAACAGATATTAACATTGCCCCCGTTGCTAAAATGAGTGAGTTATCCTTTTCGACAATCATCAGACCTGCAGCAATTAAAATCGTTTCATATTAATTCACTGCTTATTGTTCACTTTTAATACTCTTTATGCTGCAATTATTGTTGTTCATCTCTCATTTCATTCATTTTTCCTATTATTCCCCCCTATAAAGCAGGTGCAAACGCTGGCAATTATCACTATTCTTTGCTGAGCGGAAGCCATACCCGCAAAATAACAAAAACCATAACTGTAAATAAAAATTTACACATTACGGGATAATACAATAACACTAGCGTCTTACCTTAAATAATTCGAGTTGCTTGTAGGCTGAACGCCAGCAACACCCAGGCAACTTGAAGTATGACGGGTATATTTGTTACGGGGTTCTATGATGGAAAGTCAGCTGCAAGACGACACGCTGAAGCGCGGCCTCAAAAACCGCCATATTCAGCTCATCGCGCTGGGTGGAGCTATCGGTACCGGGTTATTTTTAGGTAGCGCATCCGTTATTCAGAAAGCAGGTCCAGGGATTATCCTGGGTTATGCTATTGCAGGGTTTATTGCGTTTTTAATTATGCGTCAATTGGGTGAAATGGTGGTTGAAGAACCCGTTGCGGGGTCATTCAGCCACTTTGCCTATAAATACTGGGGACCTTTCGCCGGCTTTGCGTCCGGCTGGAACTACTGGGTGTTATATGTTCTGGTCGCAATGGCAGAACTGACTGCGGTCGGAAAGTATATTCAGTTCTGGTGGCCGGAGATCCCAACCTGGGCATCCGCAGCTGCCTTCTTCGTTCTTATCAATCTTATCAACCTGAATAATGTCAAAGTGTTCGGTGAGATGGAGTTCTGGTTTGCCATTATTAAAGTCGTGGCCGTTATTGCGATGATTTTGTTTGGCGGCTGGTTACTGTTCAGTGGTAATGGTGGCCCGCAAGCTTCTGTCAGTAATCTCTGGGATCAAGGCGGATTCTTGCCTAATGGGATGACCGGACTGGTCATGATGATGGCTATCATTATGTTCTCATTCGGCGGCCTGGAGCTGGTAGGTATCACGGCCGCAGAAGCCGATAACCCGGAAAAAAGTATTCCTAAAGCGACCAACCAGGTTATCTACCGTATTCTGATTTTCTATATTGGTTCTCTGACTATCTTACTGTCACTGATGCCGTGGACCCGTGTCACCTCTGAAGTCAGCCCATTTGTGTTTATTTTCCATGAACTGGGTGATGCTTTTGTGGCGAATGCGCTGAACATTGTGGTCCTGACTGCTGCGCTCTCTGTCTATAACAGCTGCGTGTACTGTAATAGCCGTATGCTGTTTGGCCTGGCACAACAGGGTAATGCTCCCAAGTTTCTGAAGAAAGTCGATAAGCGTGGCGTACCTGTTAATACCCTGCTGACGTCTGCAGTCTTTACGGCGCTGTGCGTGCTGATCAACTACTTTGCACCCGATTCGGCATTCGGCATGCTGATGGCGCTGGTCGTCTCAGCCTTGGTGATTAACTGGGCCATGATAAGCCTCGCCCACATCAAATTCCGCCGCGCGATGCAGCAGAAAGGGATAACAACACGCTTCCAGGCGTTGCTCTATCCTTGGGGTAACTGGCTCTGTCTGGTATTTATGGCCGGCGTGCTGGTGATTATGCTGATGACACCAGGAATGGCGATTTCTGTCTGGCTGATCCCGGTGTGGATTGCCGTTCTGGGGATAGGCTACTTGATTAAAGAGAAAAAACGCAAAGCCGCTAACACTTAAAATTCAGGGATAAATCGTAATCGGCCCCACAGACTCCTCCTATGTTCAAACCATAGGGCAGATTTGTCTGTCAGTCTGGGGGGCTCTCTCCCTCTATTCGTTGAATAACCAGCTTTCACGGTTCTTTATTACGGCCAGTTTTTGCATTTCTGAGACGATGCTCAAAAACCTTTCCATCTGAAAGGATATTTTGCTCAGAATGCATTGCCTCTTAAACGGAAAGAACGAGTAAGACGATCCCATATTGCCACCAGTTCGGCCTCGCTGTACGTCTTTTCGCCCGCTCGGACGGGACATTAAGTCCTGTAGTTCCGCCAGTTTTTGCGGTTTATTATTTGCCATCCAAGCCGGTCTTTTTGCTTCATCACGCAAAAAAAATGCTCGTTCTTTTGCAAAATGAGGGTCGGAATAATCGGTAATATCTTGAGTAAGAATAAATGCTACCCCATCAATATACAGATGTCCTTCCAAGCGCCGCCCAAATCCCGGCACGCTTTCATTTTTATTGCTATCAAATATCACCGCATTATCACTCAGCCGATACACCTGCTTGAGAAAAGGCTGATCCACTGTTCTCACGTGTGTCTGTTCTGTAATTCCTGCTCTCGTAGCCGGATACACTGCTCAAACGCCGGGCGGTAGAGTCGCTTGCTGCTGATGCTAACCTCATTAATCCGGGCGCGATCCGTCAGGGTATTTTCAAAAGAGGCAGGAACCTCAAACACGTAGCGCCCCACGCACTGGATTTTAGTGGTGGCAAACAGAGTATCGATCATCCTTTTTTCCTTGTCCGTTAACGCCGGTGGCGTATGCACAAACGTCACATAGTTATGAATATACAATCCTGCCGCCAGCAGCACCATTGCCAGAGGGATAAGCCAGGGACGACGCTCTTTTTTCATGGCGCTGGCACCTGCTGCACGATTTTCACCACAGAACGAACCGTAAACACCAGAGCGTCGGAGGTATCACGGAAAACCGCACGGGCGCGGTCGATGGGATCAATGGCATAAGCCCCTTCATGGTCTACATCGGTCGCCAGCACACCCCGAATTCTGGGGTGCATGGTCCTGATAGCCGTCACAGGTCGCCGAACCGGGCGTTCTTTCCACGTCAGGAATGCATCCGACGGATTGTTGGCACTGGCACCGTAAAACAGCCAGGTCTGGGGATGGTATTTGCCATTCAACTCTTCAATAAAAATTTGAACGTCTTCATTCATCCTCGTTTCATACAGGTTCCACTCATCCTCCGTGTTATCCAGCAGCAAATCCTGCTCACACAGCCGCCACCAGGCCGTTTTATTGAGGTAAATATCCTTATACGGGTCATCGACGGGTAAGGACATTCGGGTCTCGCTGCCCTCGATTTTCAGCCAGCCCGCACCATAAGCCCTGCCCGGCAGCAGCTGTAACGGACCGGGAGACTGTGCCAGCACCGGCATCAGCCTTTCTGCGTTTTCCCCGATGATCAACCCTATCTCACCACGCTCGCCGGTTTTCATGCGCCGGTATGCCGCCGGCGACCCTAGATCAGGCATCACGCCATGCACAATCCCCAGAATATTTTCCTGTCCGTTCATGTTTTCCGAGTAGTGCCGGGCAACCAGGCCTCCCATCGAGTGAGTGACCAGAATCACCTTGTTCACCGCCAAACGGCCGTGATAATCCCCCTGCACCTTTTTGATATATTTTCCCAGTAATTCCGCCGATTCTGCATTGGACTGCAGCCAGTTATAACCAAAAACGTGCAGCAGGTATAAAAACAGGTGGCCGTGCGCCGTTTCTTCTTCTGTCAGCACCTGCTCTACCGGTTCGTCACCTATCCTGACGCCAGTCAAACGCTGCCGGGCAGTCTGCAACTGTGTTTCCCTGAAGTAATTATCCATCAGAATATCGTCGTCACTGAGGAAATATTGCAGCCGGTCAAGCGCCTCCCCGTAGCTTTTATAAAATGCACTTTCCCAGCCACGGGAACGCCGGGAGGAAAATTTTTTGCCATCTGCCTCGTCGTTAAAAATCTCCCCACTGTCATCCACCGTCGTGCTCTCCGGATCAAGCAGAAACGTCCTTTTCTCCGGGCCAGCCATCGACCATTTGCCAAGCGGTTAGGCACTGAACTGCCAGACCTCACCGTTCTTATTTTTCAGGTTCCCGCCCAATCCTGACTTAACCTAAATTAGCGTTCCAGCTCCAGTGATGGCCCTTGGTACTTCAGCGTTGTTGGTGATTAACTAGGTCATGATAAGCCTCACCACATCAAATTCCATCGCGCAATACAGCAGAAAGGGATAACAACAAGCTTCCAGGCTTTATTTTATCCCTGGGATAACTAGGTCTGCCTGGTATATATAGTCGGAGTTTTGGTCATTACGCTAATGACACCAGGAATGGCGATTTCTGCCTGGCTGATCCCTGTGTGGATTGCTGTTCTGCAGCAATCCATTGGATTAAAGAGACGAAGCGGAAAGTAGCAGCCATATTAGAATGTTTGTCAGTGTCGCTGTCAGGCCCAAGGGTAATCCTCCCATTTTTAATGGAGGCGATAAGTAAAATCAATTCAAGCGCTGAATATGCTGTATCGGTGTAAAACCATTCAGTGCCATATTCGGTCGTTCGTGACTATAAAACCATTGCCATTTTGTCGCATATTCCTGCAACTCATTCAATGATGAAAACAGGCTCTGACCCAGCCAGTCATAACGCACTGTCCGGTTATAACGCTCAATATAAGCATTCTGTTGGGGTTTTCCCAGCTGAATAAAATTGAGTCGAATATTTTGACTTTTAGCCCATGCAATCAGTGTGTTACCTGCATATTCCGGACCGTTATCACAACGAATTGAAGAGGGTTTACCTTTCCATTCAATGATCTGCTCCAGTGTTCTTACGACCCGTACTGCCGGAAGTGAAAAATCAACCTCAATAGCCAGTGCTTCGCGGTTAAAGTCATCGATCACATTGAGCAAACACACAGAACGACCATCTGACAGCTGATCGTGCATGAAATCCATAGACCAGCTTACGTTATAGCTTGCAGGAACAGTCAGTGGCTCAGGCTTTTCACGTTTTAACCGCTTTTTAGGCTTTCTACGCATGTTAAGCGATAATTCGCAGTAGATACGGTAAATCCTTTTGTGGCTCCATTTGAACCCTTTAACATTACGTAAATACAGGTAACACAGACCAAACCCCCAGTTTCTTTAGTTGTTTGTTACCCTGATGAGCCAGTCAGCAATCTGCTGATTTTCAGCATAAAGGGCTGGCCTGTAGCGATAACAGCACTCGCTGATGACAAAAATCTGACAAGCCTGACGAACAGGTGACTGCATGCTGTGCCATCTGCTTCCGGTCTGACGGCTTCACCACTTTTTGCCATGACTTCCTGAATGATTTTAGACTTCAGCCGCTCTTCAGCATACACCTTTTTAAGACGACGATTTTCCTCTTCCAGCTTCTTCAAGCGGGACATAAGGACAGCATCCATTCCCCCGAACTTTGAACGCCACTTATAAAAACTGGCGCTGCTGATCCCGTGCTCGCGGCAAAGCTCTGGGACAGATGTTCCAGCCTCGGCTCGTTTAAGAATCGCGATGATCTGGCTGTCGGTAAAACGTGATCGTTTCATAGAAATCCCCTGAATTCAGGTTAGTAGAAAATTCTACTTATGGACATACCGATTTTTCGGGGGGATTACCGAGGAAGTCTGCAGAGAGATGGGGATTTCTGAGGCAACATTTTACAACTGGAAGAAGAGAATCAGCGTCTCAAACATCTCGTCGCTGACCTGAGTCTGGACAAGGAGATGCGGCAGGATTTCATCCGAAAAAAGTTCTGAGGTCGCAGCAGAAGCGTGATGCTGTGGAGTATCTGCTGACGGCATACCGTATCGGCGTACGCAGGGGGGCTGCCTGATGATGCAGAGTCGCACTGTGTATCATTACCTTAGCCGTCGGGATGATCGTGCTATTACGCAGCGGATAAGGGAAATCGCAGAAATCCGGATCCGTTATGCCTACGAGCGCATTCATATTCTTCTGCGCCGTGAGGGCTGGCTGGTTAACCGTAAGAAGACATACCGTATTTACGTCCACGGCGGCATGTGACCGCCAGACACCGCACAGAACGACCTCAGGTACTGGATGCAGATCAGTGCTGGTGTTGCTGATAATCTGTTCAACGGGCGCAGGATCAGGGCGCTAACTATAGTGGATAATTTTAGTCATGGATGTCTGGCGATCGAGGTCGGCCAGGGGTTACGGGGCGAGGATGTTGTGGCCGGCATGGACCAGTTAAAACAGTCACTGAGGCAAGTGTCACAGTGTCTGCAGACAGACGACGGCAGTGAATTTATCTCTAAAGCGATGGACCGATGGGCCTATGAAAACCAAGTGACGATGGACTTCTCGCGCCCCGGAAAACCTACTGATAATGCCTTTATCGAGTCATTTAATGGTAGCCTGAGGGATGAATGTCTGAACGTACACGGGTTCCTTTCTCTGGAAGATGCGCAGGAGAAAATCGAACACTGGCGACACGAATATAATCATTTTCGCCCGCGTTCTTCGTTAAATAACCTGACTCTGGCAGAGTTTGCCCGAAGTCATCAAAAAGGTCCGTCTCTCCAATTTAGCCTGGTACGGAGATTAGGAGGAGGTCAACTAGCTGAGGATCCTTACTGGCCGTGGAACTAAAAACCGTAGGGACTATAACTATAGCAACACCAAACATCGTTATCAAAAAGTAAAAATGCTACCAATTAGTTGTCAGGGATTTTTTTTATTTCACATGAATTTAATATTTCGCTTTTGATGCACTTCACTTGTAACAATATTTTTTAATATTATTTTTTTTCTCATGCATCGTTCTAATATTTTTTTGGATTGTAATCTTTTGTATTTCTTTGTGTTTTTTTGTCTTCTCATTTCAACATGAGATTTTTCCACTGTTTTTTTTCAAAAAAAAAAAAATAGAAATTAAAAAGTCTGCTAGGCTAAAATTATTCCGATAAGGATGGAACGAATGGGGTAGCTTATATAAAAATCAGTATTCTTAGGTTGAAGAATATAGAAAAATATTCTACACAACACAATATGGTTCTGATCTCTGTTGAGCAGTATAGATAACAGTCCAGTGGAGTTTAGGTAGCATATACAGGTGTAGTGTCTGAGGATATTAAGCACTGTTTGTTTGAATCGGAGTTTGTAAAGAAATGGTTAACTGAACGATAAAATAATTTTATATTTTATCGATATGATTATCCATGTTTTTATTCTATTAAATATGATTAAGTGTCTTGAAATTTAATCCTTAAGGTATATCTCTATGTTGAAAATTAAATATTTGGCTGTTGCAGCCTCTTTACTGGCAGTCTCTTCCGCATATGCCGCAGATGCTCAAATTAATTTTACTGGTGAAATTCAATCTAACACCTGTGATATTACTAATGCTGCTGGTGGTAATGTTAATGTTATCCTGCCAAACATTTCTGCAAGCAATTTCTCAACAGGTACTGAGAAAGCAGGTCAAACTGCATTCGATATTATTTTAGAAAATTGTACAGATAATACCCCAGTTGCAGTACGTTTTGTTGGTACCTCAAACCAGATTGATACCGCTAGCGGCCTGTTCAAAAATATCAGTACTGAGCAACCTGCGCTTAATGTAGGTGTTGCGGTATATGATTCAACTGGTACTTTGATTAAAGCAGCTGGAAATAGTTCTGCACAAGTTAATATTACTGCTGGCACAGCAACGATTCCATTGACTGCATACTATCAAGCAACTGCACCTGGCGTTACAGCGGGTAAAGTAGCTGCAACTGGTGGTATTGAGTTAGTCTATAATTAATAACATCCAGCCCCTAAAAACCTGCAGAAGCAAGTTTTTAGGGGGGGGGTTAATAATTACACTAAAATAATATTTCCGATATTATTATTTTATAATAGCAGTCGCATTATTTTTTATTTAACCATACAAGATAGATGAGTGTTTATGAAAACATCCTTGTTACTGGCAGTATTTTTACTGCCGTCTTTGGCGTATGCAAGCGTATCAATTACTGGCACTCGAGTAATCTATAATGAGTCTGACCGTAGTGTTGCTGTGAAACTCAATAATCGAGGCGATTCAGCATCAATAGTACAGGCATGGATAAATAATAAAATTACCAATCAGGTCCCTAACGAAGGAACATCGCCTTTTCTTTTATATCCTGCGGTATCTAAAATTGAAGGTGGAGGTGAGCAGTATTTAAGAATCAAGAAAATCGAGAACATAGCTAATACGCAAACAGAGTCACTTTACTGGTTGAATGTAAAAGATATTCCTGAAACGCCAAAAAATAAAGATGAAAATTATCTTCAACTTTCCATACTCAGCAAAATAAAATTATTTTATCGTCCATTAGCTTTAGAGAAAAAATCCTATGATATGTATAAAGATATTTCATGGGGAATACGTAATAGTAACAGCAAGACATATCTAACAGTAAAAAATAATAGCGGTTATTATGCTTCATTTACTGAGGTTAAGGCTAATAATAAAAAAAAATCAATGTCTCTCAGTATGGTGCCGCCTATGACTGGTTCTGAATGGCAATTAAAAAACGTAACATTAGCCGATATTAATAGCGGCAAAGCAGAGTACGGAATTATCAATGATTTTGGTGCTGTAATATATCGACCAATTATACTGAAATGATAGTTTGGGTTATATATGAAGAATAAATTTCTAGCTGGATTGGGAATACTTAGCATGCCATTTGTGCTATATGCCCAAGAAAATGAATTATCAGGATTCAATCCAGTATTTTTTTCTGGAACCAATATAGATATCGCTTCGCTTTCTGCAGAAAACCAAATGAAGGCAGGGGTGTATGATGTTGATTTATATGAAAATGGGAAGTTTATTGGTATTCATACTATAACCCTAAAGAAAAATGCTGAGAATAAAACGCTTATTTATTTCGATAAGTCAATATTACAGGAGCTTAGCTTAAAGGAAGATATCAATAATCACTATCAGAAAATGAGTAGTGATCAAATTGTATTGGACAATGATAAGTTACATATCAAAGCAAAATTTGATATTTCTAGTTTATCAATAAACATTATTGTTCCACAGCTATTTCTCAGTTACAAACCACGTGGCTATGTTGATCCTGCATATTGGCAAGAGGGTGAAACGGCAGCAATATTAAACTATACTAGTAGCTATTATCATTCCGAACATAATATGGGTTATGGCAAGTATCGGTCTGACAATTTTTTTTCTAGCATGAACCTGTGGTTTAATGCTGGTGCTTGGCAGTTTAGAAATACCTCAACAATTATGGCAGGCAACACTGTCAATAGATTTGATACGCAAAGAACATATGTTCAACGCGATCTCGCCAAGATATATTCTATTATGAAGTTGGGTGAAGTCGATTATCAACAAAGCATATTGCCGACTATGTCTGTGCTTGGTATGACATTATCTTCTGATCAAAGAATGTTGCCTGACTCTCAACGTGGCTATGTGCCCGACATCCGCGGAATAGCAAACAGTAATGCGAAAGTAACCGTTAGACAAAATGGTAATGTTTTGTATGAAACGACAGTTCCTCCCGGGCCATTTTTGATATCTGATCTTTATCAAGCTACCTATGGCGGAGATTTCAATGTTACAGTTCAAGAAGCAGATGGTACAGAGAGAAAATTTACAGTTCCTTATGCTTATTTACCAGACTTAATGCGACCCAATCAGTCTAAATACTCTCTAGCATTGGGTGTATTAAATGATAATGGGCTAAGAAAAAAACCATTTGTATCATCACTGACTTACAGCAAAGGTCTTAGTAACCTTATTACCGGGTTTACGGGAACACAGATCAGTGAATATTATCAATCCGGATTAATTGGACTTGCACTGAATACCGGATTGGGCGCAATTTCAACCAGCATTGCATTTTCAAATGCTAATCTTGGTTACAAGCGTTCTCAAGGACATAATATAGGCGTTTCTTATTCTAATGTTATCAATGATATAAATACCAGCATCAGCTTAGCAACTTATCATTATTCGTCTTCTGGCTTTAGCTCGTTACAAGATGCAGTGAGATCAAAAGATGCTTATGATCATCATGAGTTACTTAACATAAACGATTACCGCTCGGTTAACATGAAAAACTCCGTTCAGTTAAGTATTACTCAGCCATTGGGTGATATTGCTGAAATCTATGCAAGTGCATCTTTCAATGATTATTGGTCGTATTCTAAAAGTGATAGTAGCTATCAAGTAGGACTCAGTAGCAGCTATAACTTGCTGAATTATACATTATCCGCAGCAAAAACACTTAATTCCTATAGTGGAAATAATGAAACGCAGTATCAGTTGAACTTTAGTTATCCTCTTGGAACGGCCTCCTTCGCACCAAGAATGACAACAGCATATTCACACTCTTCTGATGGCAGTTCATATTTATCTAACTCGTTGTATGGAACAGCGTTACAAGATAGAAGCTTATCCTATGGTTTAAGTACTAATGTTTACACATCAGGTAACCAAGCCACAAACATTAGCGGTAATGTATCGAAATTAACAGCAAGTGGTAACCGTTCAGCAACTGCATCTTATGATAAGAATACTCGACAGTACTCTCTTGGCATGACAGGTTCCGCTGCATTGCACAGTGGCGGTGTGACATTCGGCCAATATACCGGAGATACTGTCGCTATTATTTATGCTGAGGGCGCTAAAGACGCAACGGTTTCAGGTAACCCCAATATAAGGATAGATAGCAGGGGGTATGCTATTTATCCTTATCTTTCACCTTATCGTGATAATAATATTTCGTTGGATCCAAACTCTGCATCCACTGATCTAGAGATAAAAAATACATCGCGGCATACATCACCACTTGCTGGTGCTATTGTTAAAGTGAAGTTTGATACCATCACTGGTGATATTCGTGTATTTGAAGTGAAATATAAAGGACAAAATATTCCCTTAGGTGCAACAGCTAGCCGTAACGGCAGTATGGTTGGTTTGACAGGAGGTAGCGGTATGCTGATGCTCAGGGAAAACGAAAATGCACGCATTGACATAAGTTGGGTTGATAATAATGATGTTGAACAAACCTGTTATTTCAACATGGAAAAGAAAAAATTAAATAATTCAGTTGATTTAATAAAACAGTTAGTTAATTGTATCTAAAAGAGATTATTATTATGTCTTTCAATTCAAAAAAAATAGGTTTAGTTTTAACATTATTGTTAGCATCTCTTTGTGCGAGTACTGCATCTGCTAGGTGTAATAAAGTTAACTTCGATAACTACCGGGTGCCTTTTAATTTCGGATCGTCATTATTTATCGATCCAGCAACACCTGTTGGCACCATTGTTGCACAGCAATCGATCAGTAGCGATGTTTTGTATGGGCCCTTTGGTGGTTGGATTGGTGTATGTGATAGTGGTAGTTCTATCAATTACTGGTGGCTGGAACAACACTACTCAGCAAGTGCGAATGACAATCCCGCGGTTGGTGTTACTTCACAGGCTCCAGGGGGGGAGATGTACGTTATTCAAGATAATGGTTCCGGTAATCCTTATGATAATGGACGCCGCGGTTCGGGAAGCTTGGGTTATACAGTAGAAATTCTTACTGATGGGGCGGCATATCCATTCAGATTGAATAAACTATTGATTCCAAGTCCATCGGTAAATCTACCAGCACTTTCAAAACCAGTGACAGGTATAAGTTGTGCTGCTGCTAAAAGTCAAGGTTTTACTGGTCGCTGTGGAGATAACCAAACTGTGGTTAACTGGAGAGATCTCGGTCCATTTACGCTACAAGTCACGCTGTATCGTTTAGCTGGAATCATTCCCGCTAATGGATTAACGACGAATCAACGTGATAATGCAATTAGCCGATTCTCCGTTATGGACAATACAAGTACACCACCAAGAACTAATACAAACATGTTCCCTCTTGTTTACATAACATTATCAGGTAACATAAATTTACAAACAGCGCCGTGCGAAGCTTTCTCTTATCCTAATGTGAATTTAGGCTCCATTAAACTTAGTGCGTTCAGTAATGTGGGTATGGGTCAACCACCGAGAAATATTCCAGCTGCCCCTGTTAATGTTTCAGCTCGATGCTCAGCAAATACAGCAGTAAAATGGGCTGTGATGGGAACTCATGACAGTTATGATTCTGATGGAAGTCGAGGCATTTTAGCGTTAGATACATCAGCAAATTCTGCTAGTGGCGTTGGTGTTCAGTTAACAAGTACAGAAGGTACCCCTTTACCAATAACTCCGGCTAACAGTACCAATTATAAGTGGATTGATAATAATTTAACCGCTAACTCAAATGGTGTGTTACTAATTCAATTCTTGGCACGTTATGTTACTGTGGGAAAAGTTGTCCCCGGAATTGCTAACTCACATGCCTATATAGTGGTGGCACCTAAATAATTTATCATTTTTTATGATGTGTTATTTTTAAATACTACCTTAATGTGTATCCTCAGTATTCGTAAATAATTTTTAACCATCCTTGATTACGAACACATAAAAAAACAGCATCCTTGGTTGCACTAAGAAAACTTAATAATAATTATTTTATTAATCTATAAGATTTTAGCGTAACCGAGGCTTTAATATAAATTCATGAACTTAAGGTAGAGTGAGCAGTTAATATCTCTTTTCAATCTTATTTCGTTTTCTCTGAAGAGTACGAAGTAACACAACTTATAGCGTAAGTGTAGTTATTGATATTTTTCATATTGATATGAATTTAACTATAGTACATAAATTAACTAAATATTGAATATATAGTTGATATTGTGATGAAGGGTATTTTTTTAATCAAAAATAATTTCTCGGAACTTATCCATTCTAAGATTTTTTAAACTTAAGGTGTTTTTATGTTAAAAATAAAACATTTAGTAGCAACCTCTTTGCTGGTAATGTCTTCAGTATATGCTGCAGATGGTCAAGTTAATTTTAACGGTGAGCTTCACTCCGATACATGCAATATTACCAATGCTATCGGTGGGAATGTTAATATTATACTGCCTAACATTTCTGCAAATAATTTTCCATCCGGCTCTGAGAGAGCAGGACAGACCGCATTTGATATAAATTTAGCAAATTGTACCGATGAAACAGGTGTATCAATAAGTTTTACTGGTGATGCAAATCAGGTTAACGCAAATACTGGCCTATTCAAAAATATCAGCCAAAATAACCCAGCAACCAATATAGAGGTTGCTGTATATGACTCTACGGATACACTAGTTAAAGCCCAGGGGGCTGCATCTGAATCTGTTAATATCGTTTCTGGTAATGCAACCATTCCTATGACAGTATATTACCAAGCTACTGCGGCTGGCGTAACTGCGGGTAGCGTTATTGCAACTGGTGGTATTAATTTGGTCTATAGATAGTATTTCACCCCCCCCTTGAAAATTTGCATTAGCAAGTATTTCAGGGGGCAGAATAGTTACATCTTAACAGCGAAATTCATACCAATATGAAACGCATTAATGTATTATTTAATAAATATATGATTACAATATCATTTTCCTTATAATATAGATCGTATGAAATTTTATTTATCCATGCAAAATAGGTGGGTTTTTATGAAAAAACATTTATTGCTAGCAATACTTCTATTCCCCTCACTAGCATGTGCTAGTGTATCAATTATTGGCACTCGAGTTATCTATAATGAGTCTAATCGTAGTGTTACGGTAAAAATTAATAATAGAGGAGATATGGCATCAGTAGTGCAGGCATGGATCGATGATAAGATGATAAACCAAGCGCCTAACGAAGGAACATCGCCTTTTCTTTTATATCCTGCGGTATCTAAAATTGAAAGTAATGGCGAACAGTATTTAAGGATTAAAAAAATTGAGAGCATCACTAACACGCAGACTGAGTCACTTTACTGGTTGAATATAAAAGATATTCCAGAGGCACCAAAAAATAAGAATGAAAATCATCTCCAACTATCTATTCTTAATAAAATAAAATTATTTTATCGACCATTAGCTTTAGAGAAAAAAGCTAATGATATGTATAAAGATATTTCATGGAAAATTCATACCAGCAATGAAAAATCATATTTAACAGTAAAAAATAATAGCGGTTACTATGCTTCACTTACTGAAATTAGAGTGGATAATAAAATTATAACGATGCCTCTGGACATGGTTCCCCCTATGAAAAGTGTTGAATGGGAATTAAAAAACATAACAGCATTTGATATTTATAGCGGAAAATCGGAGTACGGAGTTGTCAATGATTTTGGCGCTGTAATATACCGACCAATTGTACTGCAATAAACTGAAATTATATCAGAATAAATATCAAACTGGTAACTGGACAAGAAAAATGATAGAGCAATGGTCAGCAGGAATTCACTTTACCAAGATAATTTCTTAACTGTTTGCCACAGCATAAAGCATTATTCGTAAAACCCAGCATTCATTGAAATGTTTTTTCACGTTACGGAGGGGTTTTTAATACTGCGTTTAAGATTTAAATTCAATCAGTAATAAACACGGCAGATACATTATTATTTAATGGATATACCTTAAGTCTGAGCCGGTAATGACATATCCAGAAAACGAACAAGGTGGTTCGGCTGAATCACATCAATCATAGTATTCTCTTTTTCGCACCCCAATAATTATCCCGGTAAGACTGTAAACTGACCCGTTTTAGTTCCAGACACTTTTTGATATTTCCGTATTTTTGATCTCCTCCTAATACGGATATTGGGGGAGGTCAGTTTACTGAATACCAGGAAGGGATCCCCTTCCTGGTTAATCAAGATTAAACCAGCGTGCCGTAAATCGTGAGTAACGATACGACTACGATAATCACCAGCGAAGCTTTCTTCGCCATTGAAACCGCCGCTTTAGGGGTTTTGATCTTATCAAAATGCGGTTCACGCGCTAACGAATACTGAGCCAGTTCCGTCAACACTTGATACTGTGAAGTATGCCGGTCAGTCAGTGAGGCAAACCAGGCAGGAAGCGCTTTCTCCCCGTGACCTAACAAGGCATAAACTATCCCAATCAGCCGAACCGGCACCCAGTCCACTACATGCAAAATAGCCTCAATCCCAGAACGTAAACGTTCATGAGGAGTATGAAAGCGTACTAACCAAGTTTGCCAGGCGCGTAGAAAAGCATAACCAACCAAAAAAATCGGCCCCCATAAACCGCCAATAACTAACCAGAATAACGGCGCCAGATAGAAACGGAAATTAATCCACAGCAGCGCATTTTGTAATTCCTGTAAATACTCTCTCTCACTGCATTCAGGTTGAATACCATGAATAAGTGTCAGTTCACTTGCCATGGCTTCATAAGCATTAGCATCGCCATGATTCGCCGCTTTAAGATAGGCGTGATAGTGTAAACGTACCTCTCCAGCACCGATACACAACACGCCTAGCGCTACCCAAAAGGCCAGTAATGGGAGATTGAACATCACTCCTTCAAGCGCTTCAATGACCAGGAACACCACCAGCATAGAGAGTGCTGTCATCACCAGTGTTCCTGCCAGAGAGAAGTGTCTGACTCGTTTAAATAGCACGCTCAGCCGACTGTCAAACTGCCAGTGTTCGCCGGTTTTAAAAAACCGCTCACAAATAAATACCAGTAACAGGGTAAACAGTGTCATTGGCTTTCCTTATTTATTATCTGGTTAACATGTTGGCGGAAGGTGTTCCAGTCAAATGCCGGCCCAGGATCGGTTTTACGTATTGGGGCAATATCACTGTGCCCCGCCATATGCTGTGCTATCTGAGGATAGTGTTCTATAAGTAATGCAGTCAGCTGTGCAAGTTGCTGATACTGCGCTTCGGTATAGGCCAGCGTATCGGTCCCTTCCAGTTCAATACCAATAGAAAAATCATTACAGCGTTCGCGCCCCTGATAGTGAGAGACTCCAGCATGCCACGCCCGTTTATCAAACGGAACATATTGAATAACTTCACCATCGCGACGAATAAGACAATGCGCGGAAACGCGCAACTGGGCAATTCCGGCAAAATAAGGATGGGCTTGTGGATCAAGGGTTCCAGTAAACAGAGCATCAATAAACGGACCACCAAACTCCCCCGGCGGCAAACTGATATTGTGCACTACCAGCAATGATGGCTGTTCTTCCTCCGGACGTTCGTCGTAATGTGGGGAGGGGGTGTGTTTAACATCCGACAACCAACCGTCTTTCAGGTGCATCCGAAGCTCTCCTTAGAGTGGTACTTGATATCGCTTCAGAGTAGCATGAAACATTAATCACTTATTCATTTGGAGTTTTATCATGCCGCCGCGTATTTATAATCCCGACCACAGACGTGACGAGCTTCTTGA
>Ga0302347_1002303_pt1 | contig 19857 bp, 17 predicted proteins | sample PhyWR1_FD_202178 | JGI IMG/M metagenome (GOLD analysis project Ga0302347, IMG submission 202178) | Leaf surface microbial communities from wheat plants in UC Gill Tract Community Farm, Albany, California, United States - DLSL W.R1 (v2)... | ecosystem: Host-associated > Plants > Phyllosphere >...
TCTAAATTATTGACATGACGTCCAGGCCTTACGATACGAGGACTTAGGGTTTATTACGCTTTAGCAACCTGAAATTAACGTCAAAATCAACTCTTGTACTGAAATGATTCCTTACTAGAATACTCACTATATAGGGGAACAAATATTTACAACCCCTATATGTAGTGCCATGCCTGATTTTTAGGCATAAAAAAACCGGATTCATTTTCACGAACCCGGCTTACAAAGCATGACCAATAGGAGTCGCCAAACTCGTATGAATCTTAGCCTTGCCTTTATTTCTGACGGCTTGATTGTGCCAGGCAAAGAGGATCATGTAAACCTTAAAATGAAGCTCATAAGGAGCATCGCATGACCATTTGTAAACAGTCACACCGCTACAACACTCTTTTCATCAGCTTACCTCACGATCAAGGTGGTGAAGGTCGCCATAAATGTTGCGGCTGCGCTTACGATCAGGGCTATCGTGCAGGCTTGGCCCGCACAGGACAAGTTTGGGTAGACTTAGCCACCTTACCTGATAGTCAGGCGGGAACCGTTCGCCATAAAAGCCCTCAAGCTGCTTTTGCTGATGGCTATCGTGACGGGGTACGTGATTCCTACCGTCAGGTTGGATAAAAGATGATCCGGATCACGAGGAGGGAGACCTCCTCGTGACCTGTAATTGAAACGGCATTTCAAAGAGAATATTCTTCTAAACATCTTAGTGAATAGCAAAGGTTAATAATGAAAAGGAAATTACAGGTTTTCGTATCCAGCACTTTTACTGATCTGATCGAGGAAAGACAAGCAGCGGTAAGTGCGATCCTTAAAGCTGGGCACATTCCCGCAGGCATGGAGCTGTTTACCGCTGCTGATCGATCACAAATGGATATCATAAAAAACTGGATCGATGAGTCTGACGTATATATGTTAATACTCGGCGGTCGCTATGGCTCAATCGAACCAACAACCGGAAAAAGTTATACTGAATTAGAATATGACTATGCTGTAGAAAAAGGCAAAGCGCTCTTCGCAGTTGTAATTACAAAGGAGGCGCTAGAAAAAAAAGTCATGGAAAAGGGAACTGACTTTATTGAATTAAAGGAACCGAAATCTTTAGCAGACTTCAAAGATAAAGTGTTATCAAACATGTCATCTTTTTTTGAGGATGTTAAAGATATTCGTTTGTGTGTGCATGAGAGCCTTTCTGATTTCAGCGCCAATAGAAAACTTAAGGGGTGGGTTTCAGCAGATGAAATCATTGATACTCATGATCTCGCTGAGGAAATCAAGAAATTAAATGAAGAAAACAGACAATTAAAATCACAGATTGAAATTAAAGACAAAAAAATAAGTTCATTTACGAATGATAATGACATTGAATTAAAAGAGCTATACGATATCTTATCTGCAATAGAGATCACTGTTCCGCCAGAACATGCTGGCTCCGATGTGAGCATTGATACAAATCTTTTAAGTGTCTTCGTTGCATTCCGACGACCATTAATTAATGGAATAACCAATAATGTCGGAATGGATAGCACTGCCAACTATTTATATTTTACAATAAGTCCGATGCTTAAAGTTCATGGTCTCATGGAAAACGAGAAGGTTACAGGTGTTAAATATCGTAGGTATGTTATAACAGATAAAGGAGCTAAACTCCTTGCTTACGTTGAGAAAAACAAGGTCAAACGAGTTAAAGAGAAAAAGGAAGTCGTAGAAGAATGACATTATATGAGCCCTAGTAATAAAGGTTACTAGGGCTCGATCTCTAACGTTAAGACCAATTAAGCCCATCAATCACATAGCATACCGTGGATAGCGGGAATGTATGAAGATACCTTCTGGTAATCCCTGACCCGCTTTTCTCATGGCCTACTACCTGCTGCAAGTGTGCCAGATTGCCAACCCAGCCAGCTAAACAGGTTGAAATCATGGTATGCCGGAAGCTATGCACCAATCGCCGCTGCCCATAGTCATCAAGATAAGGAATACCAAGCTGATCACGGACATCAGCCAAGACCTTGCCGATTTTCGGCATGTTTTTACCCGACACTGGCGAGAAGATTTTCTCTTTCCACTGATGATTAACGAAATCAAGGAATCCCCATTCGATCAGATTGGGATGTATTACAACCTGTCTAGTCGCGTTCTCAGTTTTACCCTGTCCTCCTTCAGCGATCAGTAGATAGTACCGCTGGCTATCTTCATCAAATTTGATATGTGATTTCTCCAGCTTGGCGATCTCCCCCCTTCTGGCTCCCGTATACGCCAACAACAGGGTGATCCACTTCTGCCAACCGTCAGGCTGCTTGAGCGCCCAGCCTACAAACTTTCTCATTTCTGCTGCACTGTAAGCTCCAAACCTCGCTTTAGATGGTGCGGCGACCACTCCATCTGTCGGAGACTTCTCCAGAATATCTTTATTGTCTGTCAGGAAGGTTTTAAACAACGATTTGTAAATCTTCAAATGCTTGTGGATAGACTCAGCGCCAACCAAATCTTCTGGCGGAACATCATCACACTCGATCAGTTGCTGAACCGTCATTGAACGGTAAGGCTGTACAACACGCTTAGGCAAGTTTTCAACAACCTCCATTACCTGTTTAATGTCTTGCTTGGAAATCGTGGTTACATCAGTTGATGAACCCAAGACAATCAACATCACCTCCATAAAGCGCTCATTGGCTTGAGAGATAGCCTTCGTCCAGTTTTGGGCTTTCTCCTCTTTGTACATATTCCACGCGCCAGCCAGTGTTAACACGTGTTCTAGTTGTGCTTCAGTGTGCTCTTCCTCATCTCCCGAAGGAGTGACAACCTCGCGGTCTTCCTGAGCAACCATCGGCTGAATATTGCGCCGCACATCATTCATGAATTGGTGCGCCAGCCATTGTTCGTTCTGCTGCTTCAGGCTATTGCCATACTCGGAAAGACGCTTACCGAAGTGATCCGGTTGGATGATTCCACGTTGAACCAGAGGGATTACAGAAGAAGCAAAAGACATGAGCAACTGCGCCTGGGTGTGGCTGTCAGTCTCTAACGACTTACGGAAAAACTTATTATCAGGCAGGCGAAAACGAACGTAATAAACCCCGTTACGTTTAATGGTGTGGCGTATGGTATGGTGTCCCATTTCGTGAGCCTCAATGTGATCGGCTAAACAAAACGGTTCGAAAATCGCAGATAAGTCTTTGATTTTATCTTGGATAATTGCCAGGACTACGCTGGCATTATCCAGATCAGGTGGTACGGGTATTTCTCAGCCTTCACAAGGAAGGGCACCCCGAGTCAAATTACCTAAAACATCAGTAATCGGGACAGCGTAGAGGAAGTGATTATCTTAAGCAAGCGTCTTAGCCCCCTCTTTCCCGATCATAAAATGCTGTAAACATTTATTATTTCAGGCGTACTTAGGTTGAGTCACTACCTATATATGTAAACATTAAATATCCTTGATTTTTTAGGATTAATAATCTTTCTCCCATGAATAAAACCCTATTCACGCCCAACTCTTCAGACTATGACAAACAAAATAAAATCAATTAAAACAACGCTATATATAATAATCAGTCAACCCATAATTACTTATTCATTCGTATATTACGTGATCTAAATCAAATGCAAATGAAGCGAATTACGGGATAGTTGCCCAAGGTAACCAATTCGTTTCTGTGTAAGAGTCGCTATAAACTTAATGATTTATAATAATATGGTAGAAAATGTTAAAACTTATTATTGTCTCGGCAATCGTATCGATTTCCCTGGTCGGCACAGGGATTTTTATCGGCGTGATATATAAAAATACAGTTAGCAATGTGGCAGAAAATTGCATCAGCCAATGACTGGAATTTCATTGTCTCGTCATTATGGAAACAACCACTTTAAATGCCTGACCAATACAAATAACCTGGAAACAGCCAGGTTATTTCACAGTGTCTTTTAATAAAAACATATTAGGATCAATGAATGATGAAGATGATATTAGCGGTTTTGGTTTGCGCGGCGACGCTTTCGGGTTGTACGACAGAATCACAGCGCATTGCCAATTGCACAAGTACGGGTGTTAGCCTGGATACGTGTTATAAAGTTGAGCATGATAATCAAAATGTTAGCCGCGCCGCAGCACTTCAGAATGCGTACAACCGTTCAGATGAATACGCTCAGCAATACGATAATAAGCATCATCATCATGGTGTAGATCAACATGCGCAGGCCGCACACGTTGCCGATCCATTACGTGAAGCGTCATTCTCGGCAAATGGAATTCATGCAACGGTCAGTAATGGTTTCTTTACGGCTACTATTAACGGCAAAAAAGCCACAGTAAAACGTTTCAATGCCAATGCTTACGAAATTAAAGGCGCGGGATATGTTCTCTCTATTACCCTGGACGACAACGGAATTACGGATGCGTCATGGAATAAGACGCATGGCAGAGACAATGGATTACTTCAGGTCATTCAGAAGTAACGAATGGGCGGCTGAAAAAGCCGCCTTTATCGCTTTCATCAGCGCGGCTTTTGAGTGCGTGGATCTGTGAGATTTTTTTCTGTGTTTTGATACGATCAAACTATAGCAAAAACATCGAGTTACCTCCACTTCCCCAATACCTTTACATTGTAACAAAACAGTAAACAAATTAACCATTGAGCCACGCGCCAAAAGGCTCTATATTGGCCGCGTTTTTTACCTGACCCATCCTTAACTAACTATTAATTCAATCGAGGCGTATAAGACAGCCCCGGTTGTAGGAGAGATATGATGACGGATAAAGTCCGTATTGACACCGTAGATGCCCACAAAAGCAACGAAACCTATCTGGCCCGTCAGGCCGAGTTTGAATCGAACGTCAGGAGTTATCCTCGCAAGCTGCCTTTAGCGATTACTAAAGCAGACGGCGTATGGATTACCGATGCAGATAATAAAGAATACCTTGACTGTCTTGCAGGCGCTGGCACCCTCGCGCTTGGCCATAACCATCCTGATGTGCTGAAAAGCATCCAAAATGTCATTACCAGCGGCTTGCCGTTACATACACTGGATCTGACAACTCCGTTGAAAGACGAGTTTTCTGAATATCTGCTCTCTCTGCTCCCTGGCCAGGGTAAAGAATATTGCCTGCAGTTCACCGGCCCATCCGGCGCTGACGCCGTTGAAGCTGCGCTGAAGCTGGCGAAAAAAGTGACCGGCCGTAGCAGCATTATTAGCTTCTCCGGCGGCTATCACGGCATGACCCACGGCGCGCTGTCCGTGACAGGTAACCTGTCACCGAAAGAAGCGGTCGATAACATGATGCCAGAAGTGCAGTTCATGCCTTATCCGCACCAGTACCGCTGCCCGCTGGGCATTGGTGGTGACGCGGGCGTGAAAGCGCTGACTTACTATTTCGACAACCTGATCAACGACGTTGAAAGTGGCGTGCGTAAACCTGCGGCCGTGATTCTGGAAGCCGTTCAGGGTGAAGGCGGCGTGAACCCGGCTCCGGCTGAGTGGCTGCAACGCATTCGTAAAGTGACTCAGGAACACGGCATTCTGCTGATCCTTGATGAAGTTCAGGCGGGCTTTGCACGTACTGGTAAGTTCTTCGCCTTTGAACACGCCGGTATCGAGCCAGATATCATCGTTATGTCTAAAGCCGTCGGTGGCGGTCTGCCGCTGGCCGTTCTCGGTATTAAAAAGCAGTTTGATGCCTGGGCGCCAGGTCATCACACTGGTACTTTCCGTGGTAATCAGTTGGCGATGGCGACCGGCCTGACGACGCTGAAAATCCTGAAAGACCAGAACATTGCCGACAAAGTGGCTGCACAGGGCGAGTGGCTGAAAGGCCAACTGGCCGAATTGCAAAAACGCTATCCGGTGATTGGCCACGTACGCGGTCTGGGTTTGATGATCGGTATTGAGATCGTGAAACCAAACGAAGCGCCCGATCATATGGGTAGTTTCCCGGGCGATGGCGAGTTGTCCGCGCTGATTCAGAAAAAATGCTTCGAAGCCGGTTTGATTCTGGAACGTGGTGGCCGTGATGGCGTCGTACTGCGTCTGTTGCCGTCCCTACTGATCAACGAGCAAGAGCTGAAGGTCTTCCTGGATAAATTTGAGCAGGCCCTGCTTGCTGCGGGCGTTCGCCCCGCGTAAACGGAGTTATTGAACACGATGTCTGATTCAAACCCAATTCTGTCGTCATCGGCGCAGAGCATCGAGGCCTATCAGCAGGCTATCGAGCAAAGCTCTCAGGCGGTTATGCAGTGGCTACAACAGTCTGAAATGTATCAGGGGAAAAGCGTTGCCGAACTGCGCGACAACATTTCCCTGAATTTCGGGCAGAAAGGCCTCGGCAACGAAGCGGCTATTGCGCGTGCCGTTGAGTATTTCCTGAAAGACAGTCTGTCTGTGCACCATCCACAGTGCGTAGCGCATCTGCATTGCCCAAGCCTGGTGGTCAGCCAGGCGGCGGAAGTGCTGATCAACGCCACTAACCAGAGCATGGATTCCTGGGATCAAAGTCCTTCAGCCACCATTATTGAAATGAAGCTGATCGACTGGCTGCGCACCCGCGTTGGCTATCAATCCGGTGATGCAGGCGTGTTCACCAGCGGCGGGACCCAGAGCAATCTGATGGGGCTGATGCTGGCGCGCGATGCTTTCTTCGCGGCTAAAGGTCATTCGATCCAGCAGGACGGTTTGGTTGGCGATCTGCGCAAAATCCGCGTGTTATGTTCTGAAAACGCTCACTTCTCTGTGCAGAAGAATATGGCACTGCTGGGTCTTGGCTATCAGTCTGTTATCCAGGTGAAAACCGACGATTGTTCACGTATGGATCTGAACGATCTGGCCGCAAAAATTGCGCACTGCAATGCTAACGGCGAGCAAATTCTGGCAATCGTGGCAACCGCGGGCACTACCGATGCGGGTGCAATTGATCCGCTGCGCGCGATTGCTGAGATGGCTGCAGAACAGCAGATTTGGGTGCATGTCGATGCGGCATGGGGCGGCGCGCTGCTGATGTCGGAGAAATATCGTGACTATCTGGACGGCATTGAACTGGTGGACTCGATCACTCTGGACTTCCACAAGCAGTTCTTCCAGACCATCAGCTGCGGCGCGTTTCTGCTGAAAGAAGCCCGTCATTATGAGCTGATGCGTTACCAGGCGGCATACCTGAACTCTGAGTTCGACGAAGAGCAAGGCGTTCCGAACCTGGTGTCCAAATCATTACAGACCACGCGTCGCTTTGATGCGCTGAAGCTGTGGATGAGCCTGGAAGCGTTAGGTCAGGAGCAGTATGCCGCGATTATCGATCATGGCGTCACGCTGGCGCAGGAAGTGGCTGTGTATGTGCAGAACCATAATGCACTGGAACTGGTCATGCAGCCGCAGCTGGCAAGCGTGCTGTTCCGCTTCCGTCCTGAGCATGATCTGAATGATGCAGCTATTGCATTGTTGAATCAGAAAATTGGTGACGCGCTACTCGATTCTGGTCGTGCGAACGTCGGTGTGACCGAGCACAACGGTGTGACCTGCCTGAAGCTGACGCTGCTGAATCCAACGGTAACGATGGATGATGTTATCGTGCTGCTTTCACTGGTAGAACGCACCGCGCAAGAAATTCTGGCAAAATAATCTTGCTTGTTCCCCTCTTCTCATGGAGAGGGGAACAATTTTAGTCAATCGAAAGCGCCCTCTACACGCATGCCGACACGGAGAATTACCGTTCGCTGCGCTGAGTGCACATCATCGTTTTACTTTTCGGCCGCCTGACGGTACTCATACGAGCTATAACCCGCGGTGTAATAGATGGCAGCGGATTTAACAACATCATTCAGAATGGCACCATCTATAGAAACGCCAGCCAGATGAAGGCGTTTAACGCATGCCTGCATCTCTTTGACGCTAGTCATACCAAATCTCGCCACCAGCAATGTTGTACCCGACCTTCTTCCCACTAATGACGCATCCGTGACAGCAAGTATTGGGGGGGTATCAACGATAACCATCTCATAATGCTCGTTGGCCCATTTTAGTAGCTGCTGGAAATCATCCCCGATGAGCAACTCCGAAGGGTTAGTCGGCGCCTGGCCGCAGGTCAGCACATCAACGCCACCGGGCGCATAGTGCTGTATAGCTTCCTGATATCCCCCTTTTCCCATTAACACATCAGCCAGACCGCAACGGTTGGTGAGCGAAAATATCTGATGGACATAACCTTTGCGCATATCTGCATCGATAAACAGCACTTTCTGCCCAGCTTGCGCAACGATGGCAGCAAGTGACGTAGCCACCAGCGTCTTACCGCAGTCCTGCGTAGGGCCCGTCAGCATGATGACGCGATTATGGGTCCCCATCATGGTAAAATGCAGGCTGGTACGCAGGCCACGAATAGCCTCAACAAAGACATCGACCGGCCTGTCCACGGGCAGGAAAGGAACATTTCGTGTTCTGTGATTCCAGCGTTCGCTGATAAATCGCTTACTCCGCAAACGCGTCTTTTTCCACAGCCATTCAGAACGCGGCAACGTTGCAAGAACAGTTATTCCCTGCATTTCGAGTTGCTCAGGCGTTTCGATACCCCGTTTCATTGCCATACGCAGCAGGACGATGCCCAAAGAAAGGACTAAGCCCAACAGGCCTCCTATTACCACGATTAATGGTTTCTGAGGTTTAATCGGTTCAGGCTGTGTGACCGCAGAGTCAATAATCCGGACGTTACCAATTGCGCTTGAGCGAGAAATACTGAGCTCCTGCTGGCGCGTCAGGAGCTGTTGGTAAACCGCACGGCCGGAATCAACGTCCCTGCTCAAGCGCAGTATTTCCTGTTGCGTTGAAGGCATCGCGGTCACGCGTTTATTCAGGCGCGATTTTTCGTTTTCAAGTGTTTGCCGCTTTTCATTCAACGCCCGATAAGTCGGGTGATCCTTTTTAAAAAGCTGAGAAATCTCCGCTTCACGAAACGTGAGTTCATTCAACTGGTTATCCGCGTTAACAATCTGTTCCAGTACGGACTTTGCTTCCAGCGTTAAGTCAACAGAATCGCGTTGTTTACGATAGCTATTGAGCCGCTCCTCGGCCAAATCCAGATCTGCCCGGATTTGCGGCAATTCTCGCTGTAAAAATGCCAGACTTTTCGCATCCTGAGCGGCCTGACGATCTATGTTTTGGCGTAAATAGTTTTCTGTGATGCTATCCAACGAACGGGCAATCAAGTCGGGATCCGGGCCCGTTAGCGACAGGTTAAGCACACCACTTTGCTTGGCCGTTTCGACGACAGCAAACCGGTTGTTAAGTACATTAATGGATTCCAGCTTCGATTGTTCATTCAGAATAAACCGCGTTCCAGATGGCCCAACCATCGAGTTTACCCAGAGAGACACTCCATTCTTTTCGAAAAATTCACCTACAACGCCTTCCCCCTGAAAATCATCACCTTCAATACGATAATTCTTTGAATCCTGTATCGTCAGCGTCAGCGACTGAGCCTTACCCTTCACAGCGGGTATATGTAAATTGATGAGACTCAACGTGGCGGGTTTGCGTCCCGTCATCCGCCCCCAGATACGCCCAAACACGGGGAAATAATAATTTTTTACGTCATAGTTCAGATGAAGATCGTCCACCGTTTTACCGAGGATCATGCGTGATTTAAGCAACTGAATTTCAGGTAACGCATCGGGAGAAAGTTCTGGGTTCAATTCACCAAGATTTTTAAGCAGGCTGTTATCCTGTTTCCCTTCGATTTGCACCATGGCGTCTGCCTTGTAAATCGGCGTCGCCACACACGCATACAGCCCTGCGACCGCAGTAAACAGGAAGGTAATGCACAAAATAAGCAGACGATGGTCGATCATGACGCCCAGCAAACGAATGAGATCAACCTCCTGATTTTCAGTCGCTGCGACATAACCGTTTGTAGTATGTGAAGACATTAATGCTTAATTCCTTTAGTGACTCAGTCGTTGAGTCCATTCCTGACTCGCCTTGCCAAGCAGATCAAATACGTATTCATACGCTTCATGACTTTTACGAAACGGATCGGGAATCTCCCGAGGTTGTAGCCATTGCCCAAAGAGGAGCGATCGGCCTCTGATTTCAGGTGCAATAGATGAAATATGGTTCAGATGTTCAGGTTCCATTGCCAAAATAAGATCGTAAGCGCGCATCAACTCCAGGCTAAGTTTTTGCGCAACATGACCTTCAAGCGAAATACCGTGTAACGCGGCTACCTCCTGGGCTCGTGCGTCCGCCGAGTGACCGACCAGGCCACTCACGCCAGCAGACGCCACGGTTAAACCAGGCATTTGCTGGCGTAACAACCGCTCACCTATAGGCGAGCGGCATATATTTCCGGTGCAAACCACCAAAATGGAGTTAATCATTACTGCGGCCACGTTCTGATATAGCGAACGGTTTCAGTCAGATCATGCACGCCACTGATTGTCGGAACGAGTTGGGAAATGACACGATTCCACTGTGATAATGGCGCAGTCGTCACGTACACAATATCGTAAGGCTGTAGCTGGAATTCCGTTCCCAATACTAACGCCGAGGCATCTTTAGCATTGAGTTGGTAAATGCTGGCAATTTTTCCTGATTTCGCGGTTTTGGCTTCCGAGCGGATAACAAAAATGCCCGTTGCATCCGCCATATCCTGATTGAGCCCGCCGGCATTTCCTAATGCCTCCGCGAGCGTCATTCCGCTGCGATCCATCTTGAATGTGCTCTGTTTGACAACTTCTCCCATCACGAAAACTTTCAACGCATCGTTGCGTGGGACAAACAAAATGTCGCCGGGATAAAGCAATTTATTTTGCGTGAGATCGCCATGTTGCATAAGCGCATAAAGCGAAATGTGACTGTCCTGCCCGTTATGCGTGAGCACTACGTCACGCCAGTCAGCATCAGGAGACAATCCCCCCGCTGCATTCACTGCATCCATCACAGTCAGTGGAATATTGGTGATAGGTTGTTGCCCGGATTTAACGACTTCACCTGTCACATACGCTTTTTGAGAGCGGAAGGACGCGACGCTAACGTCTACTTGCGGACTTTCGATCACTGAATCCAGGCGAGCAGCGATCTCTTCGCGGATTTGCGACACCGTTTTGCCGGCAACATGTAATTTACCGATATAAGGGTAGAAAAGAGTCCCGTCTGATGCGACCCAGTTACCGGTGTCGCTCGCACTGCGATATTGCCCCGCGGGTGTGGTGAGTTCCGGGTGATCCCAGACGGTGATCGTGAGGATGTCACCAACGTCAACGTGGTATTCCCACTTCTTTAATCGCTCACCCAGACTAGGATTTGACTGAGATTTCAACGTCGTTGGACGTAACATATCGATGAGAGAAGGCGTAACGGTATACACATCAACTTTCTCATTAATATTAAAATTTGCATCCGTTGCAAGAATGATATTTTTACCTGATAAGCCAAGTTGTTGCCCAGGTAAAGCAGCACACCCGGTCAAATAGCTTATTATCAGTGTTAAAATTGGCAGCGATACTTTATTTTTCATGTAAATAGCGAGGTCTTACTTTCTAAGAAATTATTAGGGCTTGCTTATAAATGACAAGCAAGTGATATACTTAATTTAAAGTTTATCAAAAACTTAAATTAAACCCTTACCAGGTAATGGACAAAAAACAAACCAGCGAATGTTTTAGCAATCCATTGCAAGCCAAAATACTGTCAGCTATAAAGTCATGCAGGGTATTCGCATGAATTTTAAATACTAGAACGTCGTGTTAATAAATTCATTCACTGTAGTGTCCAGTTTTATACTTTATCCATTACTCAAATACTTCTCACGAATCATAATTTCTATGATTCAATTCACACCAATGCATTCCCGTGAGAATTGAATCAATCCATGTGCAAACCTGCCCAAATTTGTTACATTTTTTATCGAACAAGCACAGCCATGCCATTTAAAATGGCCTGTTGACCACACTGCATGAGACAGTGGGTTGAGGTAACAGTAAAAGTCTAAGCGGAGAGAAAATGACTAAGCGTAAAATGCTGCTTTTGGGTGTCTTGATGTCACTGACCAGTGCGGCTTATTCTGCCCCACAAACGGCTTCACCATCAGGCATTCAAGCCTATGAAGAACAAGAATTCATCGCCGACTTTACAAAATTTAAAATTGGTGACACCGCTCCGGCGCAGTACCAAACGCCTGAGTACACCATCAAACAATATCAACTGCGTAATCTTCCCGCGCCGGACGCAGGGACACACTGGACTTACATGGGCGAAAATTACGTCCTGATTGGCGATACTGACGGTAAAATTTATAAAGCGTACAACGGGGATATTTTCTATCACCGCTGATTCGATCATCGTTAGACCCTGGCAGGAAAGCGATCGCCCTTTCCTGCGGACGCTCTTTTTGCATTCTCGCCGGGTGGCCTGGCCGTGGCTTAATAGCGATCGGTGGCAACTCGAAGATTTCGATGCGGGTACGCGTAATGAGCAAATCTGGGTCGCCATCCATAACGGTCATCGGGTTGGATTTGCTTCGGTATGGACTAACGATAATTTTCTGCACAATCTGTTTGTCGATCCGCAACGGCTGCACGCAGGCGTAGGAAGCGCGTTGTTAACACACGTTCAGAAAAGTTTCACCAGCACGGGTGCCCTGAAGTGTCTGGTCAAAAATGAGCGCGCCGTGAGGTTTTATCAACGACACGGTTGGCACATCGAAGCGACGGGAGATTCTCCGGACGGAGAATATTATCTGATGCATTACAGGCTACCCTGACAGGCAGCCTGTAAGATGCGTATTTAAACCGCGCGGAAGGCGATCTCACTCGGAATGACTTCACCCTGCCAGTAAAGCTGGGCTGCGACGCGCCCTGCCAGCTGGCGATACATCTCGGCAAACTCGCTTTCAGGACGGCTAACGACCGTTGGCTTACCCTTATCCAGATCTTGGCGCAGCGTGATATGCAGCGGCATTTGTCCGAGAAGCTCTGTGTGATACTGCTCGGCCAGTTTCTCAGCACCACCAGTACCAAAGATCGCTTCGTGATGCCCGCAGTTGCTGCAAATATGCACACTCATATTTTCGACAACACCCAGCACCGGCACTTCAACCTTCTCAAACATGACGATGCCTTTTTTGGCGTCGATCAGCGCAATATCCTGCGGCGTGGTGACGACAACCGCTCCCGTGACAGGAATATTTTGCGCCAGCGTCAGCTGAATGTCGCCGGTGCCCGGCGGCATATCCAGGACCAGATAATCAAGATCCGGCCACAGGGTTTCCTGCAGCATTTGCAACAGCGCTTTACTGGCCATCGGGCCGCGCCACACCATCGCGTTATCATCGGTGACGAGATAACCAATGGAATTGGTCGCCAGCCCGTGAGCGATAATAGGCGCCATATGGGTGCCATCCGGTGAGGTTGGGCGTTGATTCTCAGCACCTAACATATTAGGGATAGAGGGGCCGTAAATATCGGCATCAAGAATCCCGACTTTTGCCCCTTCAGCCGCCAGCGCCAGCGCCAGATTGACTGCGGTAGAGGATTTCCCTACTCCGCCTTTACCCGAGCTGATGGCGATAATGTTCTTAACACCATTCACGCCCGCCTGGTTTTTTACGCGTTTTAGCGTGGCGATATTGTGCGTCAATTTCCAGTCAATCGCTTTCGCGCCTGTGATGCGCAGCAGATCTGAACTGCACTGCTCTTTGAGCGCCTCGAAAGCATTCGTCCAGATAAACGGCATCTGCACTTCGATATGCAGAGTGTCATCCAGCCATGCCACATGGTGCAACGCTTTCAGCGTCGTAAGATTGTGTTTCAGTGTTGGATGCTGAAAATTTGCCAGCGTCCCGGCGACCATTGCTCGTAAGGCTTCCGGTGATTTGGCCTGGGATTGAGGACTCATCCCGACTCCTTTGTTGTTGTTCTGAAAAAGTGCTCGTCACCGTTAAGTTTACCCCAGTGGTCACAATTATTCATTTATGGATTGATGCCCTTAATTCTTGGCGTAGTTATGGCCTTTCGGGTAACATCAAAAGCCCTTTTTACAGTTAAAAGAAGTAATGCCCACTATGACTCAAGTCGCGAAAAAAATTCTGGTAACGTGCGCACTGCCGTACGCAAACGGTTCAATCCACCTCGGCCACATGCTGGAGCATATCCAGGCTGATGTCTGGGTCCGTTACCAGCGAATGCGCGGCCACCAGGTAAACTTCATCTGCGCAGACGATGCCCACGGCACGCCAATCATGCTGAAAGCACAGCAACTGGGCATTTCTCCAGAGCAGATGATTACCGAAATGAGTCAGGAGCATCAGACCGATTTTGCTGGCTTTGACATCAGCTACGACAACTATCACTCCACGCACAGCGACGAGAACCGCGAGCTGTCGGAGCTTATCTACACCCGTCTGAAAGAGAACGGTTTTATTAAAAACCGCACCATCTCTCAGCTATTCGATCCAGAAAAAGGCATGTTCCTGCCGGATCGTTTCGTCAAAGGCACTTGTCCAAAATGTAAATCCCCGGATCAGTACGGCGATAACTGCGAAGTGTGCGGCGCAACTTACAGCCCAACCGAGCTTATCGAGCCAAAATCCGTGGTGTCTGGCGCGACGCCGGTGATGCGTGACTCTGAACACTTCTTCTTTGACCTGCCGTCGTTTAGCGAAATGCTGCAGGCATGGACACGCAGTGGTGCGCTACAGGAGCAGGTGGCGAACAAAATGCAGGAGTGGTTCGAATCCGGTCTGCAGCAGTGGGATATTTCCCGCGATGCGCCTTACTTCGGCTTTGAAATTCCCGACGCGCCGGGCAAATATTTCTACGTCTGGCTCGATGCGCCAATTGGCTACATGGGCTCGTTCAAGAACCTGTGCGACAAGCGCGGCGATACCACGAGCTTTGAGGAATACTGGAAGAAAGATTCCGATGCCGAGCTGTATCACTTCATCGGCAAAGACATCGTTTATTTCCACAGCCTGTTCTGGCCTGCCATGCTGGAAGGCAGCGGTTTCCGTAAACCGACAAATCTGTTCGTCCACGGTTATGTCACTGTGAATGGCGCGAAGATGTCCAAATCTCGCGGTACGTTCATTAAAGCCAGCACCTGGCTGAACCACTTTGACGCCGACAGTCTGCGCTATTACTACACCGCGAAGCTCTCGTCTCGCATTGATGATATCGACCTGAATCTGGAAGACTTCGTCCAGCGCGTGAACGCAGACATCGTGAATAAAGTAGTCAACCTGGCGTCCCGTAACGCTGGCTTTATCGGCAAGCGTTTTGACGGCGTGATGGCGGCTGAACTTGCCGATCCGGCGCTGTACAAAACCTTCACCGACGCAGCGGCGACCATCGGCGAAGCGTGGGAAGCGCGTGAGTTCGGCAAAGCCGTACGCGAAATCATGGCCCTGGCCGATCTGGCAAACCGCTATGTCGATGAGCAGGCACCGTGGGTTGTCGCGAAGCAAGAAGGCCGCGATGCGGATCTGCAGGCGATTTGCTCCATGGGCATCAACCTGTTCCGCGTGCTGATGACCTATCTGAAGCCCGTTCTGCCAACGCTCTCTGAACGTGCAGAAGCATTCCTGAACACCGAACTAACCTGGGATGCTATTCAGCAGCCGTTGCTCAGCCACAAGGTGAACACCTTTAAAGCGCTCTACAATCGTATCGAAATGAAACAGGTTGAAGCGCTGGTTGAAGCGTCTAAAGAAGAAGTGAAAGCCGCTGCGGCTCCGGCGACGGGCCCGCTGGCGGATGACCCGATTCAGGAAACCATTACTTTTGATGATTTCGCGAAAGTCGATTTACGCGTCGCGCTGATTGAAAATGCAGAATTCGTTGAAGGCTCCGACAAGCTGCTGCGCCTGACGCTGGATCTGGGTGGTGAAAAGCGTAACGTCTTCTCAGGCATTCGCTCTGCCTATCCCGATCCGCAGGTGCTGATTGGTCGCCAGACGGTGATGGTTGCTAACCTTGCGCCGCGCAAAATGCGTTTCGGCATCTCTGAAGGGATGGTGATGGCCGCAGGTCCTGGCGGAAAAGATATCTTCCTTTTAAGCCCTGACGAAGGTGCCAAGCCTGGTCAGCAGGTGAAATAAATAAAAAGCCGGAGATAATCTCCGGCTTTTTTTATGCTTTCTTGTGCAAGCGATTGGTCAGCCCGCGTAAGAAGTAACGCAAAAACTGGTCGCCACATTCACGGTAATTCTTATGATCCGGCGCACGCATCATGGCGGTAATTTCCGGCATCGACACACGGAATTTCTGCTCGGCCATGATCGCCAGCACATCATCGGTTTTGAGGGAAAATGCGATACGCAATTTCTTCAACACGAGATTGTTGTTAACACGACGCTCTGGCGACAGCGGAGGCGTGTCTTCTGCCTTTCCGCGCTTATCGTAAATCAGGCCATTCAAAAACGACGAGAGAATGATGTCCGGGCAGCGAATAAAGCCCTCTTCGTCTTCTTTGGTTATCCAGCTGGTAATATTTGCCGGCGTAGTTTCCACTTCGGCGAGTGCGAGAATACGCACCAGATCGTTGTTATTCGATTTCAGGATGTAGCGCACGCTACGAAGAATGTCGTTACTTAACATAATGCCTTCAGCTTTCGGTATTGCGATGGGCGCAGTGTACCAGTTTTACAGCCCAATCGCCTCTTTCAGGCTCTTGAGGTAGCGGCGGCTCACCGGCACCGTCTGCCCTGCGCGTAACACCAGTTCGGCCTGGCCGTTCTCTTCCAGACGGATTTCTTTCAGATGTGCCATGTTCACCAGATACTGGCGATGGCAGCGTATCAGCGGCGTACGGCTTTCGAGCGTGCGCAGCGTCAGCTCCGTAAAACCTTCCTTGCCTTCAGCGCTAGTGACAAAAACACCGCTCATGCGGCTGCTGACGAAAGCCACATCGTCCATTTGCAGGAGATAAATTCGGCTATGTCCGGTGCAGGGAATGAATTTCAGCGTCTGCTGATGTTCCGGTAGCAGCGAGACGTCCTGCACGGTACGCTCCTGACGTAAACGGTTAAGCGTCTTGTCGAGCCGCTTTTCTTCAATCGGTTTCAACAAATAATCGAACGCATGCTCCTCGAACGCTTTCACTGCGTACTCATCAAACGCCGTCAGAAAAACGATATACGGGCGGTGTTCGGGGTCGAGCATTCCTACCATTTCCAGACCGCTAATGCGCGGCATCTGAATATCCAGGAAGAGTACGTCCGGGCGCAATTTATGCACTGCGCCAATAGCTTCTATCGCATTTGCGCATTCGCCCACAATCTCGATATCGTTCTGCTCCTGGAGCAGAACCCGCAGGTTTTCCCGCGCTAACGGCTCATCATCAACAATCAGCACTCTTAGCATACGTTTTCCTCCAGCGGCAATCTTAAGGTAATTCGGGTAAAGCTGTCTGCCTCACAGGCGACGGTGATTCCGCAATCATCGCCAAAATGCGCGTGCAGGCGTTTGTCCACAAGGCTCATTCCCAACCCGCCTGCTACGGCCGCAGGCTGATAAAGCCCGGCATTATCTTCAATATCCAGCACCAGATGATGATTAAACCGGCTGGCCGTGATGCTGATCTCACCAGTACCCAACAGCTGGGATGTCCCGTGTTTAATGGCGTTTTCAACAATCGGTTGCAAAGTAAACGCAGGAAGATGCTGATGCGACAGTTCATCCGGCACAAATAACGACACCTGCAAACGCGACTGGAATCGTGCTTTCTCGATTTGCAGATACGCATTCACATGCTCAATCTCATCAGCCAGCGTGACTATCTCCGACGGGCGTTTCAAATTCTTGCGGAAAAAGGTCGAGAGAAACTGCACCAGCTGTGCCGCCTGGTCACTGTCTCGTCGGATCACTGCCTTCAGCGTATTCAGGGCATTGAACAGGAAATGCGGATTCACCTGCGCATGCAGTAGTTTGATCTCTGACTGTGTCAGCAACGCTTTCTGCCGTTCATATTGCCCGGCCAGGATTTGCGCCGATAACAGCTGTGCAATCCCCTCGCCTAAGGTGCGGTTGATGGAACTGAACAGGCGGTTTTTGGCCTCGTATAATTTAATGGTCCCCATCACGTGCTGATTTTCACCCCGCAACGGGATCACCAGCGTAGAGCCAAGCTTGCACTGGGGATGCAACGAGCAGCGATAAGGCACTTCGTTACCGTCGGCGTAAACCACCTCGCCTGTTTCAATCGCTCGCAGCGTGTAAGCGGAGGAAATCGGTTTACCCGGTAAATGATGGTCGTCACCGGTGCCGGTAAACGCCAGTAATCGTTCGCGGTCGGTAATGGCGACGGCACCGATATCCAGCTCCTGATACAGCACCTGCGCCACTTTCATGCTGTTCTCTTCGTTAAAACCTTGGCGCAAAATGCCTTCTGTCGACGCGGCGACTTTTAACGCCGTGGAGGAAAACGCCGAGGTGTATTTTTCAAACATGGCGCGCTTGTCGAGCAGGATGCGCATGAACAACGCCGCACCCACAGTATTGGTCACCATCATCGGTGCCGCGATGCTGCTGACCAGATGCAGCGCATCTTCAAAGGGACGCGCAATCAGCAAGATGATCAGCATTTGGGCCAGCTCGGCCACAAGCGTAATCGCCCCCGCGGTCAGCGGGCTAAAAACTTTATCCGGGCGACCGCGTTTGATCATATAGCTGTGAACCAGACCGCCGAGCAATCCCTCAACAATGGTGGAGATCATACAGCTCAACGCCGTCATTCCGCCCATCGAATAGCGATGTAATCCGCCGGTTAATCCCACCAGACCACCGACAAGCGGGCCGCCGAGCAACCCGCCCATCACGGCACCGATAGCGCGAGTATTGGCGATGGAATCTTCGATATGAAGACCAAAATAGGTCCCCAGAATGCAGAAAATGGAGAAAGTGACGTAGCAAAGTAGTTTGTGCGGGAGGCGAACGGTCACCTGCATCAGCGGAATAAACAGCCGCGTTTTACTCATCAGCCACGCGATGACCAAAAACACACACATCTGCTGAAGCAGCAGCAACACCAGATTAAATTCGTACATAGCCGAAAACCGCACTTTCTAAAAACGCGTAACATACACTGATGCACATTAACTTTCTTTGAAGCATTCCAAAAAAGCTGTAATTCGTGTCCGGTATCACATCGTTTACCCGGAGATAGTCCATCCTTCGCATTATTTGTACAAAAAACGGTCGATTCTTCCTGGTTCGTGAATCAGCGTCTACAGTTATTCTGGGGATGCGCAAGCCAGGGGGCGAACATGGCGCTTTACACAATAGGTGAAGTGGCAGTGCTTTGTGAGATCAATCCCGTGACACTGCGAGCCTGGCAGCGACGGTATGGATTATTGAAACCGCAGCGAACCGACGGTGGACACCGCCTGTTTAACGATGCGGATATTGACCGTATCCGCGAAATCAAAAGCTGGATCGATAATGGCGTACAGGTCAGCAAGGTCAAGTCGCTATTAACCGAACACGAACCCGGTTGCCAGAGCGAATGGCGCGAGCATCAGGAAACCCTGCTACGGTTCCTGCAGGCTGGAAACCTCCAACGCTTGCGCACCTGGATCAAGGAACAGGGGCGGGATTATCCTGCCCAGACGTTGATCACTCACCTCTTTATTCCTCTTCGCCGTCGCCTCCAGTCCCAGCAACCGACATTGCAAACGTTACTGAGCATGCTGGATGGCGTACTGATCAATTACATTTCCGTGTGCCTCTCATCGGCACGCAAGAAGAGCGGCAAAGATGCGCTGGTCGGGTAATGACTCCAACTTATTGATAGTGTTTTATGTTCAGATAATGCCCGATGACTTTGTCATGCAGCTCCACCGATTTTGAGAACGACAGCGACTTCCGTCCCAGCCGTGCCAGGTGC
>Ga0302347_1002306_pt1 | contig 19845 bp, 20 predicted proteins | sample PhyWR1_FD_202178 | JGI IMG/M metagenome (GOLD analysis project Ga0302347, IMG submission 202178) | Leaf surface microbial communities from wheat plants in UC Gill Tract Community Farm, Albany, California, United States - DLSL W.R1 (v2)... | ecosystem: Host-associated > Plants > Phyllosphere >...
ATTTCCTTCTACATCAATCTTGATAAAATCGAGTTTTTTGAAATCAAGGTTCAAATCATCCAAAGGCCTCACTTCTACTTTCTGAAGAATAGTTTTCTCTTCATTTTTTTCTTTGATAGAAGTTTGCAAAGTTCCTCTGGTATGGATTTTTTCTCCATCAATCACAGGAATTTTAAATTCAGCCATCGTGGAAATATCAGACAACGCTACTGAAAACAAATTGACTTTTGGGAATAACCGTTGAAGTCTTTTGAACAATTGCCGATTAGGTTCGAAAGCGAGGATGTTTTCCGGATTCAAATAATTTTCCAAAGCGAAAAGATAAGCACCTACATTGGCTCCAACATCCATAAAAACAGAATCTTTCGCCAAAACTTCTTTAACCCAAAGAAACTCTGGCTCTACTTTTCTTTGCAAAAGATTATGAGCGGTAAGACCTTTCAGTTTCTTGAAAAATCTGCTTTTGTAATAGGACGGCGAAATGTACTGGAGATTTTCAGCAAGCTTACTATAAACACTCATCGATTTTGGTCATAAAGAAAAGAACGGCAAAGAAAAGGCATTTATTTTACAAATCATAAAATTTTGTTAAATAATATTTTTTGTAATGCGTTTTAAACGCAAAGAGCGCAACGATTTTTCATTAATTATTGAAAATATTTTAAGGTGCACCAGGGCGTAAGATTGTAATTAAAAAAACCGATTCTTTTCGATGTAGTTTTTACTTATTCTGATGCTTTCAAAAATATCTTTGTCGCTAGAATCCTGTTCCAAAAACCAATATTGGAGCCCCGCTTTTTCCTTGGCCTCAAAAATTGTTTTAAAATCAATTATTCCATTTCCAATTTCAGCGAAATCTTTGGTTTTGGCTTTCATATCCTTCACGTGCCACAAAGGAAATCTTTTCGGATATTTTTCAAAATAATCCAAAGGATTGAAGCCAGCTTTTGAAATCCAATAAAGGTCCAATTCCATTTTAACCAGATCAGAATCCGTATTGTCTAAAATGAAATCATAAACTGTTTTATTTTCTAATTTTTCAAATTCAAAATCGTGGTTATGATAAGCAAAACCGATTCCTGCTTTGTTAGTAATCTCACCGGACCTGTCAAGTAATTCTGGAAGTTTTCTATAATGTTCCAAAGTCCTTTCTTCATCAAAAAGATAGGAACAAACCATATATTTTGAACCAACGAAATGCAGATCCTCCACAGACTTTTCCCAATCGTTGAGTAAAGTCCCTTTTTCATTATGAATCATTCCGGTGGTATGATGCGAACTGATGACTTCTAGACCAACATTATTTAGAATCGATTGAAATTCCGTTCTGGATTTTCCAAAAAATCTACCGTCATAACCATAGATTTCTAATTGCTTAAAACCCAGTTTAGCCAAACGTTCCAAGGATTTTTCCAAATTATCCGCAACAGCATCCCGAATTGTATAAAGTTGGATGGCCAATGGTTTTTTGTTATTCATAAGATGTGAAGTTCCGCAAGCATATAAACCCAAAAATCCCAATCCGGACAAGTTTATAAAATCTTTTCTATTCATTTTTGATTTTCGATGGTTTAAAGGTATTAATTTCTGAATGTTTTTGATAGACAGATTTAGTTTAATTTAACATCGCTTATTCCCAAACTTGTTTTAAATTTGATTTTTAAATTATCTTTATGAAATCGCTGTTTACAATCTTCAAAAGAAATTTCAACCCAATAGCGATTGCCTATAAATTTTAAAAAATTTAAATAACTTTATATGAAATATTTATTCATCATTATGCTATCATTATTCGGATTTTCAAAAAATAAGGCTCAGGCAAAATCGATTCACAGTTTTAAAGTAGAAGCGTTGGACGGTTCAACCATTGATTTTTCTAAATTCAAAGGCAAAAAGATATTGGTTGTCAACACCGCTTCCGAATGCGGATTTACACCTCAATATGCGGATTTGGAAAAACTCTATGAAGCTTATAAAGACAAACTGGTTGTGGTTGGTTTTCCTGCAAACAATTTCGGAGGACAAGAACCTGGAGCCAATCACGAGATTGCAACATTCTGCCAGAGAAATTACGGCGTTCAGTTTCCAATGGCAGCGAAAATTTCTGTAAAAGGAAATGACATCGCTCCTATCTACAAATTCTTGACTGGCAAAAAAGAAAATGGCGTAAAAAACACGACAATCGGTTGGAACTTCACCAAAATTCTCTTGGATGAAAAAGGCAACATCATTGACAGTTTTGAAAGTAAAACCAATCCAATGAGTGAAAGCATTACGAAATATCTCAAATAGAAATTAGATTTAGACAAATGAAAAAGCGTTCAAAATTTGAACGCTTTTCTTTTTTAATCAACTCTTAAAAATTTTCCGTTTCTATCGAATTCCAAATCGATGTCATTTAGCAAATCGACTTTGATTTTGTTGCTTTCTTTATCAATTGCTTCTACTTTTACACCTTTATATTTTTGATCGAGATAAGTTTTGATTTTTGCAGGAATCAAAGCTGTTGGAACACCTTGCTTGTCACTGATTTCTTCCCAATTTCCATTTTTATCAAAATCGATTTCTGCACCATTATTCAGTTTTACTTCATACTTTTTACCAACTAAAGTTGTTTTTGCTTCATATTTTACAACGGTTGCTTTTGGATAATATTTAGCAATAAAACTCTTGACATTTGCCGGCATTTGTTGATAAGAAGAAGATAAGTTGATTGGATTAGAAATCTCAGGATTAATCTTTAAATCAATTTTATCATTAGCTTGAAACAACAATGTTCCAGAGAACAACATTACTAAACTTAGTTTATTTAATTTCATAACAAATTATTTTTTTGAATTTAATAAAAATATTAGAAACAAAAAAGCGACCAAAATGTAGTCGCTTTAATTTGTTTAAATTCAAATCCATTACACAAAAGGTAATTTCACCACTTTCGCAGGAATATCTTTGTTTCTGATTCTAATGAATATTTGTGAATCTATTTTGAAATTTGGTTTATCAACATAAGCCAAACCTAATCCGATTTTTTTCATTGGAGACATGGTTCCAGAAGTTACTTTTCCGATAACATTTCCTTCCGCATCAACCACTTCATAATCGTGTCTTGGAATTGCTTTTTCCTGCATTTCGAAACCAACCAATTTTCTGGAAACGCCTTCAGCTTTTTGATTTTCCAGGAATGCCTTGTTCACAAAATCTTTATCAAATTTCGTAATCCAGCCTAATCCAGCTTCAAGCGGAGACGTTGCATCATCAATATCATTTCCGTAAAGACAGAAACCCTTTTCCAATCTCAAAGTATCTCTGGAAGCCAATCCGCAAGGTATCAATCCAAATTCTTTTCCAGCTTCTGATAAAGCATCCCAAAGCTGTTCTGCATATTTGTTATCAAAATAAATTTCAAATCCTCCACTTCCCGTATAACCTGTATTGGAAATAATCACATCAGAAAACCCCGCAACAGACCCCATCGTGAAATGATAATAAGGAACCGCTGACAAATCTGTTTCAGTTAATTTCTGAAGAATTTCAGTTGCTTTTGGACCTTGAATGGCGATTAGTGACATTTCATCAGAAGCATTTGTCATCTTCGCTCCGAATTTTTCATTGTATTTCGCAATGTGATTCCAGTCTTTATCAATATTGGAAGCGTTTACAACCACAAAATATTTTTCATCTTCTATTTTGTAAACGATCAAATCATCTACAATTCCGCCCGTTTCGTTCGGAAGGCAAGAATATTGCGCTTTTCCGTTTTCCAAAGCATCCACATTGTTGGAAGTAACAAACTGCAACAAGGCCTTTGCAGAAGCACCTTCGATGAAAAATTGTCCCATATGAGACACATCGAAGATTCCCGCTTTTTCGCGGACAGCAAAATGTTCTTCATTAATTCCTGAATATTGAACAGGCATTTCGAATCCTGCAAACGGAACGATTTTCGCACCCAAAGACACGTGTTTATCGTATAAAGCGGTTTTTTTCATTTTATTTTAACGATTTATTATAGTTGCGCACAAATCTAAAAATTAATGATGAATTATAAATGATGAATGATGAATTTTCTTCTCTTATGAATTATCTCATTTCAGATTATATGTATTAATGTTATCTTTGCGTCTCAAATTAAAAAACTATGAGCGATACCATTCTTTGCCCGAAATGCCAATCAGAATTCACTTACGAACAAGATAATCTGCAAGTTTGTTCGCAATGTTTCCATGAGTGGAACCCGGCAGAAGCTGGAAAAGAAGACACCATTCTGGACATGAATGGCAACGAATTGCATAACGGAGATTCTGTAATCGTGATGAAAGATCTACCTGTAAAAGGTGCACCAAAGCCTGTGAAAGCTGGAACTAAAGTGAAAAACATCCGTCTCCGACCAGACTCTGACCATAATATAGATTGCAAGATTGATGGTTTTGGAGCGATGGCCTTGAAATCTGAGTTTGTGAAGAAAGCGTAGTTTGCTTTTGTCTAATGGCGATTTGCAATTAGCCTTACTTTGTAAAAAGCTAGAAGCAAATAGCTGTTGGCAATCGGCAAATAAAAAGGAAAAATTTGGCAGGGTAAACTTTCAAAGACTTTGATTGTTCGTTTAAAACGAAACTAATTTCCAGTCTCTAAGGCAGAAAGAGAATTAACCAAAAATTTCCTGATGTATTTTCGTTTGTCAAAATTAGAAAATTATATCCATTCAACAAACTGAAAATCTATAAGTTATCCATATTTTATTAACAATTTAAAATCAAGGAATTAAAATTGCAGGAAAACTTTGTCTTGAAGGAATTCTGGTGAATAAACGATTATTGATTTATTATTGATGATAAGCTTGTTTCTGTAATGCGAACCAGCGAAAAGACTTTCTAAGACAGTTGCTTCTACTCCATTTTCAGCAACTTTTATCTGATGCGGAAAATAATGTTTTTTAGATAGAGTAAATTCATTTTTTTCTTCATCTGAAAAAATATTGACTTCACCTAAAAGTTTAGCAACGTAATCATTATAAGGACTGTCGTAAGTTTCCTTCGGCGAATCATTTTGAATCAATCTTCCTTGTTGCAAAACCACAATTTTGTCTGCCCAAGGCAAAACTTCCTCCAAATTATGAGTTGAAATCATCAGACTCAGATTATTTTGCTTCACATAATTGAATAATTTATCTCTCAATTCAAACTTTCTGGAAAAATCCAGATTACTGAAAGGCTCATCCAGCAAAAGCATTTTCGGGAGAACCGCCAAAGCACGGGCAATGGCGACACGTTGCTGTTGTCCACCACTTAGATTTTTTGGAATGACTTTCGCAAAATCCGTCAAACCAACGACATCCAACAACTCTTCTACTTTTTCTTTTTTTGATTTTAAATTGATGTTAGAGATATATTTTCCCACGTTATCATAAACCGTTCCGTAAGGCATCAAATCATAATTCTGAGCTACAAATTTCATTTGAGATTCACCGGGAACGAGATTGCCTTTTGGTCCGAATAACTGTTGCCCATCAAATATAATTTTTCCATCCTGCCAATCCATCAAACCATAGATCAAACCCAACAAAGTTGATTTTCCACAGCCACTCTCACCTGCCAACGCAATAATTTGACCTTCATCTACAGTAAGATTAAGATTTTGAAACAAAGGATTATCGGCTTGATAATTGAAATATAGATTCTTAACTTCTAACAACATCGTGTAAAATTAGTGTTTGAAATAATAATAATTTTATTATTTTAGCAAAAACACAAATTTAGTTATAATTTAAAAATTTCTTTATGAAAAAGGCAACTTTAATTTCCGCAGTCTTATTGATTTCCGCTTCTGTTTTTATCATTTCTTGTGGTAAAGATAAACCTGTAACCAGCGAAAGCAACGAGGTTTTGACCACAACCAACGGACAGGTTTATGTTGTGGACACCCTGAACAGCAAGGCAGAATGGAAAGGTTTTAAAGTGATAAAGTCTGATAATACGAGCCACATTGGTGCTTTGAAGTTTGAAAGTGGCGAAGTAACCGTGAAAGACAATAAGCTGGAAAGCGGACAATTTGTATTGGATATGAATTCTCTGACCAACGAAGATTTGAAAGATTCTGAATCTAATGTTAAACTTCTTGGACATTTGAAAAGTGCAGATTTTTTTGACACCGCAAAATTCCCAACGGCTTCTTACGAAATCACTAAAGTTACAGAAGCTCCGTCAGGAAGCGATTACAATACAGTTCTTGAGGGCAATCTTACGATAAAAGGCATCACAAAACCCTCAACTTTCAATGCGAATGTAAAAGTGAAAGATGGAGAATTGAGCATTGCAACGGAACCAAAAGACATCAGCAGAGACGAATTCGGAATCAAATTCCAAATGCCGGCAGCTGAAGGTTTGATCAAAAATGAAATCAATGTTCAGATGAAAGTTAAAGCTATTGAAAAGAAGTAATATTGAAGAATCAAGAGGCAAGACATAAGATTCAATACCCTAAAATTAATCTGCTTTCAGAAAAGGCAGATTTTTTTATTTTAAAATCGTATTTTTGCACTCTATAATTTATTATAAGCAATGCTAGAGAAAATTGATGACCTGCTGATAGAAGTACAAAATTTCCAATCTTCTGCCAAAGATGAGATTGAACAATTCCGTTTGAAATACAACGGAAAAAAAGGAATTATGAATGATTTCTACGATTCTTTGAAACAAATCCCGAATGAGCAAAAGAAAGATTTTGGGCAGAAAATCAACATCTTAAGAAATACTGTGAATGAGAAACTTGAGGAACTGAAAGCATCTTCCGAAAGCAAAATCATTCTGGAAAAAGAAGACCTTTCCAGACCAGCTTTTCCTTTGGAGTTAGGTTCTCGTCATCCAATCAATCTTGTCAAAAATAAAATCATTGACATCTTCAAATCCATTGGTTTTGCAGTTGCAGACGGACCGGAAATTGAAGATGACTGGCATAACTTCACGGCTCTTAACCTTCCGGAATATCACCCGGCAAGAGATATGCAGGATACATTTTTCATCGAACAAAATCCTGATGTTCTGCTGAGAACGCACACATCTTCCGTTCAAATCCGTTATATGGAAGAGAACGAACCGCCGATGAGAATTCTGGCACCGGGAAGAGTTTTCAGAAATGAGGCCGTTTCTTCTCGTTCGCATTGTATCTTCCATCAGATAGAAGGACTTTACATTGATGAAAATGTAAGTTTTGCAGATTTGAAACAAACCATTCAGTTCTTCACAACGGAGCTTTTCGGAAAATCGAAAATTAGAATGAGACCTTCTTATTTTCCTTTTACAGAGCCAAGTGCGGAAGTTGATGTTTATTGGGGACTGAATTCTGAAACGGATTACAGAATCACAAAAGGAACAGGTTGGTTAGAGATCATGGGTTGCGGAATGGTTGATCCAGCGGTTCTTAAAAACGTCAATATCGACCCGGATAAATTCTCTGGATATGCCTTTGGAATGGGAATAGAGAGAATTGTAATGCTGCTCTACCAGATGAGCGACATCCGAATGTTCTTTGAAAATGATGTGAGAATGCTGGAGCAATTCAAAACTTTATAAAAATAATCCATTATTAAAAATATTTATCCTGTGAAAAAAAATTTTACAGGATTTTTTTTATTAATTTTATAAAAACTAAAACACAAATGAAGAAGACAGGAGACAATCTATCAAAATTTCCCAATTTCAGACGACGAAAAATAATACACTACTTTCTAATTGTATGTATCTTATTGATACAGATTATTTTAGCTGCTTTTTTTTACAACGAATTCACAAACAGAAAAAATCTCACCTTCATTGAAAATCAATTAAAGGAAATAAAGTCATTAGAAAACCTGACCAACGATTCTAAAAAAGAACTTCTAAGCTCACAGGATTATTTTCAAAAATATTTGATCACGGATGATAAACAATATTTAGATTCATATTTCCAATCGGTAAATAGACTGACCAAAAATTTGGACAGCATCAATAACTTTAAAAATCCCAGGTTAGAGAATCTTCTGTTACCTCAAAAAAAAGATTCTTCTGAATTTAAAAAATTGAAATTATTAGCCGATTCTTCTTATCAATTTTCGACAAAGTCGAGTTTCAAAATCCGTGAAGATCTGCCAAAACTCAAAAAATTCAATTTTAATTATAACTACGACAAATTTGATATTCAAACCAAAACAATTTCTGATACCGTAAAAAAGAAAGGCTTGTTTGGCCGTTTGGGCGATGCGATTTCCGGGAAAGACAATGTGAGGAAAGAAAGCACCGTAATTACCGTTAAAAATGGAGGGTTGACGAATGCTGAAAAGATAAAAACAGAAATGGACAGCATTGTGAACACCATCAATAATCACTATTCCAAAGAGGTCCAGAAAATACAGATAAATGTCACCAAAAATAAAAATCATAGCAGCAAATTTTACAAAATCTTCAATACGCTTTTGATTTACAGCAATTATCTGATGACTATTTATGAAGTAGCAATCAAGGATTCTAAATCACAATTGGAGAGAGAATACAATGATCTGAATTCTGCAAATAATAAAATCAGGACCAATTTGGTTTTAGGCGCCATGATTCTCATGTTTATTGTCTCGATACTGATTATGTTTTTGACAAGGATCGCCTTTATCTATGAGAAAAGGTTAAAAATAGCCAACGATCAAATTAAAGAAAATCTCAATTTCAAAAATAGAATTCTGGGAATGCTGAGTCATGAATTGAGGTCACCACTGAAGATCATTGGAATTTTCATCAACAGAATCAATAAAAAAACGACGGACGAAAGTATCAAAGAATATCTGAAATCAATAAGTTTTACCAATAATACATTATTGATGCAAGCCAATCAAATTCTGGAATACACAAAGAATCAACACGTTGAAAACAAATTGACTCCAGTGGTTTTCAATCTTAATAATGAGATCGATTCTATTCTCAATTCAATCGAACCTTACATACAAACAAGAAATAACAAATTTGTGATAGATAAAAGCATTGATCCCAATCTTGTAGTCTATTCCGACAACACAAAGATCAATCAAGTCTTTATGAATATTCTCGGTAATGCGAATAAATTCACTGAGAATGGGCAAATATCTGTTGACACCAGAACAAAACCTGTAGATGAAAATACCGTTTCTCTCATTACCCAAATAACGGACACAGGCACAGGAATCTCAGGATCTGATCTTGTAAAAATCTTCGAACCTTATTATCAAGGCGTATTATCAGAAGATGTGGAAAATCTGGGAGCAGGTCTGGGACTGAGTTTATGCAAAGAGATCGTAGAGTTATATTATGGAAATATCTCGGTAGAAAGTGAACAAAACAAAGGAACAACGGTAACTTTCTCTATTAATTTGAATCTTAATAAAAATGAATCTGCTAAATAAAAAACTTACTTTCCTGTTGGCTGATGATCATAGTCTGATCAGGCAAGGCATTATCTTTATTTTAGAAGATTTAGAATTGGAACACGATTATTTCCAAGCTTCTAATTTGTCACAAATTTTGGAACAAATAAAGGCGAATCCAATAGATATTGCCATAATTGACGCACATTTCCCCGATGGAAATAGTCTGAATATTCTGCAGGAAATCAAAACGATCAGACCAGAAATCAGGATTTTGATATTTTCCGGCGTTGACGAAAGTACACAGTCTCTGAAATTCATCAATGCCGGAGCCAACGGCTTCCTGAGTAAGCTGAGTGAAGAGGATGAAGTAAAAATTGCCATTCTGAAAATACATCAGGAAGGTAGATATCTTTCAGATTTGACCCAAAATTTGCTGATGAACTCTTTCCAAAACAAAAATCAGATAAATCCACTCATTAATCTGACAGAAAGAGAATTACAGATTGCAGAAATGTATGCGGAGGGTTTTGGTAATCTCGAAATCGCTAATAAACTAGAGATCAAACAAAATACTGTAAGCACCATTAAAAAAAGAATATTTGAGAAGTTGCAAATTGACAATTTCGTAGAACTTATTGAGTTAATGAAAAATCATTATTAGATCGATATTTCAAACAATATATCTTTTATGTTCCACAATTCTAAATAATATAGGTTGATTTTTATGATCAACCTTTTTTTGTAGATAAATATCTACAAGCCCATCGACATATATCTAAACACTTTATAGTTCCAATGAATCAATGTGTTAGTAGATTTGTACCAACAAAAAGAGCTGATAATTATAATTGTTAAAAAATCGAAAACTGGATTCTGAAAACACAAATGATGATTATCCAATACCGAAAATTCTAAAAACACAAATGATGAAATCTCAAGTATAAATTAGTGATTGTAAAATATACTTGAAAACAAGAAGATTCTAAAAACACAACTGAAATCTTAAGTATAAAATTACAGAGCCTTTCGGTCCTGTAATTTTGATACTTATAACACACATGCAACGATGAAAATAACCAACAGGAGAAAAACCATTCTGGCAATGTATGGATTTTTATTTCTTATTTTATTGGACTTAGTTTTTTTGACATTCGCAGATCGGGTTTTTAAGATAGACGACATGGTTCTATATTGTTCTTGTGCTATAATTTTTGCATTGGCATTGTGGAGATTAATAACCATCAAGTTTATTTCTGTGGAAGTTTCAGAACATATTATTTCTGTAAAATATGGGCATCCTTTTTCACAGATTTGCAAGCCCGTTTTAGAAGTGCCCTTGCATAAGGTCATTTCTTTGAAAACTAAAAAAGGGATCATGAATCATGTGCTACTGATTGGAATAAATTCCAGAAAAGGAATCAGAAATTTCCATTACAAAATCGGAAGTCTTTCTAAAAGTGAAGCAGAAAAATTCACAAATATCAAAGAGTTTATAAAATCATATTCTATTAAAGATAATGCTCTTTACTAAAACAAACACCAAAAAGCAGATAGTTATTTAATTTAACTTCGATCCTGTAGATTTATTTTACAGGATTTTTTTATTCCCAAAAATGATCAAAACGAAAATATCCTACATCAATTTTTAAAGGTTTTGGTTTGTATAATTTTGAAAAATAATAAATGAGTAACTTTAAAAAAATATAATATGAAACCAGAATTTGAAAATATTCCGCTTGTAAAAAACGAAACTAAGAAACGTTTTGAGATAGAAATTAATGGACACTTTGCTTTTATCAATTATGGCGAAAGAGAACATCAGATTGCACTAGTTCATACAGAAGCAGAGCCGGAGCTTGCAGGGACAGGAGCTGCGGTGGCTGTAGTAGAAAAGACTTTGGAATTCATCAAAGAAAGTGGTAAAAAATTGTTACCATTTTGTCCTTACGTTTTTGCATTCATCAAAAAACATCCGGAGTGGAAAGCAATTGTAGATGAAAAATTTGGTGGTTATGATCAGCTTTAACATCCATCTCAAAAACTATAAAAAAATAAACCTATGAAAATATTTGCATTTGCGGGAAGTAACTCTTCCACTTCTATTAATAAACAATTGGTAAAATTTGTGCTTAAAAGTTTTCCCAATGAGGACATCAACCTTATTGACCTTAATGATTATCTGATGCCTGTTTTTTCTGTTGATTTGGAGAAAAACGGATTTCCGGCAGAAGCTCACAAATTTTTGAAGAATATTCAGGAATCGGATATCATCATCTGTTCTTTAGCAGAAAATAATCGTTCCTACAGCGCGGCTTTTAAGAATATTTTTGATTGGGCTTCCAGAATTAATGTTAAGGTGTTCCAAGATAAACCAATGTTTCTGATGACCACTTCACCAGGAGGTTATGGCGGCGGCAATGTAATGGCTGAAGCTTCAAAATTCTTTCCTGCATTTGGTGCGGATATCAGGGAAACTTTTTCTCTTCCTAAGTTCTATGAAAATTTTGACTCTGAAAACGGAATCGTAGAACCAGAATTACTAAAAACTTTAAATTCCAAGATCGAAAACTTCAGATCACAAGTCTAATGGAAACTCACGAATATAAAGCTGGCGAAATAACCATCATTTGGAAACCGAAAGTCTGCATCCACGCTGCAGTTTGTGTAAAAATGCTGCCAAAAGTTTATGATCCTAAAGAACGACCCTGGTTAAAACCAGAAAACGCAACGACCCAAGAACTGAAAAATCAAATCGACCATTGTCCTTCCGGTGCATTAAGCTATCAATTAAATTCTTAAAAAAATGGGAGTAAAAGTAAAAGCAAGCCTGGGAAAAGAAAAATATTATACGGAAGTTATAGCAGGTGAAAACCGAATCATCACAGACGAACCAGTTGATAAAGGCGGCGGAAACAAAGGTTTCAATCCTTTTGAGATTTTGGCAACCTCTCTTGCAAGCTGTACTGCAGCAACACTTAGAATGTATATTGACAGAAAAGGTTGGGACATTCCACAGATTAATGTTGAAGTTGATCTGGACAATTATCCTCAAACAAAAACTGCCCAGTTTTGTAGAATTATAGATTTTGGAAATACTGAAATCAGTGAAAATATTAAAGATAAATTATTCAAAATTGCTGATGCTTGTCCAATTCATAAAATACTAACAAACGATATAGAAATCTTAACTAAAACCAAATAAAAATGCTAGAAGTAACACAACATAACTGGGAAACAAAAGGCGAATTCGCCGCAACATTTGATGGACAAAAAGCTGGATTAATGACTTATTCCTGGGCTGGAAATGACAAAATAATTATAGACCATACAGAAGTAGAACCTGCTTACAACGGAAAAGGTGTCGGGAAAGAAATGGTTTACAAAGCTGTGGAATTTGCCAGAGAAAACAATCTGAAAATCATTCCGCTTTGTCCTTTTGCAAAAGCGACTTTTCAGAAGAATGAAGAGATTAGGGACGTTTTGTAATTATCAATGACGAATTATTAATGATAAAATAAAATCCATTTCAAAACTGAAATGGATTTCGTCTGTTCAACGTCTTTTCTTAAAACCAATTTTTCATTCGATTGTAATCTAAGAAATAAGAAATTCTGAGCGAGAAATTGTTTATCATCGGAACATTGAATAATTCATCAAAGTTATTTTTGAATTTCATTCTTGATGTTTCCAGATAATTACTTGTCGCATTTCTGTAAAGCAAGGTCAGCTGACTTCCTGGTGCAAACCACCAGGAATAACGCAAATCGACATTCCAAGAGTTGTAAGTTCCGTTGAGATTGGGATGATAAGTTGTATTGGCATTCAGACTTCCGTCATTATCAAGAAGGTAAAATTGTTTGTAAGTCACATCCGAAAAATAATGTCTGAAGGCCAGAGCCAGAGTCATCTTTTCGTTGAAAGTATATTGCCCTGTGATTGCATTCTCATAAGTGTTTCTCTGTCTTCTTCCCATATAGATATTGCCAGACTCTTTGCCGGAAAATCCAACCTCGTTATTACTGAAAACCGGATTGAACTGCCAAATAAGATTCAGTTTATCCGAGGCTCTGTAACGCAAATACAAAGACGGCACGACATAGTTTCTACCTTTTTCATCATAAGCATAATAATCCAAACTGATGTTATACTGAATTTTTTTCCGGCTGTCACTTTCAAAAAACAACCAACTGTCAAAATAACCGGGAACGTTCAGATATCTACCAAAAGTTCGTGGTTCGTATATATCTTTTTCACCATATGGCGTGAACTCTACTCCACCTCCAAAGGTCTGAAACTTTTTGTTTGTGAATGAGTTATTATTATTGAAAACTAATTTTTGATTCAGAAACGGTTCTAATCTGTGGTAATAATTCAGATTGAAATTCAGGTACATGTTATTCAGCTTTTCAGTTGGCTGAAGGATTCTGTAACCGTACCAGGCATTGTGATTTCCGTAATTGGTTTTGGTAGAAAATCCAAGGTCGTTGATGTCCCAATCCTTGTTGACATAATTGGCATTGACCTCGAAACGATTTTTCCCTGAAAATTTTCCAATTCCCACAGTTCCTCTGTTCCCGAATTTCGTTCCATCGTCCATTACCCAACTTCCTTTCAGGTTTCCGTAGTAATTGTAAGTATTCTTTTTGTTGGCAATATTCCATAAAAGTCCTGTAGAATTAGCATCGCGGAAATCGCCCATTCTCATTGTACTTGTATTGACCAAAGTCACAGATGAGTTGTCTCCGAATCTCTGGTCAAAAACCAAAACATTGTAATTGGTCCAAGGTTCCACCACTTCTTTTCTGGTTGCTCCAGTTTCATTATCCCGAATCGTGGCTTCCATTTTCTCTGTCACTCCATTGAAAATCCCGATTCCCAGACCTTTTTTGGTTCTTCCAGAAATTTTAAAAGCATTGAACAATTTCACTTTGCCAGGATATTCTATGACAGTTTCTTTTTCATCATCAATGCTCGGATATCGTGATGGGCTTCCCCCGACTCTTCTCGAATAAAATAAATCGCCTTTGCTGAATAACTCGGTTCCTTCCATAAAAAACGAGCGTTGCTCGGAAAACTGTTGTTCAAAAGGCGTCAGATTCAGAATAGAGTTATCAAAATTAGCTTGTCCAAAATCCGGAATCAATGTCATATCGAATGTGAAAGCATCATTAATTCCGTACTTCAAGTCCATTCCTCCGTTGACATTCATTTCAGTTTTTCCGTCATAAGTATTAACGTAAGTCGAAAAATAAGGCGTGAAAGACAATCTGGTTGGCGTTTTTACTTCTGCTACTCCATTCAGGACGCCATCGTACAAAGTATAATTTCCTTTTTGATTGTCCACGTGGTTCCAATCGTACATCGTGTTGGTTCTCTTGATTTTCCGAATCATATTGAGACCAAATTCCTGCAAATCTTTCTTAGGAAAACGAAGTTCAAAAAAAGGAATTTTCATTTCTACAGCCCAACCTTTTTCATTGATTTTCACGGCACTGTACCAAACGGCATTCCATGACATATCTTCGTTTTCGGTTGTGAGCTTTCCATCAACCTGAACGCCTGCCGCCGTAACGATGAATTCCAAACTCTGTTGATGATCATTATAACCATTGATAATAATCCCAAAAAAATCGTCATTCGCTATATTATCTCTCTCTGTGAGTTCTTTTAGAATTTTTGAAGGTTGCGGGTCATACATTTGAGCTGCAATGTACAAGCCCGTGTCATCATAAAGAAATTTGACCTCTGTTTTTAAACTATCGGCTTGCGGTTTTCCGTTGTTGGGTTGTCTTTCTACAAAATTGGTTGCAATAGGAACATTTTTCCAAATTTCATCATCCAAAATCCCATCTATTTTTATGTTCTGGTCTTTCTTTATGGCTTGCAATTTTTTTCTTGAGATACTATCTGAAACGATCGTTTTCTGTGCAGAAATTTGCCAAAATAAAAGCGTTATTATAAAAATGCCAAATTTAGTTTTCATAGTTTTATCTTACTTGGAGATAAGACAATGACTCAATAAAATTCGTTACATCAAAACAAAAAAAATCAGCCAAACGACTGATTTTCAATTTAATATTTTATTTTTTTTAAATTTAATTAAGGCTTATAGCCATCTTTAAGCGTTACTGTCCTGTTGAAGACCAATTTATCCTCAGAAGAATCTCTGTCCTTAATATAATAACCAATTCTTTGGAACTGGAAATGGTCATCCAAAGTTGCATCTTTCAGGCTTGGTTCCGCAAAACCGTGAGAAATATGAACCGATTGAGGATTGATGAATTCCATAAAGTCAACTTCTTTCACTGCGTCAGGCTGTTCCGTCGTAAACAATCTTTCGTAAGTTCTGATTTCGATTGGCAAAGCGTGTTTCGCAGAAACCCAATGCAGCGTTCCTTTCACTTTTCTAAGACTTGCCTCAGTTCCGCTTCCAGACTTTGAATCTTCATCATAAGTTGCATAGATCGTTGTGATTTGGCCTCTGTCATCTTTCTCAACACTTTCTGCTTTGATGATGTACCCAGCTTTGAGACGAACTTCTCCGCCTAATTTCAGTCGGAAGAATTTTTTATCCGCTTCTTCTTTGAAATCTTCTCTTTCGATGTAAATCTCCCTGGAGAAAGGCACTTGTCTTGTTCCTGCGTTTTCGTCCTCAGGATTATTTTCAGTTTCCAGCCATTCTTCCTTATCTTCAGGATAATTTTCGATGACTAATTTTACCGGGTTTACAACTGCCATTACACGAGTCGCCACTTTGTTAAGGTCTTCTCTTACAGAAAATTCCAACAATTGGATATCGATCAGATTTTCTCTTTTCGCAACACCAACTCTTTCGATGAAATTTTTGATTGCAGTTGGTGTATAACCTTTTCTTCTCAAGCCAGAAATAGTCGGCATTCTTGGGTCATCCCAACCAGTTGTTACACCTTCCTGAACCAACCTTTGAAGTTTTCTTTTGGAGGTTACCATATAAGAAACATTCATCCTTGCAAATTCTCTCTGCTTCGGCGCAATACTCTCATTATCATAAACCTGATCCAGATACCATTCGTAAAGCGGACGGTGATTTTCAAATTCCAATGAACATAAAGAATGCGAAATTTGTTCGATATAATCAGATTCTCCGTGTGCCCAATCGTACATCGGGTAGATTTTCCATTTTTCGCCAGTTCGATGGTGTGGCTCTTTTAAGATTCTGTACATCACAGGATCACGCATATTCATATTCGGGGAAGCCATATCGATTTTGGCGCGCAAACTCATCGCTCCTTTATCGAATTCCCCATTTTTCATTTTTTCAAAAAGCTCAAGACTTTCCTCATTTGGACGATTTCTAAAAGGCGATTCTACACCCACTTCAAAAGGTGTTTTTCTCTGGGCCGTGATATCTTCTGAAGATTGCTCATCTACATAAGCTTTTCCTTGTTTGATCAATTCTACAGCCCAATTATAAAGTTGCTCAAAATAATCAGAAGTATATAGTTCCTGATCATATTTGAAACCCAACCAGTCGATATCTGCTTTTATGGAATCCACAAATTCCTGTTCTTCTTTGGCAGGATTGGTATCATCAAAACGAAGGTTGACGGGCGCATTGTACTTTTGCCCCAAACCAAAATTGATACAGATTGCTTTTGTATGACCGATGTGAAGATAACCGTTTGGTTCCGGCGGAAATCTAAACCTTAATTTAGACACATCCAAGCCGTTTTCCAAATCATCTTCTATAATTTGCTCGATAAAATTGAGTGATTTTTTTTCTTCTTCTTCCATAATCTGAAACGTGAAGTGCAAATTTAACTTAATTTCCTCAAAAAAGGAAACGATTCTGACTTATAAAAATGAAGAATATTAATATCAAAAATCATCCGGAAACCGCTTATATTTGTTTTGTAAATGTTAAATTTGTGTGAACTTTAAACATTTGGTCATATAGAGTTCATTTTTTTTTAATTTTGGAATAATTAATAAATCGAAATGAATCGTAAAAAAATCCTTTTAATAGATGATGAGCAGGACATTCTGGAAATCATCTCTTATAATTTGGAAAAAGAAGGTTATCAGGTTTTTACCGCTGGTAATGGAAACGAAGGAATAGTGAAAGCAAAGGAAATATTGCCCGATCTTATCCTTTTAGACGTTATGATGCCAGAAAAAGACGGTATAGAAACCTGTCAGGATCTTCGTAAAATCAAGGAATTACAAAGAACATTGATTGTATTTTTATCTGCAAGAAGTGAGGAATTTTCACAATTGGCAGGTTATCAGGCTGGCGCCAATGATTACATTGTAAAGCTGATAAAACCAAAAGTTTTGGTTTCTAAAGTTGCTGCATTACTACAAATGGGTGCTCACTCTCAGGAGAACTCCAATTATATTGAATTAGGTGATTTGATTATTGATAAAGATAACTTCAAAGTAACTAAAGGAAAAGAGGAGTTTTTACTCCCCAAGAAAGAATTCGATTTGCTTTATCTTTTAGCTTCCAACACGGACAAGGTTTTCAAAAGAGAAGAAATCTTGGAAAAAGTTTGGGGCAACGATGTGATCGTTGGAGAAAGAACCATAGATGTCCACATCCGAAGGTTAAGAGAAAAATTAGGAATCCATACCATCCAGACCCTCAAGGGAATTGGTTACAAATTAGTAGTTTAAGATTTTCTTTAAGAAAATCTTTTTTTTGAGATGAGAATAAGAAATTCCGTAAAGATCAATTGGTTATCTGTTGCAGCGTCATTTTTATTGGTAGCTGTGGTCGGGGGTGTTGTAATGATGTTTGAGTTCTACTCAAGCGATACTTTCTTCAAAACCAGAGATTTTAACTACTTTCTGATCTTCACATTGTGGTTCGTTTTCATTGTCAACTATTTTGTTCTAGAATTTCTCTTCAGTTTTTATAGTAGAAATCAGATCAGGAGAATCACCAATATTTTGCCAGAGGATATCATTCATGAGTACGACACCGATCTCAGTTTCAAAGAACTGGGAGAAAAGATGCACGAAATGAATCAAAAAAATGCAGAAATCGATATGATGAAGGAAATGGAAAATTACCGAAAAGAATATATCGGAAACGTTTCCCATGAACTGAAAACGCCGCTTTTTTCTATCCAAGGCTATATAGAAACCCTGCTGGATGGCGGCGTAGAAGACCTGAACATACGAGACAAATATCTGCTGAGAGTCGAAAAATCCGTCGAGAGATTGCTGAATATCGTGAAAGACCTTGACATGATCAACCGTTTCGAATCTGGACAAATCGATTTGAAATACAGTATTTTCGACATCAATCATCTGATTCAGGAGATCTTCGATCTTTTGGATCTGGATGCCGAAAAACAATCGATGACAATGCAGTTGCTGACCACACAATCGCAACTTTATGTCTATGCGGATAAGCAAAGAATATCACAAGTATTGATCAATCTGATTTCCAACGCGGTAAAATATGCGAACCGAGAAGAAGCCCAGATCATCGTTTCTACAAGAGAAGGAACCAAGAGTATTCACATCTCCGTGGAAGACAACGGTATGGGCATAAAACCAGAGAATCTACCGAGGATCTTCGAACGTTTCTACCGTGTAGAATCCAGCAGAAATAGAAAAGAAGGCGGATCGGGTCTGGGTCTTGCCATTGTAAAACACATCATGGAAGCCCATAAACAGACCATTAGCGTAGAAAGCGCCTATCTCTCCGGAACCAAATTCAAATTCAAATTGGCAAAATCTTCTTTGGAAAAGATCAAAAGACCAAAAGCTAATTTCAGCGAGCAATAACGAGATCCAAAGCCTAAAATTTATAAAAAACTTTTTTTAAAAAAAATGATTCAGAAACAATTCTGAAAATTCATTTGTTTTATATTTGCATCATTAATCGCTAACATAAAGTTTAAAGTAAAACGAAAATGGTTTATAAGATAAGAGTAATTCTAGATGCCAAAGAGACGATCTTCCGAGATATCGAGGTCAAAGAAAAACAAACACTTTGGAATCTGCATCTGGGTATAAAAAGCGCCTTCAATCTGCCTGGTGAGGAGTTGTCTTCCTTTTATTTTTCAGATGATGAATGGAATGAAGGAAACGCCGTGCCTCTGGAAGACATGAGCGAGGATGGAGATGGCGAGATCATGTCTGACATCTATCTGCCAGAAGGTTTCCCTGCTGTGGGACAGAAAATGAGATTCCAATATGGTTTCATAGAGCTTTGGGAATTTTTCTGCGAGCTTTTGGAGATTGTGGAGGAGAAACCCGCAATTAATTATCCACTAACCGTTTACAGATTTGGCAACGTTCCTTTGAAAGCACCTAGCAAAACAGGTTCTTCCAACGGAAAAAGTAAAAACTCTGCAGCAGCATTTTTGGATGATGACTTTGGGGACTTCGATGCTGAGTTCAAAGAAACAAGTTTCGAAGATGAAGACGACGATTTCAACGATGACGAAGAGGAAACTGGTTACAATGACGACTTCGAAGACGACGAC
>Ga0302347_1002307_pt1 | contig 19844 bp, 21 predicted proteins | sample PhyWR1_FD_202178 | JGI IMG/M metagenome (GOLD analysis project Ga0302347, IMG submission 202178) | Leaf surface microbial communities from wheat plants in UC Gill Tract Community Farm, Albany, California, United States - DLSL W.R1 (v2)... | ecosystem: Host-associated > Plants > Phyllosphere >...
AGCGACGGCTCGGCCAAGGGCGACTGGGACGTGGGCATCACCATCGACATCATGGACGCCGCCGACCACGTCGACGAAATAGTGCTGGCCTCCGGCGACGGTGATTTCGACATGTTGCTCGACCGCATCATCCACAAGCACGGCGTTGAAGCCGTGGCGTATGGCGTGCCGGGGCTGACCGCCAATTCGCTGATACGCGCCGCCAGCCGCTACGTGCCGATCGAAGGCGCGTTGCTGCTCAAATAGATTTTTTAAGACGGAGTTGGAACAGGTTTGGAACGTATAGCGGTCATCGACTTTGAAACCACCGGTATCACCCCGAGCAGCCACTGCCGCGCCACGGAAATTGCCGTGGTCATCCTCGAGCGTGGCCAGATCGTGGACCGCTACCAGAGCCTGATGAAGACCGGCGTGCGTGTGCCGGGTTTTATCGAACAGCTCACCGGCATCAGCAACGCTATGCTGCGCAGCGCGCCGCCGGCCGAGCGAGTGATGAACGAAGTCAACGAATTTGTCGGCACCACACCCCTGCTGGCCCACAACGCCGCGTTCGACCAGAAATTCTGGGACTTTGAGCTCGGCCTGATCCGCCGCACCCGCCTGCAGAAATTCGCCTGCTCCCTGCTCCTGGCCCGCCGCCTCATGCCGGCTGCGCCCAACCACAAACTCGGCACGTTGAATTCATTCGCAAAGCTGCCCCATACCGGCCAGGCCCACCGGGCCATGGCGGATGCGGAAATGGCCGCCAACCTCACCGCGCACCTGGCCCAGGAACTGCGCGGTACCCATGGCCTGCGCGAGCTGTCCCACGACCTGCTGTGCACCCTGCAGAAAGTGCCGGCGGCGAAAATCAATGAGCATCTGAAGAAGCATCGCGGGTTCTAACCCCGAGCGCGTTCTCAAGATCAATGAAGCTCTAAATGTGGGAGGGGCGGTGCGACGATTCGACTTGCCCCCGATGGCGGTGGGTCAGCCAGCACTTTTCCCATTGCCCGCCAACTGCCCCAGCGGCACCCGCCGCTCTATGGCGCTGGACAAGATGATCGACGTCTTGCTGAACCCAAACTTCGCAATCCGGTTAATCAAATTCTCCAACTCCGGCATCGAGCCCACTGCCGCTTGCATGATCACGCACGGATCACCGGTCACTCGGTGGCATTCGGTCAGTTCGGGGATTTCGGCCAGGGCGTCGTACACCTTTTGGCTGCCGTGGTTGGTCAGGCGCAACTCAATCACGCATTGGATCGGCAACCCCACTTTGGACAAGTCCACCTTGGCCTGATACCCGGTGATCACTCCGCTGGCTTCCAGCTTGGCCACGCGCTCGGCCACGGCGGGGGCGGAGAGGTTTACCTTGCGGGCCAGTTGCGCGTAGGACGCGCGGCCGTCTTCGAGCAGGGCGCTGAGGAGCATGCGGTCGTATTTGTCCATGATAAGGCTCCAGTAGCACGTGGCTTTCGAAACAACGGGTTATAGCCTTCATAACCATGCTTTGAAAAGTGTACCGGCGGTTTAAACAGGTTTTGTAACTTATGTTTAAGCACCTGCCTTTTTAGAATAAGCCTCTCTTATCTCTGCCTTAGAGCTGCCCAATGCCTGGCCCACGTCGCTTTCCCTTACCGTTGATCGCCGCCTTTTTTGCGTTGTATGTGATTTGGGGTTCCACCTACCTGGTGATCCGCATCGGCGTGGAGTACTGGCCGCCGCTGATGCTGGGCGGGATTCGCTTTCTGCTGGCGGGCGCGGCGATGTATGGCTTTTTGCGCTGGCGTGGGGCGCCGGCGCCGACCTGGGAGCAGTGGAAGGCGGCGGCCAAGATCGGCATTTTGCTGCTGACCTTCGGTAACGGCGCGGTGAGTGTGGCCGAGCACACCGGGGTGTCGTCCGGCGTGGCGGCGCTGGCGGTGGCGACGGTGCCGCTGTTTACCTTGCTGTGTGGCTACTTCTGGGGCGCGCGCAATACCCGGCTGGAATGGGCCGGGGTGATCCTGGGGATGGTCGGCATTGCCATGCTGAATATGGGCAGCACCTTGCAATCGAGCCCGATGGGCGCGGCGTTGCTGCTGTTCGCCGCCGCTTCGTGGGCGTTTGGCTCGGTGTGGAGCCGCCGCCTGCCGCTGCCGCCGGGTGCGATGGCCAGCGCGGCGGAAATGCTGGTGGCCGGCGTCACGCTGCTGATCGCCAGTGCGCTCACCGGCGAACACCTGCAAGCCATGCCGCCGCTGGAAGGCTGGCTGGCTCTGGCCTATCTGGCCGTGTTCGGCTCGATCATCGCCTTCAATGCCTATATGTACCTGCTCAAGCACGTACGCCCGGCGGCGGCGACCAGTTATGCCTACGTCAACCCGGCGGTGGCGGTGTTGCTGGGGATTGTGTTTATCGGCGAGACCATCGGCCTGGAAGAATCCCTGGCGATGCTGGTGATTATCAGCGCGGTGCTGCTGATCAGCCTGCCCCAGTGGCGCAAGCCCAAGCCGGAAATAAGGTAAACTGCCGCGCATTACGCGCTGTGCGCCGAATTTTCCCTACGGTAACTACATGACTTTCGCCACCCTTGGCCTGATCGAACCCTTGCTGCGCGCCCTTGAGACGCTTGGCTACCAGACCCCGACGCCGGTGCAGGCGCAAGCCATTCCGGCGGTGCTGGCCGGTCGCGACCTGATGGCTGCGGCCCAGACCGGCACCGGTAAAACCGCCGGTTTCGCCTTGCCGCTGCTGCAACTGCTGACCATGGAAGGGCCGAAAGTCGCCGCCAACTCGGCGCGCGCGCTGATCCTGTGCCCGACCCGCGAGCTGGCCGAGCAGGTTCACGCCAGCGTCGCCGAGTACGCACAAAACCTGCCGCTCACCACCTACGCGGTGTACGGCGGCGTGAGCATCAACCCGCAGATGATGAAGCTGCGCAAGGGCGTCGACATTCTGGTCGCCACCCCGGGCCGGCTGATCGATCTGTTCCGCCAGAACGCGCTGAAACTCAACCAGTTGCAAACCCTGGTGCTGGACGAAGCCGACCGCATGCTCGACCTGGGCTTCTCCGAAGAGCTGGCGAACATCTACCGCATGCTGCCGAAAAAGCGCCAGACCCTGCTGTTCTCCGCGACCTTCTCCGATGAAATCCGCACGCTGGCCGGGCAGATGCTCAACGACCCGCTGAGCATTGAAGTGAGCCCGCGCAACGTCGCCGCCAACACCGTGAAGCAATGGGTGGTGCCGGTCGACAAGAAGCGCAAGGCCGAGCTGTTTGTGCACCTGATGCGCAAAGGCCGCTGGAAGCAGGTGCTGGTGTTCGCCAAGACCCGTAACGGCGTGGACGCGCTGGTGGATAAGTTGCAGGGCCTGGGCATCAACGCCGACGGCATCCATGGCGACAAGCCACAAGCCACGCGCCAACGTGCGCTGGACCGCTTCAAGAGCAGCGACGTGCAGATCCTGGTGGCCACCGACGTGGCGGCCCGCGGCCTGGATATCGAAGACTTGCCGATGGTGGTCAACTTCGACCTGCCGATTGTGGCCGAGGACTACATCCACCGTATCGGCCGTACCGGGCGTGCGGGCAACACTGGTGAGGCGATTTCCCTGGTGTGCGCCGATGAAGTGAACATGCTGTCGGCCATCGAGATGCTCACGCGTCAGACCTTGACCCGCCACATGGAACAGGATTTCGAACCGGAACACCGCGTGCCGGAAACCGATGCCAGCGGGCAGGTGGTGAAGAAGCCGAAAAAGCCGAAGAAGCCTAAAGCATCCGGGGGTGGTGGCGGTAAGCGCAACCTGGGTAAGTGGGTGGACAGCGGTGAGGTGGCGCCGTCGGAGCCTTCGATCAAGCCGGTGCGTAAGGTGCCGGTGTTTAATACTGGGCCGCGTAAGAAGAAGTAATTTGCGGTGTGGCTGATGGCCCTATCGGGGGTAAGTCGAATCGTCGCACCGCCCCTCCCACATTTGATCGGGTTCACACGGTCAAAATTGTGGGAGGGGGCTTGCCCCGATGGCGGCCTCAAATTCACCAAAAATCTCAACCCTTAAGCCACTCCACCATCCCCCGCCCAGCCGCTCTGCCACTGGCAAAACACCCCGTCAGCAAATACCCACCGGTCGGCGCCTCCCAATCCAGCATCTCTCCCGCACAAAACACCCCCGGCAACTGCTTGAGCATCAAGCGCTCATCCAGCGCCTCAAACGGCACACCGCCGGCGGTGCTGATCGCCTCATCCAGCGGCCGGGTTTTCACCAGGGGCAGCGGCAACGCCTTGATATCCACCGCCAACTGGGCCGGATCATTGAAATGTTCCGCCGGCGCCAACTCGCGCAACAGCGCGGCCTTGACCCCATCCAACCCCAACTGGCTGTGCAAATGCTTGCTCATCGAGCGCGACCCGCGTGGCTTGGCCAGCGCCGCCTGCACCTTATCCAACGGCTTGCTCGGCAACAGGTCGATATGCACGGTGGCCGCGCCAGCGCGGTTGATCGCTTCACGAATCGGCGCCGACAGTGCATAGATCAGGCTGCCTTCGATGCCGGTGGCGGTGACCACGCATTCGCCGAGCCGGGGTTTATCGTCGCCCAGCCCGATGGCGACGTTTTTCAGCGGCGCCCCGGCGAATTTGCTGACCATCAGTTCGCTCCAGGCCGACACCTCGAAGCCACAGTTGCTCGGTTGCAGCCGCGCATAAGGCACGCCGCGATCCTCCAGCAGTTTGAGCCACGCACCATCGGAACCCAGGCGCGACCAACTGCCGCCGCCCAGGGCCAGCAGCACCGCATCGCTGTGGATAGTTTTTTCGCCGTCGGGGCTGTGGATAAGTAACTCGCCGTCGGCATTCCAGCCGGTCCAGCGATGGCGGGTGTGGATAACCACGCCCTGGTCGCGCAGGCGCTTGAGCCAGGCGCGCAGCAGCGGGGCGGCTTTCATGTCGGTAGGAAACACCCGGCCGGAGGTGCCGACAAAGGTCTCGATCCCTAACCCGTGGATCCATTCGCACAAGGCGTCGGCCCCAAAGCTACGCAGCAACGGCGCCATGTGCGGCGCGCGTTCGGCGTAGCGCGAGAGAAACGCCGGGTACGCCTCGGAATGGGTGATGTTCATGCCGCCCACACCGGCCAGCAGGAATTTACGCCCCACCGAGGGCATGCCGTCGTAGAGGTCGACCCGCACGCCCGCCAGGCTCAAGACTTCAGCGGCCATCAGCCCGGCTGGGCCGCCGCCGATAATAGTGACGTGTGGGGGAAGGGTCTGGGGCATGGTTGGGCTACGGTCGTTTAATAGGCCGAGCATTCTACCCGACGACGGCGTGGCTGCCTGATCAAAAAACGTACACTTTCCTACAGGCCTTACGGCTAAACCCTTTCAGACCCTTACGCTCAAGTTATCCACAGGCCGTTCCACAGGCATTGTGGGTAAAGCCCACAACTCAGTGACAACCTGATGACGCCCACACTCGTTGCGCGCTGTGGTGCAGGATGCCGTGGCGGCGGGCCAGGGCGGGGCGGTCCTTGCTGTAGCCGCCGCCGATCACGCCCATCACCGGGATGTCGCGGCCCAGGCAATGGCGCATCACGCTTTCATCGCGGGCGGCCACGCCGGCGTCTGTCAGCTTGAGGTAACCGAGGGCGTCGTCCTTGTGCACATCGACGCCGGCGTCGTACAGCACCAGGTCGGGCTGGTACAGCGGCAGCAGGTAGTTGAGGGCGTCGTCCACCACCTTGAGGTAGTCGGCATCGCCCATGCCCATGGGCAGCGGGATGTCCCAGTCGCTCTGGGCCTTGCGCGCGGGAAAGTTCTTTTCGCAGTGCAGCGACACGGTGATGGCGTCCGGCGTGTCGTGGAGGATGCGCGCGGTGCCGTCACCCTGGTGCACGTCGCAGTCGAAGATCAGCACGCGGTTGACCCGGCCGCTTTCCAGCAGGTAACGGCTGATCACCGCCAGGTCGTTGAAGATGCAAAAGCCCGCCGGGTAATCGTAGTGGGCGTGGTGGGTGCCACCTGCGAGGTGGCAGGCCAGGCCGTGTTCCAGCGCCTGTTCCGCTGCGAGGATCGAGCCGCCCACCGCGCGCACGGTACGCCGCGCCAGGGCTTCGCTCCAGGGCAGGCCGAGGCGGCGTTGGTCTTCGCGGGACAGTTCGCCGCTCATGTAGCGGGCGATATACCCAGGTTCATGGGCCAGGGCCAGAATCTCCGGGGGGCAGAGCTCGGGGCGCAGCAGTTGGCGGTCTTCGGTCAGCCCCGTGGACACCAGGTGGTCGCGCAGCAGGCGGAACTTGTCCATGGGGAAGCGGTGGTCCGCCGGGAACTCGGGGCTGTAGTCATCGTGGTAGATCAATGGCAAAGGCATGGGATTTTCTGACGGGAACCTGCGACGGATCATACCCGCGATGTACACTCACGCACATGGCAAGGGAGGGGACCCATGGAGCCGATACTCGAATTGGAAAGCGCACGCCTGGTGCTGCGCCAATGGCGCGACGGCGACTTGCCGGAATTTGCGCGCATGTGCGCCGACCCACAGGTGATGCGCTATTTCCCGGCCAACTTGAGCCATCTGGAAAGCGCTGCGTTGATCGGCCGGATTCGCGGCCACTTCGCCGAATACGGCTTTGGCCTGTGGGCTTTGCAGCGCAAGGACAGCGGTGAATTTATCGGCCTGACCGGGCTGCAGAATGTCAGCTTTGAAGCGGACTTTACCCCGGCGGTGGAAATCGGCTGGCGCCTGGCCCGCGAGCATTGGGGCCTGGGTTACGCCAGTGAAGCGGCCTGGACCGCGCTGCGTTGCGGTTTCGACCGCTTGCAGCTGGATGAAATCGTCGCCTTCACCACCGAAGCCAATCTGCCATCACAAAAAGTCATGCAGGCCATCGGTATGCATTACGATCCCCAGGCAGATTTTGAACACCCCAAGGTTGCAGCCGATGACCCGCTGCGCCCTCACGTTTTGTACCGCATCACCCGCGCCCAATGGTTGGACACGCTGCACGGATAGCAGCCCGGAATGCCCCATAGAATAGATTTCAGGAGTTGCTCTATGAGCCAAGTATTGGAAGATCTGGTGGACTTGCTGACGCTGGAGCCGATCGAGGAAAACCTCTTTCGCGGCCGCAGCCAGGACCTGGGTTTTCGCCAGCTGTTCGGCGGCCAAGTGCTCGGCCAGTCGCTGTCGGCCGCCAGCCAGACCGTCGAAGAAGCGCGCCACGTGCATTCCCTGCACGGGTATTTCCTGCGCCCCGGCGATGCGCAATTGCCGGTGGTGTACTCGGTGGACCGCGTGCGTGACGGCGGCAGCTTCAGCACCCGCCGGGTTACGGCGATCCAGAAGGGCCATCCGATTTTTACCTGCACCACCTCGTTCCAGTACGACGAAGAAGGCTTCGAGCACCAGACCACCATGCCCGTGGTGGTCGGCCCGGAAAACCTGCCGTCGGAGCTGGAACTGACCCAGCAGCGCGCGCACCTGATCCCCGAGCATATGCGCGACAAGCTGCTGTGCCCCAAGCCGATCGAAGTGCGCCCGGTGACCGAGAAAGACCCGTTCAACCCGCAGCCGTCCGACCCGGTCAGGTACGTGTGGTTTCGAGCCGATGGCGCGTTGGCCGACTCGCCCGCGTTGCATAAATATCTGCTGGCCTACGCTTCGGACTTCGGCTTGCTGACCACTTCGATGCTGCCCCATGGCAAGAGCGTGTGGCAGAAAGACATGCAGGTCGCCAGCCTCGACCACGCGCTGTGGTTCCACGCTGACCTGCGCGCCGATGACTGGTTGCTGTACGCCATGGACAGCCCGTGGGCCGGCAACTCCCGTGGGTTCTCCCGTGGCAGCGTGTACAACCGCGCCGGGCAACTGGTGGCTTCGGTCACGCAGGAAGGCTTGATCCGGCATCGCAAGGACTGGGCATGAGCCTGACTGATATCAAGCATTGGGTGTTCGACATGGACGGCACCCTCACGGTGGCCGTGCATGACTTTGCGGCCATTCGTGTGGCGCTGGAGATCCCGCCTGAGGATGACATTCTCACGCACCTGGCGGCATTGCCAGCGGATGTGGCGGCGTCTAAACATGCCTGGTTGTTGGAGCACGAGCGTGAGCTGGCGTTGGGGTCGGTGGCGGCAGAAGGCGCGGTGGAGTTGGTGCGCGAGCTGGCCGGGCGTGGTTATCGATTGGGGATCCTGACCCGTAATGCGCGGGAGTTGGCGCATGTGACGCTGGAGGCGATTGGCCTGGCGGAGTGCTTTGCTGTCGACGATGTGCTGGGGCGGGATGATGCGGCGCCCAAGCCGGACCCGGATGGCCTGCTGAAACTGGCTGCGGCCTGGGATGTGGCGCCGAGCAAGATGGTGATGGTGGGCGATTACCGCTTTGACCTGGATTGCGGGCGGGCGGCGGGAACGAAGACGGTGTTGGTGAACCTGCCGGAAAACCCCTGGCCGGAATTGGCGGATTGGCATGCTGGAGACTGTGCGGTGCTGCGCCGAATGATTCAGTCCAGACAATAAAGATCACATGTGGCAGGGGCTTGCCCCCTCCCACATTTTGAGCCGGTTTCTTCAGGGATTATTGAGGGAATAAAACCTTCTGCCCCTCCGGCGAGGTAAACATCCCATCCCCGTTATGCCCCACCTCCGGCACTTCCACCAGTTGATGGCTCAACTGCGGATGGCGCTGCTTGAGGTAGTCAAAATAGTTGTGCCCACGAATCAGTCGATACGCGCCCTCGGCCTCGGCGGCGCAGCTTTTATCCAGTGCCGGGTGGTTGGGGTCGGTGTCTTGCTGGCCGAGCAGGTAGGTGACGTTACGCGACACGTACGTCTGCTCAATCTGCGCGGCGTTCTGGCCCTTGGCGTAGGCCGGCAGGTTTTGCATGCCGTATTTCCAGTCGTTGAAGCCCGGGCAGCTGGCGGTGTCGACCTTCAGCGGGCGTTGCGGCGTGAAGTAGGCATAGGACGACGGGTTGGCCACCACGTAACGCAGGCTGATGCCTTCGGTTTGCAGCAGCGGGTGGTCGTGGCCGGTGAGGGCGAAACGCTGTACCACCTGGCCGCCACCGGAATGGCCAGCCACTACGATTTCTTTCAGCGCCGGGAACAGTTTGCGATTGCCCAGGTGCTTGATGAGCTGGTCGAGGGCGCCGTAGGAGCTGACCTGGCCGGGGCCGATGGAGGGCTCGCCGGCCATCCAGTCATCGGCTTTCCAGCGCAGCAGCTGGTTGTCCAGGTGGTCGCGTTTTACGTCTGACTCATCCAGAAACTGCGGCGCAATCACCAGGGTACTGTCCGCCAGCCCGGCGTTTTCAGCCGCGTGCTCGCCACTTTCCAGGTAGGTCATGGCATTGCGAAGGCGACCGTGCACGATGATTAGCGCGCGGGTGACCTGGGGCAGGGGCTTGCTCCAGTCCTGGCTCAAGCCGAGGCTGAGGTCGCCGGCATCCAAGTGGAAACGATCGGGGCTGACCACCTTCACGCCATGGTCTTTCTCGGCGGCCCAGGTGACGGTGGAACAGGTCATCATCACGCTCAACAGCAAACCCAATCGTTTATTCATTTAAAGGCTCTTGGCGGTAAAGGTGTCGCATTGAGTGATCTGGCCCTGGGCGAAGCCGGCCTTGAACCAGCGAACCCGCTGTGCCGAGGTGCCGTGGGTAAACGAGTCCGGCACGACGCGCCCTTGACCCTGTTGCTGCAAACGGTCATCGCCGATGGCGTTAGCCGCATTCAGTGCTTCTTCAATGTCGCCGGGCTCCAGCCAGTTCAGGCGCTTTTGCGCGCGGTTGGCCCACACGCCGGCGAAGCAGTCGGCTTGCAGTTCCTGGCGTACCAGCAGGCCGCCGTCGCCTTGCATTTGCCGGCCTTGCTGGCGCGCGGCCTGGATTTTTGCCGAGATGCCTAGCAGCGTCTGCACGTGGTGCCCGACTTCGTGGGCGATCACGTAGGCCTGGGCGAAGTCGCCGGCGGCCTGGAAGCGTTGCGACATTTCGCGGAAGAAATCCAGGTCGAGGTACACCTGCTGGTCAGCCGGGCAATAGAACGGGCCGCTGGCCGAGGTTGCGCCACCGCAGGCGGAATTCACCCGGCCACGGAACAGAATCAGTTTGGGGTTCTTGTAGGCCAGGCCGTTTTCCTGGAACACCTGGCCCCAGGTGTCTTCGGTATCGCCCAGTACGGCTCGCACGAAATCGGCTTGCTCATCGTTGGCCGGCGGCGCCTGGCGGGTCTGGGTGCTCACCGACGGCGCCTGTTCCATCTGGCCGGTCAGTTGGCCGAGGATCTGCATCGGGTCCTGGCCGGTCAACCAGCCGATGCCGACGATCAGCACAATCGCCGTGAGGCTCAGGCCCTTGCCGCCGCCAAAGCGCATGCCGCCACCGCCGCCGGCACTGTCATCGCGGGCGTCCACCACGTTGTCGCTGCGTCGGCCTTTTTTCCATAGCATGGGGGCAATCCTCTTGTGTGCAGGCAGCAGGGGCGAGCCCGCCAATTCCTACGATAGATGTGTTTAACGCTTACTGACGGCAATAACCTTCGCCGGTATCGACAATCAGGCACTCTTTTTTATCCGCCAGCCATTTCAGCCCGGTGGCTTCGCCGTCGCCGGCGCGCAGCAGTTGCGGGCCGTCAGGGCGGGTGAAGGTGATGCCTTCTTCGTTGGCCTGGCCCTTGAAGGTGCCCGAGTCATCGGCGTCGAGGCCGTATTGCATGGTGAGCAAGTAGTGGCCACGGCCGATGCTGTCGTCCTTGGCGATGGTCAGGTGCAAGCCTTCGACGCCGATCCATTTGCCGACCCATTTATCGGTGGGCGGGTTTGCCGGCACCAGGGTGGCTTGCACGGAAGGCGGCGCGGGCTTGGGGGCTTCCTTGGCCTCCTGGTTACAGGCGGTCAGCAGGGCAAGGGTGGAGAGAACAAAGAGGGCTTTTTTCATAGCAACTGGCCTTGGTTGAAAAGTGTACAGCACGGGGGTTGGCGTGCAGCTTTGGACTCGAATCCGGTGATTTAGTGCGCTGTTCGCACGCTGTTTGGTTATGCTCTTGGGGCAGACGCATGCCCGGCTGCTAGATTACCGGGTTGAATGCCCCCGCGTGCCACGCAAGAGAATTCAATGACTGTCAGCACCCCCCTTTCCGGCGTCAACCATCCTTTCAAAGGCATCTTGCTGATTGTGTTGGCGACGTTTCTGTTTTCCAGCCATGACGCGCTGTCCAAATACCTGGCCGGCTTCTACCCGATCGTGATGGTAGTGTGGGCGCGCTACCTGGTGCACACCTTGCTGATGGCCGGGATCTTCCTGCCGCAATCGGGCTTGCGCGTGCTGCGCAGCAAGCGCCCGGGGATGCAGGTGGTGCGCGCCTTGTGCCTGTTGGGCACCAGCCTGTTTTTCACCGCGGCGCTGCATTACATCCCGTTGGCGGAGGCCACGGCGGTGAACTTCCTCGCGCCGATCCTCGTGACGGCGCTGTCGGTGCCGCTGCTGGGCGAGCATGTGACGCGCGGCCAGTGGCTGGCGGTGATCTGCGGGTTTGTCGGCGTGCTGGTGATCATCCACCCCGGCGGCGAGCTGTTCACTCCGGCGGTGCTGCTGCCGCTGTGCTCGGCGCTGTTCTTCTGCTTTTACCAGTTGCTCACGCGCATCCTCAGCCAATACGACACGCCGACCACCAGCAACTTCTTCGCCGGGCTGTGCAATACCTTGGTGATGAGCGCGATGGTGCCGTTCTTCTGGCAGATCCCCACGCTTTGGCATGGCGTGTTGATGCTGGCGCTGGGCACCTGCGGGATGACCGCGCACTTGATGCTGACGCAGGCGTTCCGCTTTGCGGCGCCGGCCTTGCTGGCACCGTTCGGCTATTGCCAGATCGTGTTTGCGGGGTTGTTGGGTTGGCTGGTGTTCAGCCATACCCCCGATGTGACCACGGTGGTCGGCATCGGGGTGATCTGCATGAGCGGGTTGGCCGCTGCCTGGCAGCAGCGGCGTAGATAGCTCAGGGGGTAGCTCAGACGTCTACGGTAGGAATCTTGCGCGGCGCCATGAAGTACATCCAGGTCAGCGCAATGAAGTACATCGCCGGGATCAGGGTGAACAACACGGTGTAGTTGTTGTTGGTCACCGTGAGGATATGCCCGACGATCTGGGTCATGAACATGCCGCCGATGGCCGCGCACATGCCGCCAAAGCCGAACACCGTGCTCCACAGCTGGCTGGAGCCGGCCGCCATGATCACGCCGACGATGCAGCAGGCGAACAGCAGCATCGACAACAGCCGCGCCTTGATCGAGTTCATCCCACGGCCGATCAGGAATGAAGACAGAATCCCCCCACCGACACTGCCGAAGTCGGCTGTCAGATAGATGATGATCAGCGGGATGCCCATCTGGGTCACGTTGATGCCCAGGTTGTATTGCTGGTTCAGGAACGGCGGCAGCCAATACAGGTAGAACCAGAACACCGGCGCGGTGAGTGCATAGGCGATGGCGAAGGCCCAGGTGCCGCGCATGCGCAGGATACGGCTGAACGGCACGCCAGGTTGTTCCGGCTCGACGTGTTGTTGCACGTAGTCCAATTCGGATTGTTTAACGCTCGGGTGGTCTTCCGGGTTGTAGTACTTCAACCCCCAGAACACCAGCCAGATCGCACCGAGGGACGCCATGCACAGGAACGCCGCTTGCCAGCCCCATACGTGCAGGATCAGCGGCAGCAGCATCGGCGTCATCATCGCGCCCACGTTGGTACCGGCGTTGAAGATACCGGTGGCCACCGCGCGCTCACCGGCGGGGAACCACAGGCGGGTGGTCTTGACGCAGGCCGGGTAGTTGGCGGCTTCGGTCAACCCGAGGATAAAGCGGCAGACCATAAAGCCCACCGCCGAGGTGGCCAGGCCGTGGGCGCCGGTGGCCAGGCTCCACAGCAGCACCGCGCAGAAGAACACGCGTTTCACGCCGACCTTGTCGATCAGGCGGCCTTGCAGCACAAAGCCGATGGCGTAGCCGACCTGGAACCAGAAGTTGATGTTGGCGTAGTCCATCGCCGTCCAGCTCATCTCTTTGGCGAGGATGGGCTGCATCACGCCCAGGGCGGCGCGGTCGATGTAGTTGAGCGTCGTGGCGAAGAACACCAGGGCCAGCATGCCCCAGCGAGTTTTACCCACGGCCAGGGCGCCGCGGATCTTGTCGCCGATGCCGGCGTGCGGGGTGCCAGGGCGCGCGGCCAGGGCGGAATTTTGCAGAGGCATGAGGTCGTACCCGTTTTTTGAAATTTTTATGGTGTGTTCTGGGTCTTTTTTTAACGCGGGTTGCGGAATCGATGGTGCGCAGTGGTTAAAAAATCGTCAATTCGCCAAAGCGGCTTAGTGTTCGATAATCGCACCAAAAACTAACCGGTTCGTACATTTTAATTGCTGTGAACAGTTTAGCGGCCAATAATTTGCCGTAAATAAGACGAGCCTCAAAATGCCGGGAGTCGCCCATGCAACGTTCCATTGCCACTGTTTCCTTGAGCGGCACCCTGCCGGAAAAGCTCGAAGCCATTGCCGCCGCCGGGTTCGATGGGGTCGAGATCTTTGAAAACGACTTGTTGTATTACGACGGCAGCCCTCGAGAAGTTAGGCAGATGTGTGCCGACCTCGGCATTGCGATCACCTTGTTCCAGCCGTTTCGCGACTTTGAAGGCTGCCGCCGCGACCGCCTGGCGCGCAACCTGGAGCGCGCCGAGCGCAAGTTCGACCTGATGCAGGAACTGGGCACCGACCTGGTGCTGGTGTGCAGCAACGCCTCGGCCGACTCGGTGGGCGATGAACGCATTTTGCTCGATGACCTCAGCCTGCTGGCCGAACACGCTGGCCGCCGTGGCTTGCGCATCGGCTATGAAGCGCTGGCCTGGGGTAAACATGTGAATACTTGGCAACAGGTGTGGAACCTGGTGCGCCAGGTCGATCACCCCAGCCTGGGCGTGTTGCTCGACAGCTTCCACACCCTGTCGCTCAAGGGCGACCCGAGCGCCATCGCCGAGATCCCCGGCGATAAGATTTTCTTTGTGCAAATGGCCGACGCACCGATCCTGGCCATGGACGTGCTGGAGTGGAGCCGGCATTTTCGCTGCTTCCCCGGCCAGGGCGAGTTCGACCTGGCGGGCTTCCTCGCGCCGATCATCCAGAGCGGCTACACCGGGCCGTTGTCCCTGGAAATCTTCAACGATGGCTTCCGCGCCGCGCCGACCCGCGCGAATGCGGCCGATGGCTTGCGTTCGCTGCTGTACCTGGAAGAAAAAACCCGTCAGCGCCTGGCCGAGCAAGCACCTGCCGTGCCGGTGGATATCCTCTTCGAAACGCCGCCGGCGAGTGAATACGACGGCATTGAATTCCTTGAATTCGCCGTGGATGAAAGCCTCGGCGCCAAACTGACCCACTGGCTGGAACGCCTGGGTTTTGCCAAGGCGGGCCAGCATCGCTCGAAGAATGTGAGCCTGTTGCGCCAGGGTGATATCAACCTGATCCTCAACTGCGAACCCTATTCCTTTGCCCACAACTTTTTCGAGGCCCATGGGCCGTCGTTGTGCGCCACGGCGATTCGGGTCAAGGACAGCGCCAAGGCCCTGGAGCGGGCGGTGGCCTACAAGGGCCAGCCGTATCGCGGCCTGGTCGGGCCCAACGAGCTGGAGCTGGCGGCGGTGCGTGCGCCGGACGGCAGCCTGATTTATCTGGTGGATCAGAGCGCCGGCGGCATCTACGACACCGACTTCACCCTGCAATCGGCCAGCACCGCCGGCGGTGGCTTGCTGCGCATCGACCATATGGCCATGGCGCTGCCGGCCGACAGCCTCGACAGCTGGGTGCTGTTTTACAAGAGCCTGCTGGATTTCGAAGCGGACGACGAAGTGGTGCTGCCCGACCCTTATGGCCTGGTCAAAAGCCGCGCACTGCGCAGCCGTTGCAGTTCGATCCGCCTGCCGCTGAATATTTCCGAGAACCGCAACACCGCCATTTCCCACGCGCTTTCGAGCTATCGCGGCTCGGGCGTGCACCACATTGCCTTCGACTGCGCGGATATTTTCGCCGAGGTGCGCCGGGCCAAGGAGGCCGGGGTGCCGTTGCTGGATATCCCGCTCAACTACTACGACGACCTGGCCGCGCGTTTTGATTTTGACGACGAGTTCCTCAGCGAGCTGGCGTACTACAACGTGCTGTACGACCGTGACGCCCAGGGCGGTGAGTTGTTTCACGTCTACACCGAGCCGTTTGAAGGGCGGTTTTTCTTCGAGATCATTCAGCGCAAAAACGGCTACGCCGGTTATGGCGCGGCCAACGTGGCGGTGCGCCTGGCCGCCATGGCCAAGTCACGCAGCGGCGCGGCGCGCCAGGCGCGGTTATAACGGCTGGCCAGGTGCTTCCTTCGGGGAGCGCCGCGGCCCATAATCACCGCCTGCATAACAATGGCCGTGAGCGCACCATGACCTCGAGTCCCGAACTCCCCGCGGTGTCAGACGCACCGCGCAAGAGTCGTAAGAACAACCCGGAAAAGACCCGCGAAAACATCCTGCAGGAAGCTGTTGTCGAGTTTGTGCAGCAGGGCCTGTCCGGCGCTCGCGTGGACGCGATTGCCGAGCGCATCCACACCTCCAAACGCATGATCTATTACTACTTCGGCAGCAAGGAGCAGTTGTACGTCGAGGTGCTGGAGAAGCTCTACGGCGACATCCGCAACACCGAAACCCGCATGAACCTCACCGCCCTGGAGCCGCGTGAAGCGATCCGTCGGCTGGTGGAGTTCACCTTTGATCACCATGACCAGAACGTGGATTTCGTGCGCATCGTCAGTATCGAAAATATCCACAATGCCGAGTACGTGAAGCGCTCGGATTCGATCAAGGCGATGAACAGCAATATCCTCGAGGCGCTGGGTACGACGTTGCGGCGCGGGGCCGAGATGGGTTTGTTTCGTGAGGGGTTGGAGCCGTTGGACGTGCATCTGCTGATCAACTCGTTCAGCTTTTACCGGGTGTCCAACCGCCATACGTTCAGTGAGATTTTTCAGATCGAACTGTCGGATGAGGCGGTTAAACAGCGGCATCGAGAGATGATTTGTGAGTCGGTGATGCGTTACTTGCAGGCCTGAGTATTCAGGTTGGAATGCAATTTATGTGGGAGGGGGCTTGCCCCCGATTGCAGTGGGTCAGCCAGCACAGACTCAGCTGAAACACCGCTATCGGGGGCAAGCCCCCTCCCACATTTGACCTCTGTTCCTTCAGTCAGCAATTCATGGCTTGGAAGTGCGCCAACATGCGCTGCGCATCCGGCACCTCGCCACTGAACAACTCAAACGCCTTCACCGCCTGAAACACCGCCATATTGCCGCCATCCAGGGTGCGGCAGCCCAAGGCGCGGGCATCGCGCAGCAGTTCGGTTTCCAGCGGGAAGTACACGATCTCCGCGACCCACAATTGCGCCCGCAGCAGGCTGGCGGGTACGGGGGTGCCAGGCAGTTTGGCCATGCCCATCGGCGTGGTATTGACCACACCATCGGCCTCGGCCACGGCGTTTTCCAGGTGCTGGCCGACCTGGGCGCGACCGGCGCCGAAACGCTGGGCCAGGTTGTCCACAAGGTCGCGGGCGCGGGTTAGGTCCACGTCGAAAATACTCAGGTATTCGATCCCTTCGGCCAGCAGCGCATGGGCCACTGCTGCGCCTGCACCGCCGGCCCCCATCTGCACCACGCGCTGGCGCGGTACATCATTCAGGTTGCGCCGGAAACCCTCGGCGAAACCCAGGCAGTCGGTGTTGTGGCCGATGCGTTTGCCGTCCTTGAACACCACCGTATTCACCGCGCCGATGCCGCGAGCCTCGTCGGATAAATCATCGAGCAAGGGCAGGATTGCCTGCTTGCACGGGTAGGTTATGTTCAGCCCGGTGAAGTGCATCAACTCGGCGGCGTCCAGCAGGTCGGGCAGGGCGTTGATGTTCAGCTGCAGCGGCTCCAGGTCAATCAGCTGGTACAGGTAGCGCAGGCCCTGGGCGTCACCTTCCTGCTCATGCAGGGCCGGGGTGCGCGAGGCCTGGATCCCGGCGCCGATCAGGCCGGCGAGAATGCGCGGTTTCATTGCGCCGACCCTTTGAACAACTGGCTGAAATGTTCCAGGGCCAGGTGATAGCCATGGCTGCCGAAACCCGCAAGCACGGCCTTGGCGATGGGCGACACGAATGAGTGATGTCGAAACGCTTCACGCGCATGCACGTTGGATAAATGCACCTCGATCACCGGCACTTCACTGGCCACCAGCGCGTCACGAATGGCCACCGAGGTGTGGGTCCAGGCTGCCGGGTTGATCACGATACCGGCGCAGCGGGCGCGGGCGCCGTGGATCCAGTCGAGCAGTTCGCCTTCATGGTTGGTCTGGCGAAATTCGATTTTCAGCCCGAGTTTTTCCGCGCTACGCCCGCACAAGGCGGCGACGTCGGCCAGGGTTTCATGGCCATAGGTGGCGGGCTCGCGGGTGCCGAGCAGGTTGAGGTTGGGGCCGTTGAGCACCAGCACGATAGGCGGCATAGGGGGATCTCCACAGTTCTTGTTAGTTGTGGGGATAAAATGTACCGGATAGTTAATTTGGTCAATTGAAGCGCGGATTTCTGCGTGGGATTTGTTCGATTAACGAACATTTATTACGCGGGGTTACCTGGCATGCACGGTTCCCTGGCCGATCCAGAGATTGGCATGAGTGGTTACAACCCGGTGTTCGACGGGTTGTTCGTCGTTACTACGCTGTGAAAACGCTTCGCGATTCTGGAGCCGATTGTCGGGTGCCATGGGGAAAATTGTTACCTGGCAGAAATTAACCTAACGGATGGGTTACGATGAAAGTAGGTGCTTACAAAGGATATGTAATCTCGGTGTTTCTCAGGGATGAACATTGCCCACCTCACGTGCATGTCAGGGGCAAGGGCTGGGATGCGCGGTTTCGTTTTAGTTTTCTGGATGGGGAGGTGGAGTTGTGGGATGTAGAGCCCGATCGGCGGCGGCCACCGAGTGCGGTCCTGAAGGAAATAGGCGAGGTGTTAAGGCAACGGCACTACCTGGCACGGGCTCGCAGGATTTGGTGGCAGGCGCTGCAAACGGTCTGTCTGGAGAACCATTCGTGGGATTGGGATGCGGGTGAGGTAATTCCGGGATTGATCATTCGACAGGGTGTCTACGTCATTGCAAGCGCTCGGCACGATGTCGTTGAGCAACGAACAATTTTGAATCTGGTAAGAGCACCAGATTGCGTGGGGATTGATTTATGAAAATTGTAAAAGCCAAAGTCCGGCCCTATGTACCGATCACTGAGGCCGATATCGACAAGGCCATAGCACGTGGGCGCAAACTCAAGCGCCTGTACGCCAACGCCAGCGACGTGCGTTATGAAGACAAGTGCATCTCCATCGGCTTCAGCGACGGCAGCCGCGTCGTGCTACCGGTGGCCGGCCTGCCGGAGTTCGAAGGGTTTTCCTTGCAGGATTTTCAGCAGTTGGAGGTAGGCTTTGGCGGCAAGGCACTGTGCTGTGAGGCTCAGGACCTGGATGTTTCCATCACTGGCCTGGTTGCGACAAGCAAGCCGCTGATGGACCTGGCCACAAGCATGGTGGCCTCCCGCAACGGCCGCAAAAGCAGCGCCGCCAAAGCCGCCGCCGCCCGTGCCAATGGCAAGAAGGGCGGGCGGCCACGCAAGAAGGAAGAAGAGGGCGCTGAATTACCGCCGGGTCAGTAATACCCCGGACTCCATGTGGTGCGTCCATGGGAACTGGTCAAACATCGCGCATTTAGTGATCTTGTGCGTGTCATGCAGTTGCGCAATGTTTGCCGCCAGCGTCTCCGGGTTGCAAGAGATGTACAGGATATTGTCGAAACGCCGGGTCAGTTCGCAGGTGTCCGGGTCCATGCCGGCGCGCGGCGGGTCGACGAACACGCTACCGAATTCATAGCTTTTCAGGTCGATGCCTTGCAGGCGACGGAACGGCCGCACTTCGTTGAGCGCTTCGGTGAGTTCTTCGGCAGACAGGCGCACCAGGGTGACGTTGCCCACCGCGTTTTCATCGAGGTTGCTCAGCGCCGCGTTAACCGAGGTCTTGCTGATTTCGGTGGCCAGCACTTTGCGTACCCGCGTCGCCAGGGGCAGGGTGAAGTTGCCGTTGCCGCAGTACAGTTCGAGCAAATCATCCGGACGATCGCCCAGGGCTTCATAAGCCCAGTTGAGCATCTTCTGGTTCACGGTGCCGTTGGGCTGGGTGAACGCGCCCTCGGGTTGGCGATAGCTGAACGTGCGGCCGCCGACCTCGAGTTTTTCCACCACGTAGTCGTGGCCGATCACATCGCGCTTGCCCTTGGAACGGCCGATGATGCTCACGTTCAGGTCCGCCGCCAGCTTGTTCGCCGCGATGTGCCAGTGTTCGTCCAGCGGGCGGTGATAGCACAGGGTGATCATCGCATCGCCGGCCAGGGTGGTGAGGAACTCCACCTGGAACAGCTTGTGGCTCAGGGCGGCGCTGGCTTGCCAGGCGGCCTTGAGCTGCGGCATCAACTGGTTGATGCGCAGGCTGGCAATGGGGAATTCTTCGATCAGGATCGGCGTACGCTTGTCGTCCTGGGAGAACATCGCGTAGTGGCGATCACCGCCTTCGCGCCATAGGCGGAACTCCGCCCGCAGGCGGAAGTTCTGCAGCGGCGAATCGAATACTTGCGGCTCGGGGGCGTCGAACGGCGCCAGCAGGTCACGCAAACGCGTGACCTTGTCTTGCAGTTGAACGGTGTAGCGTGCGGCGTCAAAAGTCATGCGTTGAACCAGCCCAGCTTGATCACAAACAGAATCGACAGGATCACCAGCGCCGGGTTCAGCTCACGGTA
>Ga0302347_1002310_pt1 | contig 19829 bp, 20 predicted proteins | sample PhyWR1_FD_202178 | JGI IMG/M metagenome (GOLD analysis project Ga0302347, IMG submission 202178) | Leaf surface microbial communities from wheat plants in UC Gill Tract Community Farm, Albany, California, United States - DLSL W.R1 (v2)... | ecosystem: Host-associated > Plants > Phyllosphere >...
ATCCGCATCTGCGCAAACAGTTATTTTCAGTGAGAATTTTGAAACTGAAACAGGCAGAAATTCCTGGGCGAATGTTGACAGAGACGGCGATAACGAGAAATGGGAATTTGACAACAGTGCGGTAGATAGTTTCACAGGCTACTACGCTACCTCATGGTCTTGGTTTTTCGAGACTTTCACTCCGGATAATACGTTGACAAGTCCACCAATCGCTTTGCCCAACAATTCAGGGAAACAGTTGAGCCTGAAATTTGATGTCGCTGCTTATGACGATCAGTTGTTCCAGGAGCACTACGCTGTCTACGTCATTCCCGCAGGTTCTGCTTTTACAGGAACGGAGACGCCGGTTTTTGAAGAGACGCTGGATGCCGGATATATGGAGGAGGCGAAACATGTGACGGTAGATATTTCCGCTTACCAAGGCCAAAATATTCAGGTGGTTTTCAGACATTATGATTGTACAGATCTACTAGTTTTGATGATGGACAATATCCAGGTTGTGGAAAATCAAATTTTGGCTGTTTCTGATTTGAGCAAATCTAACATTCAGATCTATCCAAATCCGTCGTCCGACTTTATCAAAGTCTACGGAGTAGATCACGTGGAAAAAATCAGATTGTACGATCTTTCCGGAAAAATGGTTATCGAAACTCAAGGTACTGAAGCAGATATTAGAAAATTGCCGGCCGGACAATATATTGTAAATGTTCATAATGGTTCTGATATCATATCAAAAAAAATAATCAAAAAGTAGACTTTGCACAAACAGTTGGAGTTTTGGACTGTTTGCTCTTCCCAAAAATTTAAAGCCGGATAATTGTCCGGTTTTTCTTGTTTATTAATTTATCAACATCCATTAAAATTAATTATTAAAACTTTCAGATTAAATTTCATTTCGTTAAATTTGTGAGTTACCGATTTTTTCCGGTTTCAATGCTTTTCAGAAATCAAACATATGAGTGAAATTAATCCTGTAAACTATTCCGAAGATAACATCCGAACCCTGGATTGGCAAGAGCATATCAGGCTGCGGCCCGGGATGTACATTGGGAAACTGGGCGACGGTTCTTCCGCAGATGACGGGATTTATATTCTCCTAAAAGAGATTATTGACAATTCTATTGATGAATTTGTGATGAAAGCCGGGAAACGGATCGAGATCAAAGTAGATGACGGCAAAGTCACCATCCGCGATTATGGCCGAGGAATTCCACTGGGAAAAGTAGTAGATGCCGTTTCCAAAATGAATACCGGAGGGAAATACGACAGCAAAGCTTTCAAAAAATCCGTAGGACTAAACGGTGTCGGTACAAAGGCGGTCAACGCTTTATCCGGATTTTTCCGCGTAAAGTCTGTAAGAGACAGCCGTGTGAAAATGGCAGAATTCTCTCGGGGAATTCTCCAGCTGGAATATCCAGAAGCCGATTCCTCAGACAGAAACGGGACAGAAATCAGCTTCGTCCCCGATGAAGAGATTTTTATAAATTTCAAATTCCGGAAAGAATATGTTGAACGGATGCTTAGGAATTACGCCTATTTGAATCCTGGTCTGACAATTATGTTCAACGGTGAGAAGTTCTTTTCAGAAAACGGACTCAAAGATCTTTTGGAAGAAGAACTGGAAAGCGATATCATCTATCCGATTATTCACCTCAAAGAGGAAGATATCGAGGTGGCGATCACGCATTCTGATAAATCGCAGACCGAGACTTATTTTTCTTTCGTAAACGGACAGAATACCACGCAGGGTGGGACGCACCTCAATGCCTTCCGCGAAGCGTTCGTAAAGACAATCAGAGAATTTTACAATAAAAGTTTTGAAGCGGCAGATATCCGTAAATCGATTATTGCAGCAGTTTCTATAAAAGTAGTAGAACCGGTTTTTGAATCTCAGACTAAGACAAAATTAGGATCCAACGAAATCGAACCTGGCGGTATCACGGTCAGAACTTTTATCATTGATTCTCTTAAAAATAAACTTGATAATTACCTGCACAGAAATCCTGAAACCGCAGAAGCTATTCTCAGGAAAATTATGATTTCTGAGCGTGAAAGAAAAGAATTATCCGGAATCCAAAAATTGGCAAGAGAACGTGCAAAGAAAGTATCGCTTCACAACAAAAAACTGAGGGATTGCCGCCACCATTACAATGATCAGAAGGCGACAAGGAAATCCGAAACCATGATCTTCATCACAGAAGGAGATTCTGCTTCAGGATCTATCACAAAGTCCAGAGATGTGGAAACACAGGCTGTATTTTCATTAAAAGGAAAACCGCTGAATTGCTACGGACTGACAAAGAAAGTGGTGTACGAAAACGAAGAGTTCAATCTGCTGCAGGCTGCCCTCAATATTGAGGAAAGTCTGGAAGATCTGCGTTACAATCACGTGGTAATCGCTACTGATGCAGATGTTGACGGAATGCACATCAGACTGTTGATGATCACATTCTTCCTTCAGTTTTTCCCCGATTTGATTAAAAACGGACATCTTTATATTCTTCAGACACCGCTTTTCCGAGTCAGAAATAAGAAAGAAACAAGATACTGTTATTCTGATGCGGAAAGGCTGAAAGCGCTGGACGAACTGGGAAAAAATCCTGAAATAACGCGATTCAAAGGATTGGGAGAGATCTCTCCGGATGAGTTTAAACATTTTATCGGCAAAGATATCAGGCTGGAACCGGTAGTTTTGGGCAAAGACCAGACTATTGCGCAGATTCTGGAATTCTATATGGGCAAAAATACGCCGGACAGACAGCTGTTTATCCTCGATAATCTGGTGGTAGAAGAAGGCGATATTGATAAAAAAGAAAACCTGGAAGCAGTCTAGTATGCGGTTGAGTAACAGAAATAGAATGCCCGTCTACAGTTTCGTATATTCATTATGCGGCATTGGATTTATTCTGGGCATCATTGCGTACATTTTGGAAGTCAATAAGTTTGATGTATTCGGTGATAAATCCTGGATTCTTCTACTTTTTCCGTCTCTGATTTTTGTCCTGCTTTACTGCCTGGGAAAACCGATTTTTGAATATGACAGCGATGGCGAAGCACTTAATTTCAGAAACAACCACATCCTTCTGGTATTGGCGAAAAAAAATGCAAAAGACGAATTTCCAAAATATAAATTAATCAAATTTAACGTCGTCAATGCGTTAATATTCAGGAAATTAAATATTTATATCTCAAGTAAAAAAAGCCACGTGCTGCTTCTGAAATATGACATATCTTTTCTCAGCAGGAAACAGGTGAAAGATCTCAAATTTTCTTTAAATAAAGTGGTAAAAGCTAACAGCACAATAAGACACGAAGATAATACAGCAACAGATTAATGGAAGAAAGTACACATCACGAGGAAAGCCTGAAAAAAGTTTCGGGACTGTATAAAGACTGGTTTCTGGATTATGCGTCTTATGTGATCCTGGATCGCGCAATTCCCTCAATATTTGATGGCTTCAAGCCGGTGCAGAGAAGAATTATGCACTCCATGCGCGAGCTGGAAGATGGCAGATATAATAAAGTAGCCAACGTAGTAGGGAATACGATGAAGTATCACCCGCACGGCGACGCCTCCATCACCGATGCAATGGTGCAGATTGGCCAGAAAGAGCTGCTGATTGATACCCAGGGAAACTGGGGAAATATCTACACGGGAGATTCTGCCGCAGCAGCGAGGTATATCGAAGCCAGACTGACGCCTTTTGCCCTGGATGTTGTCTTCAACCCAAAAACGACGCAGTGGACCAAATCTTATGAAGGCAGAAATAACGAGCCTGTAGATCTGCCGGTGAAGTTTCCGCTGCTTTTGGCTTCCGGCGTAGAAGGTATCGGCGTGGGACTTTCGACCAAGATCATGCCTCATAATTTTAATGAACTGATCACCGCGTCTATCCTTCACCTCAAAGGAAAACGATTTGAACTGTTCCCCGATTTTCTTACCGAAGGAATGCTGGATGTTACTAATTATAATGACGGAAAGCGTGGCGGTAAAATCCGTGCGCGAGCCAGAATTATCCAGAAAGACAAACACACACTTTCCATCACAGAGTTGCCTTTCTCCAAAAATACGGGCGATCTTATAGACAGCATTATTAAGGCTAATGAGCGTGGGAAAATCAAGATCAAAAAAATTGAAGACAACACGTCAGACGTTGTTGAGATCAACATCCACCTGCATCCGGATGTTTCGCCAGACAAGACGATAGACGCGCTGTATGCATTCACAGACTGCGAAGTTCCGATTTCGCCAAATGCCTGTGTCATCGTGGGCGACAAGCCGATGTTTCTCTCGGTTTCCGACATTCTGAGGCACAATACAGATCACACTGTTTCTCTATTGAAAAAAGAACTGGAAATAGAGCTGCACGAGTTGCAGGAAAACTGGCATTTTGCTTCACTGGAAAGGATTTTTATTGAAAATAGAATTTACCACGATATCGAGGAAGTCAAGTCCTGGGAAGATGTGATTTCTACAATCGCCGAAGGCCTGAAACCGCATACCAAACACCTTTTAAGAGCCGTTACAGAAGAGGATATCTTGAGATTAACCGAAATCAGAATCAAAAGAATTTCCCGTTTTGACTTAGATAAATTTAAAGAAAATATTCTCGCTCTGGAAGGGAAAATCGAGCAGGTAAAGCACCATCTTGCTAACCTGATTGCTTATGCGATCGATTACTACACCAATATTCAGAAAAAATACGGCAAAGGAAAAGAAAGAAGAACGGAATTAAGGATTTTTGATACCATCGATGCCAGCAAAGTAGCGGTAGCCAACGAGAAATTCTATGTCAACTGGGAAGAAGGTTTCATCGGGATATCGCTTAAAAAAGATGAATATCTTTTTGACTGTTCGGATATAGACGACATCATCACCTTCCAGAAAGACGGTACGATGAAGGTGGTAAAAGTAGAAGGCAAAACATTCATTGGCAAAAATATTGTGCACGTCGCCATCTGGAAAAAGAATGACAAACGCACCGTCTACAACACCATTTACCGTGAAGGCCGAGAAGGACCTTATTATATGAAACGTTTCTCCGTAACCGGCGTTACTAGGAATACAGATTACAAACTGGCTTCTGACAAGAAAGGATCGGAAATGCTTTATTTCTCGGCCAATCCAAACGGCGAGGCAGAAGTTGTTTCCGTTTTGTTAAAGCCCAATGCCAGAGTCCGGAAAAACAAAATCGATATCGATTTCTCCGAAATTGCCATCAAAGGCCGGGATTCCAAAGGCAATCTGGTGACCAAATATGCAGTCAAAAAAGTAGATCTCAAAGAAGAAGGCGTTTCCACTCTTGCACCAAGGAAAATCTGGTTCGATGATTCCGTAAGACGTCTCAATGCCGATGGCAGAGGCAGTCTGCTGGGTAGTTTCAAAGGCGACGACAAGATTCTGACCATCAATTCTCAGGGCGAGGCCAAATTGGTTTCTTTCGATCTGATGAACCGTTTCGACGACGATTATCTCATTCTGGAAAAATGGAAGCCGGAGCAGCCCATCACCTGTATCTATTTCGACGGAGACAAAGACAAATATTTTGTCAAGCGTTTCCTGCTGGAAAATACAACCAATATCCAGTCTTTCTTTGCCAACGAAAATCCGAAATCCTTCCTGGAGTTTGTGACCACAGAAGCAGGCGCTACAGCAGAACTCGTGTTTCCAAAAATCAAAGACAAACAGAAAGACCCGGAAACTGTAGATCTGGACGAGTTCATCACTGTCAAAGGCATCAAAGCCATCGGAAATCAATTAACCAAGGATAAAGTTAAAAACATTAATATCACCATCCCGGAACCACCGGAAATCATCGAAGAAGAACCCGAACCTGAAGAACTTTCAGAAGAAGATCCGGACGACGACGGCGGAACGATAGGAAGCCTTTTCGACGAAGAAGCTAATTAATAAAATAAAATCAAAAAAAATGGACAGCTCACTATATATATTAGTCATTATCATTGCCGTTACGTGCGTCATCAGCTACGTCGGATTCCAGCAGCCGGAATTTTTTCAGAAATACAAATTCGAAGTCGGCGCTATCCAGCGTCGTAAGGAATACATCAGGCTTCTGTCCGCAGGCTTTCTGCACGGCGACTTTCTGCACCTGTTTTTCAATATGTACACGCTGTACATCTTTGCGCCCATCGCTCTGATCGGTTTTCACACCTACGGATTTCTGATCGTTTATTTCGGATCTATGATTCTGGGAAATCTCTTCTGCCTCTACCATTACCGCAACGTGCCCTTTTACTCCGCAATCGGTGCCAGTGGCGGCGTTTCCGGGATTTTGTTTGCGGCCGTAGCCCTGGCGCCCAATCAGATTCAGATTTGGTTTATCCCGGGATTCCTCTTCGGAGCCATCTATTTCGGATACTCCGTTTATATGATGCTCAATCCACGGATGAACGACAATATCGGTCACGCAGCACACCTCGGCGGGGCATTCTTCGGATTGGTCTATGCCGTAATTGCCTATCCTGAAATGGCGCTGCAAAACGCCCTCTACATTGGGATTATGGCAATTCCACTCATCTATTTGGCCTATGAGATTCTAGTCAGAAAAAAAATAGGTTAACTTAGGAGCAGGACAGTAGGCAATCTTTCTGAGATTTCTCACCCGCTGTCCACTGTATCTTTTTTGTGATTGCGCAGCAAGCCAAGTCACCAGAATCAGTTTCCCAGAGCGCAATCACAAAAAAGGATGCCGTTCCCATCGGGGCTATGCTCAGGTTTTGCCTTTCTGTTAAGGTTTCTGTGCGTCAAAGAATTCAAATTGGAGAGGCAGATTTGGTGCCTATTTTCCGATGGCGTCAGCAAGATTTTTAACAAAATTGATCTGTGTTGTCTTGTTGCTTTCCGAGATGAGGTCTCGCAGACTGTTACTTTCAACCTTGTCAAAATCCCCGACAACAGCGAGGCGGATTCTGTAGTTAGAAAACTTCTGGAGGATGTCGCCCGCCAGTTTATTTTTCAGGTCAAAGAAATCAGGCGTCAGGTTTTTCTCATAGATTACCACTTTATCAAACCCTTGGTAATAGAGGTTTCCCACCAAATCCAAAGCATCCTCCACAGAAGTGATGACGGTCTCCTCTGAAATAATTTCTGCGATCGTGATGTTATTTATATGATGCGTTTTTATTTCCATATCTATTTTCTCCCAAAAATCATTCTGTCGTTCCCGGAAATATCCTTCAGTAAATATCCTTCAGAAAGGATGTAATCATATAATCCCAAAGTTTCCGGCCCCAATTTCTGATTGATTTCCAGAAACAGCATCCCGTTTTCGGAGAGGTGATTTTTGCAGTCTTCAGCGATTTTCCTATAGAATACAAGGGCGTCCGAGGTAGGAGAGAAGAGCGCCAGATTGGGCTCAAAACCTTTGACAGAGTCTTCTATTTCAGCATTTTCGTCCGTCCCGATGTAAGGCGGATTGCTGATGGTAATATCGTAGATCCCGTCCAGATCTTCATTCAGATAATCTTGGTTGATGAAATGAATTTCAGTTTTATGGAACTCTGCATTTCTTTTCGCTACTTCCAAAGCTTTATCAGAAATATCAATCGCCGACACTTCTGCGTTCGGAAAATATTTCTTCAAAACAATTGCGATAATGCCGCTTCCGGTTCCAATATCAAGAATCCGAAAATCCTTATTGGTTTCTGACTTCCGGTTGTCAGACTCAGGCTCTCGAAGACCAACATTTAAGTCCTGATTGTTTTTTATTTTTCCTTTTATCTTATTTATTGATAATTCCAAAAGTTCTTCAGTCTCAGGTCGCGGAATCAAAACGTGTTCGTTCACAAAGAATTTCATGCCGTAAAACTCCGTTTCGCCAAGGATTTGCTGAAATGGTTTTCCGGTTTTCAATTCCGAAACTGAATTTAAAAATTTTTCAGAATCCATTACTGACAAAACATTTTCAAAACTATTTCTCAATTCAATCTTATTAAGTTTTAAAAAATGTTCACAAAAAATAGCAAACAATTCCTCAATCTCAGATTTGGAATAGAGATCTGAAAGTTCAGTTTGAAAGTGAAGTTTGATTTCGGAAAGCCTCATAAATTATCGTGTAAAAACCAAATTAGTTTCCGTAGATAGTTTCTCATCAATCAGATAATTCTCATAATTGAAAGCTTTTATGTCGTTCAAAGTCCTAGCTTGCTTTTCTGCACAGAAACGTAAAACCAATCCACGGGCGTGTTTTGTGTAAACTACAATCGTTTTCAGTTTTCCGTCCGGCTGTATCTGCTTAAATTCAAAATCTATAATATTTGCTTTCAGAGATTTTCTGTCGATCACCTTGAAATATTCTGTGCTCGCCAGATTGATCAGTAGTTCACCTTTTTTGAGTTCGGAATTCAAAGCATCAGTGATTTTTCCGGTCCAGAATTCGTAAAGATTTTTGTATGCATCAAACTTGAAGGGTCTTCCCATTTCCAGACGGTAAAGCATCACTTTGTCTGAAGGTTTCAGCAATCCATAAAGTCCGGACAATATTCTGTGATTTTTCTGAAGATAATCTACTGCGTTTTTATCCAATGTTTTTGCGTCCAAACCTCTGTAAACCTCGCCTGTGAAAGCAAAAAGGGAAGGAGCAGCGCTCTTAGAACTGGGCTTTGCCTTCCATTTTTGGTTTCGTTCCCAGTTTTCGTCGGCCAGTTTTGTGGAGATTTCCATCAGTTCGGAAAGATATTTTGGAGATTTTTCTTTCAGAAAGGAATGGATGAATTCAGAATCACTGATGAATTTTGGTGTTGTAGACCTGAGAAATTCTGTCGAATTTTCTATGTTCATCAGTTTTGCTGGGGAAGTAATGAATTTCATAGTTGCTTGTAAATTATCTTCTTATATTTCAAAAATGCTGCGTCCCGACTTGAACGGAACTCCTTTTTTGCTGCCGGAAAAGCGCGGGCAAAAAAGAGTGGGAGTGGAAGGCGGAAAAGACGCCCAAATGATATCAATTTTAAAGAATACCTTTTCCCTGACGGATGATTTCTGGCTCGCCAGACGTCAAATCTACGATGGTGGAGGCGGTGTTGTCTCCGTATCCGGCGTCTATGACGAGGTCTACGAGTTTATCATATTTCTCGGCAATCAGCTCCGGATCGGTAGAATATTCCAGGATTTCGTCGTCCGAATGGATGGTTGTTGAGACGATGGGATGCCCGAGTTTTTCCACGATCATCTGTGGCACGATATGATCGGGCACGCGGATTCCTACTGTTTTGTGGCCTTTGTAAGAGGTTGGCAGATTTCGGTTGGCTTCCAGAATGAATGTAAAAGGGCCTGGCAGATGGGTTTTCAGAAACCTGAACGTGGAGGTCTCAATCGGTTTCGTGAATTCTGACAGATGGCTGAGGTCGTTACAGATGATGGAAAACTGGTGTTTCTCCAGTCGGATTCCTTTGATCTGTGCCAGTCTTTCCATGGCTTTGTGGTTGTAGATGTCGCAGCCAATGGTGTAGATGGTGTCGGAAGGGTAGATGATGACGCCGCCGTTCTGCAGGACTTTTACAGCTTCGTTGATCAGGTTTTCCTGTGGATTTTCGGGATATATTTTCAGTGTTTTTGCCATATTCAAAGGTATGTAATATTTGAAAATTAGTGGTCTGCCCATTCAGCATCAAAAAGTGTGAAAAAGTAGACAGCATAAAAAAGAGAACCACATTTGTGATTCTCTTCGTTGGTTGCGAGGACACGACTCGAACGTGCGACCTCCGGGTTATGAGCCCGACGAGCTACCTACTGCTCTACCTCGCGATATTGTAGTGCAAATATACAGCTTTTTTGATACAAGTCAAGTATAATGCGATTTTTATTTTTTTTTAGCTGAAAAGTAAATACAAAAAAAAAGAGAACCACATTTTGTGATTCTCTTCGGTGGTTGCGAGGACACGACTCGAACGTGCGACCTCCGGGTTATGAGCCCGACGAGCTACCTACTGCTCTACCTCGCGATATTGTGGTGCAAATATACAGCTTTTTGAATACAAGTCAAGTCTGAGGTTGTATTTTTGGTGATTATAATTATTTATGCCTGATATTCAGCTGATTAAAATATTTAATATCTTTTAACTATAAAAATAGTTGTAGAATTGGATTTTAATTCTAAATTTGTATTACTAAGTTTTTAGTGATATAAGATTGATTGTTTTTAAAGTAAAAGATTATGAATAAGTTAACAAAGGCAGAAGAGCAGGTGATGCAGTATCTGTGGCAGATCAAGAAAGGGTTTTTAAAAGATGTTTTAGAATTGTTTCCGGAGCCAAAACCGCATACCAATACCATTTCTACAATTCTCAAAATCCTGATGGAGAAAGGTTTTGTAGACTTTAAAACTTTTGGCAGACAGCACGAATATTTTCCAGTCATCAGTAAAGAGAATTACAGCGGAAAATCTATCAAAAGTCTGGTGAAAAATTATTTTGAAGGCTCATACACTAATGCTGTTTCATTTCTGGTGGAAAAAAACGAAATCAGCGTCAAAGATCTGGAACTGTTGTTAGACGAACTCAAAAATAAGGACTGATGGAAGCTTTTATGTTTTATCTCGGCAAGATGATCCTGTGTTCTGCGGTGATGTTTGCTTACTATTCATTATTTCTGAAGGACAAAACCTTTCACCATTACAATCGGTTTTATCTTCTGCTGACGGTCATTATCAGTTTGTTTTTACCACTGATAAAGGTGTCTTATTTTACAATAGAGACCAATCAGAATCTGTATCTGCTGCTTAGTCAGTTCAATCAAAATCAATTACAAAATTCTAGCGATGATATCACTATTTATTCAGTTTTTTATGCAATTGTTGGCGTGGTTTCAGTCTTTCTTATAAGCAGATTGATATTAGGAATTACAAGAATCCAGTCCATCAAAAATAAGTTCCCGAACGAAACGATAGAAGGAATTAAATTCTACCAGACCAATCTTAACAATGCACCATTTTCATTTTTCAGAAATCTGTTCTGGAAGGAGTCTATTCAACTGGATTCACCTGTAGGACAGCAGATTCTGAAGCACGAAATGGTACATATCCAACAAAAACACAGCTGGGACAAACTTCTGATGCAGAGCGTAAAATCTCTCTTCTGGTTCAATCCTGTGTTTTATTTTATCAACAAAGAAATCAATCTTATTCACGAATACTTGGCGGACAACAAAGCAGTGAAAAAATCCGATACCAAAGCGTTTGCGCAGATGCTTCTGGAGAGTCATTTCTCAGGATCGGTAATCCCTGTTACGAGTCCTTTTTTATCCTCTAACCTCAAAAAAAGACTTAAAATGCTTACAAAAAACAAAACCAAGTACAGCTACGCACGCAAACTTTTTGCGCTACCTATTTTATTCTTTATGGTGTTTGCCTATATGGTAAATGCGAAAAATAAAGAGATAACGGAAACAAACAAAGCTATAGAAATAGCGGTAAACGAACTGAAACAGGACACAATTAAACCTAAAGCTTCCGATTTGGACAGTTTAACGACAGGACACCAGAGAGAAACAAAAATGTATTCTGACGCTTTGCAGGAAGATCATTTGAAAATGTCGGCACTCAGTAAAAAGATGGCTGCTAAAGGCAAAGAGTTGGCAAAACTTAAAAAGGCAAAAAAATACGAAACGCCAGAATACAAAGCGTTGGAGAAAGATATGGAAACGCTTGCCAGTCAAATGGAAGGTATTGTAAAATCTGACAATTACAAGTACAATATCAAAGGATTGGAAGAACATTCTGAGGCAATTGCCAAAATTTATGATTCGCCGGAATTCAAAAAAAGAATCGCAGATGTAGAAAGGAAAGCAAAAGAAACGGAAGCCTATTACAATTCTCCGAAATTTAAGAAAAAAATTGCCGATGTAGAGAAAAAGGCGCTGGAAACTGAAGCGTATTACAATTCTCCAGCATTTAAGAAAAAAATCGCCGATGTAGAAAAGAAAGCTAAAGAAACGGAAGCGTATTACAATTCTCCTGAATTTAAGAAAAAAATCGCCGATGTAGAAAAGAAAGCAGAAGAGACAGAAGCATTATACAATTCACCGGAGTTCAGAAAAAGAACCGAATTTGCTGAAAAATTAGCCAAGGAGGCTTCTGATAATTTGGGTAAGATGTATAGCGAGGCCAACTTCCAGAAAATGATTACAGAAAAATTCGGGAAAGATGCCTTCAAAGACGGAACGGTTGCTTTCGGAATTGATGCGGACAGTTTCCCAAAAATGGACGGTTTCTCTGAAAATTTTAATTTTAAATTTCCCGGTGATGTTTTTGATTCGGCCAACTTAAAATTATCTCCAAAAGAACTGAAAAAGATTCAGAAAAAGAGAATGAAACTTTTGGAGGAGCAAAAGAAACTTCAAAAGAAACAACAGGATCTGAACAGAGAATTCCAGAAAAATAAGTCTTTAAAAATAAGTTTTAGTCCCCAAAGAGATTCAAAAGTAATGATTCTCGCAAATGGTCAGCTTGCTTCCAACAATTATGCTACAGAATTATACATTAATGGCAAAAAAGTGGACAGCTCAGAATTGCAAAAGCTCGATCCCAATAGGATTTCGACAATGAATGTTCTGACGGATAAAAATTTTAAAACAATTAAAATTCTGACTAAATAAGACATTTTTTTCGGTCTGATTTATTTGGATTAAGACCATTTTGCCCGTTACAATTTCATAACACTTTAGCCGGTTCGCCGGCTTTTTTAATATTTAAAATATGAAAAAATTACTTTTACTTTTTATTCTTTTTGGAGTATTGGGAATTGCTCAGAATAAGCGTTTTATTTATGAGTATAAATTTGTTCCAGATTCAACAAATGCTGCAGATGTCAAAACCGAAATGATGTTTCTGGACACATCAAAAGAAGGTTCCAAATACTACAGTTACACGGTTTTCAATTCAGATTCTGCTATGAAAGTAGATCTTGAAAAACAGCTTGCTGCTACAGGATCGATTAATGTTCGATCTGATATGCAGAAAGGTGCAATTCGATATTCTGTTACCAAAACTTACCCGGATTATAAAATTTTCCTTCACAGAAAACTTGGTATGGATGCTTACAATATCTCCGATGACCGAAAAATCTATTGGAAAATTTCATCAGAAAAACAAAAAATTGGCGAGTGGAATGCCCAGAAAGCGGAAGCTGATTTTGCAGGTAGACATTGGATTGCCTGGTTTTCTACAGACATTCCCATTCAGGACGGTCCGTACAAATTTCAGGGGTTACCCGGGTTGATCGTCAAAATTGAAGATAAAACCGGTTCACACAAGATGGAGCTTAAGGGCATCAAAAACATTACCGGCCAACTTGATATCAATGTTTTCGAAGCCAGAGAAATTGCGATCAATTCCAAGCAGTTTCAAAAAGTGCTGAAAGAATACGAAAATGATCCGATGAAGGGCGTAAAACAGATGCAGATGGGCGGTGCAACCATTGTGATGACTGGAAAAGACAACAACAGCTCCAAGGCTGTAAAAGAACAGGAAGATCGCCTGAAAAACAAACTCAGGAAAGATAATAACCGGATAGAACTGGATCTGCTCAAATAGAAAAACGCCACTTGAAAGTGGCGTTTTTCTATATTAAATTGATGATTTTTTCTTCAATTCATCGCGGATCTCCATCAGCAAAACATCGGTAGATGATGGCCCGGATGGTTTGGCTTCCGGTTTTGTGTTGACTTTGTTGGCCAGTTTGATGAGCCAGAAAAGTACAAAAGCAATCACCAGAAAACTAATTACAGAGGAAAGGAAATTACCATAAGTCACGCCATTCCAGGAGAGGTCTTTGATGTTTTCTGCCCCAGCTGCTTTGAGCGCCGGTGTCAGCAAAAGTGGCGTTATGACGTCGTCTACAAGGGATTTTACAATCGCTCCGAAAGCTGCACCAATGATGACGCCGACTGCAAGGTCTACAACATTGCCTTTGAAGGCGAACTCTTTAAATTCTTTTACAAATCCCATAGTTTTATTTTTATAATCGGTTAATAAACAAATATATAATTTTTATTTATAAAAATAAGACGTTATGGGTGTTGATAAATAAATTTTTAGATCAGGTCAAAACAAAAATAAACTCCACCTAAAATAGTGGAGTTTATACTTGATTACTTCAATTTATTTTTTCAGCTGATCTCTTATTTCGATCAGCAAGGCATCTGTAGAGGATGGGCCAGCGGGTGTTTCCTGCTGTTTTTTGGCGCTGTTGACCAGCTTCAGAATCCAGAACAAAACCATTGCAATCAACAGAAAACTGATTACGGATGAAAGAAAATTGCCATAGGCTACACCATTCCAGGTCAGCTGTTTGATATTTTCTGCGCCTGCCGCTTTGAGTGCGGGTGTTAGCAGAAGTGGCGTAATGACGTCATCTACCAGAGATTTTACAATTGCACCAAAAGCACCGCCAATGATCACCCCAACTGCCAGATCTACAACATTGCCCTTAAAGGCAAATTCTTTGAATTCTTTAATTAATCCCATATTTGTGTTTTATAATGTTAAAGTGCTAAAGTATCATTTTTTTTACATATAAATGAATACTTGTATAATATTTTATTCTGAATATTTAATTAATTTTGATAAATAATATTTCCGTTTAATTAAATTGATATGAAAATTCTGACCTCTACACAAATCAAAGATTGCGATGCGGCAACAGTTGAAAAGGGCATTTCTTCGTGCGCACTTATGGAAAAAGCTGCGGGGTTTTGTACATCGTGGATTACAGATCATTTTAAGTCTGCACAAAAGTTTCTGATTTTTTGCGGAACAGGAAATAACGGTGGAGACGGTTTTGCCATTGCAAGAATGCTTTATGAGAAAGGTTTTGATGTGCAGGTTTTCATGGATCGTGATCAGCTGAAATTATCTCCAGATGCCAATGTCAATTTTCAAAAAATTAAGCAAATCAGCGGTATAGAAATCAATGATTTTGATAAATTTTCTGTGATTAAAAATGAACAGACCGTTATTATAGATGCGATATTCGGAAATGGTCTGAGTAGAAAACTTTCCGAAAAAGTGGAGCTGGTTATTGATAAGATAAATCAGTCAAAGGCTCCGAAAATTGCTATTGATGTCCCAACAGGATTGTATGCCGATCGAATAGCTGATGACAATTCAATAATTGTGAAAGCTGATTTTACGCTCACTTTCCAGTTTTATAAAAGGAGTTTTCTTCATCCGGAGACAGGGAAATTTTGCGGACAAATAGAGCTGATCGATTTAGGTTTGGATCAGGATTTTATCAGTAAAACAGAAACCAAGTATTTTGTCATCGATGAAAGTTTAATAAGGACCATTTACAAACCCAGACAAGATTTTACAAATAAAGGCTCCTTTGGAAAAAGCATTCTAGTAGGAGGCAGCCACGGAAAGATGGGTGCTGTTCTGATGTCCGTTTTGTCTGCATTGCGATCGGGAAGCGGCCTCACAGTCGCGCTTTCTCCGGAATGTGGGAATTTGATTTTACAGTCGCAGGCGCCGGAAGCCATGTTTATCAGTTCCGGTGTGCATCACCTGGAAAATATAGAGATTCAGGAAAATTCAACTTACGGTATAGGTCCAGGTTTGGGAAAGGAAACAGTGACGCAGAAGGCTATATTTGATTTTCTCAAAAATTATAAGGAACCTGTTGTTTTAGATGCTGATGCTCTCAATATGATTGCGGAAAATGACAAGATCAGTTTGATTCCAAAGCATTCTGCAATCACACCGCATCCGTTGGAATTTGAAAGACTTTTTGGCAAGACTTCCAACTCCTTTGAAAGGTTGGAGCTGGCAAGAGAGAAAGCGCACAAACTGCAAATATTTATTGTGCTAAAAGATCATCATACTGCTGTTATCACGCCTGCGAAAGATGTTTTCTACAATGTCACGGGAAATTCCGGAATGGCAAAAGGTGGTAGCGGCGACGTTCTGACAGGCATAATAACTGCCCTGATTTCCCAAAAATATGACATAGAAAAAGCCTGCATTTTCGGTGTCTGGATACACGGAAAAGCAGGCGATTTTGCGTCAGAGGAATTTTCAAAAGAAGCAATGCTGCCAACCGACCTGATTGGAAAAATTGGCGACGTCTTCAAATATGTGTCTAGCTAGCGACCTTTGATTTAGTCCGCTTTCTTGTTGGTTTCTCGTTCATTTTTGATTTCAGCATATATAAAACGCCCAATTCCGTTTCGGAAAGATTCTCGTTTTTCTTCAGCAGTTTTTTGATCTCCTTCTGGAAATAATGGACTGTATGTCCGTTCTTATAATGCTCAAAAATTCTTGGATCTATGTAGGAATCTCTGGCCACGGAAGGCGTATTACCTAGTTTTTCAGAAACTGCAACGATGGCATTTCGGATCCTCTTTTTGAGTTCTTTCTGCTGTTTTTCTTCGCAAATTCCCAGCTCGTCCAAAATCCCTGCTGCGATCATCGTACCTGCCCAGGTTCTGAAATCTTTGGCTGAAAATTCCTCGCCCATTATTTCCCGGATATATTGATTAAGATCCTGGCTTTCAACAGTTACGAGCTCATTATTCTCGTTATAATATTTGAAAAGTCGGTAGCTTGGCAATTGTTCTATTTCACCGATTACCTTTGCCAATTTATCATTAATAATATGTTTTTCCTGAAATTTTCCCGATTTTCCCTTATATGAAAAAACCATTTCGTCACCGTCAATTGTGAGGTGTTTTTTCCGGATTGTCGTGAGTCCGTAACTTTGATTTTCTTGTGTATATTTGGGACTGCCGGGACGGAAATAGGCCGAATCCAGAAGCCTTACCATCGCAGCCAATACTTTTTCGCGCGTCATTTTTTTCTTTCTCAAATGCTGTCCGGTGACGCGCCGCATATGCTCCAGGTTTTCTGCGAAGTGAAGGATTCTATCAAACTTGTCCGCGTCTTTTTGAGCCCGGAATTTGGGATTGTAGATGTACTGCTTTCTTCCTTTTTGATCTCTGCCGACGGCGAGGATTTTTGCGCTTTTGTTAGTAGTAATTTCCACATCTGTCCACGCAGGCGGGATGACGAGTGATTTGATGTACTGAATCTTTTCTTTGTCTTTATAAGGTTGATTGTTTTTATCAACATAAGAAAAGTTTTTGCCGGCCTTTTTGCGCGTGAGTTTCATAGTTTACATTTGGTAAGTTGCCTAAACAATAAAAATGCCGACAATAACAAATTATGAATATTGAATCTGTAAATTGAGATTTAAATACTGTTTTATGATTTTATTAACAAAGCTTTCAGCCTCTTTCTAAACGAAAATTTATATTTTAGCAAAAATTTTATTGATGCCAAAGACAGTTGACGATTTTAATAAAAGCAGACTCAGATCCAGTAATATTACTGTGGTCATCAGTATTTCACTGGTTTTATTCCTGGTAGGATTATTTGGATTAATATTAATCAATGCTCAGAAATATTCAGATTATATTAAAGAACAATTGGTTGTAGAAGCTTACTTTGAGGAGTATCTGGATCCCCGCGACTCGGCCAAAACCCTGAAATTCCAGGAGGAAACTTTTGCCAAAATCAAAGAACAGAATTACGTAAAACAGGCACGCTATATCTCCAAACAACAGGCAACTGTATTGGCCAAAAAGCAATTGGGAATCGATGCCGACGCTCTTTTCGAAGAAGATATCTTCCCGGCATCTGTAGAAGTGACGCTGAAACCAGAATTTGTAGATCCTGCCAAGATTGACGGCGTGGTAAAACAGTTGAAATCCATCAATGGAGTCAAAGACGTTGCTAATGACAACCAGCTGACCATCGATGTTTACAACAATCTCAACAGAATCCTGACGTGGATCCTGGCATTCTCGATTTTATTTCTGATAGTTGCTATCGTTCTGATAAATAATTCAATCAGGCTGAAAATATTCTCCAAAAGATTCATTATCAAGACTATGCAGCTGGTAGGCGCTAAAAGAAGATTCATTCTGATGCCTTTCATCAAAGAAGCGCTGATACTGGGACTGATCGGATCCTTTATCGGACTTCTCGCTCTTGGAGGGCTTTGGTACTACTTTACCAGCCAGATCGGGACACCGTTTGTACAGGATACCAACCAATATGTCTTTCTCGTCGTCATCATTTTGTTTATCGGTATTTTCATTACCGTTGCAAGTACTATCTTTGCAACCTGGAGATTCCTCAGAAGCAATGTGGACGATCTTTATTACTCATAAACAATGGCAAAAAAAACAAATAAATTTTCTGCAGATCAGTACGGCAAAACCGTAGATTCTGTCGAGAAAAAGACTTTCTATTTCGGAAACAAAAATTTTAAACTGATGCTGATCGGTCTCGGACTTATCGTCCTTGGATTTGTCCTGATGATGGGCGCAGACGCCAACACGACACCAGACGGCAAATTTGATCCCAACTACTGGAACGAGGGCATCTTTTCCTTCAGAAGAATCAGGCTGGCACCGCTGTTGATCATCGCCGGTTTCGTGATCCAGATTGTAGCGATCCTGAAAAGAAATAAAGATTAAAATAAACTCAAAAAATAAATAATAAACTTTGTCTTGGTTCGCAACTGAGACAAAGTTTTTTTTAATAAAACTAAAGAACAATGGATGTAATCAATGCAATTATTATTGCAATCATAGAAGGTCTCACAGAATATCTGCCCATCTCATCAACCGCCCATATGGGTTTTGCAGCAAGTCTGATGGGGCTGGAGGAGACAGAATTTTTGAAAATGTTCCAGGTTTCTATCCAGTTTGGAGCGATACTTTCTGTGGTGGTGGCCTATGGTAAAAAATTCTTTGATTTCAGCAATCTTCAGTTCTATTACAAATTAGCTTTTGCCGTGATGCCGGCACTGATCATTGGATTTTTTCTGGACGATCTTATAGAATCTGTGCTCGGAAATCAGATCGCCATTTCTACAGTTTTGGTTCTCGGCGGCGTAGTGTTGCTGTTTGCAGACAGTTGGTTCAAAAATCCCGTCATCCACGATGAAAAAGAGATTACAATCAGAAAAGCAGTTACAATCGGCTTCTGGCAATGCCTGGCAATGATGCCGGGAACCAGCCGGAGTGCGGCCTCTATCATTGGCGGCATGACGCAGGGACTGTCCCGGAAAGCGGCTGCCGAATTTTCATTTTTCCTGGCCGTTCCTACGATGCTTGCAGTAACGCTCTATTCGGTTTTCGTCAAAACCTGGGGCAAGGAAACGGCGCATCCGCAGAAAGGTTACGAGATGATTATGGCCTCTCAGGATCATATTTTGATTTTCGTGATAGGGAATGTTGTCGCCTTCATAGTTGCGTTGATCGCTATTAAATCGTTCATCACTTTACTCAACAAATACGGTTTCCGACCTTGGGGCTGGTACCGGATTGTAGTTGGGATCGGACTTTTGATTTATTTCTATTATTTCAAATAAAATAATTTGGGCAGCTTTTTCCGTCCTCCGTTCCCAATCTTTTTTTGCCCGCGCTTTCCCCGCAGCAAAAAAGGATTTCCACTCAGGCCGGGCTGCATAAGATGTCACATTTCAAAATGAGTATTTATTTCTTAAAACTTAACAATTAACAACCAAAAATGACAGCAGAAGACTTACAATCCGGACATATATTTCTACTGGATAAACCGCTGGACTGGACGTCATTTCAGGCTGTCAACAAGTTGAAATACAAGCTCAAAAACGAGTTCAAAGAATTGCCGAAGAAGTTCAAAATCGGCCATGCCGGGACGCTGGATCCTCGTGCAACAGGGCTTTTGATCGTCTGCACCGGAAAATTTACCAAAAGAATTCCAGAGATTCAGGATGCGCCAAAAGAATATTGGACAGAAATAAAAATTGGCGTTCAGACAGAA
>Ga0302347_1002311_pt1 | contig 19825 bp, 21 predicted proteins | sample PhyWR1_FD_202178 | JGI IMG/M metagenome (GOLD analysis project Ga0302347, IMG submission 202178) | Leaf surface microbial communities from wheat plants in UC Gill Tract Community Farm, Albany, California, United States - DLSL W.R1 (v2)... | ecosystem: Host-associated > Plants > Phyllosphere >...
GAAGGATAAATACGAGGCCCTGCAATAACGCCCTCATCAATGGCACGCTTCAAGGCAAACGAAGGCCCCCCAGGATCGCGTACCGTCGTAAAGCCGCGCATCAAGGTACTTTCTGCTTCGCGGGCGGCGATTAAATGGATATAGCCCGGGTCTGCACTCATCGCGTCAAGTTGGGTGATGCCCGCTAACGTGGTGTGCCAATGGGCATCAATCAATCCCGGCATCACCACCCTTCGCCCGCAATCGATAACCACGGCGCCTTCGACATCGGTATTGGCGGGCAGCAGTGAGTCGATCACGCCATCCTTGATCAGGATGCAGACGCTATCGTCAAGCACAACGCTACCGTTGAATAGGCGAAGATTCTTGAGCAACAACGTGCTCGCGCTGGATTCAGCGTTCGTACCTTGTCCTGAAGCACTCGATGGCCGTACTTCAGAAAGTTGCGTAGCTTTGGGTTTGAGACCGTTATAGACGTCACGTTGAGACAGATCGAGCATCATTCTCGCGTGAAAATCCTGTATGGCCGGCGAGCTACAGGTGCACAGGTCATGAACATCAAGTTCAACAGGATGACAGAATGTAAAACGCGAATTGGCCTTGGCAGATTTAAGCCTCATATCGAGCGTTCCGTAAGCATTTTCAGGAACAGAGACTATAGATCGAATTAAAAACACTGATCGAATAACGGAAAATCCTTGGCAACCTGGTCCTGGGCCTACACGCCCCGGGTCTTATCAAGGAGTGCTGAAGTGGTAGTTGCCAGTAGCGCGCTGACCAGCGCTGCGCCATCCAAGGCTTTGTAAAACAGATAACCCTGTGCCGCGTCCACACCCAACAGCTCAAGGTGTTTTCTTTGCTTCTCGGTCTCGACGCCCTCTGCAACGACTTCCAGGTTCAATGCGCCGGACAAGGCCACAATAGACTCAATAATCCGACTTTCCTTGAACCCCAGCGACTGAGCCACAAACCCGGCATCAAGTTTGATCTGATTAAAGGGCAATTGTGCCAAGCGAGCGATTGACGAAAACCCGGTACCGAAGTCATCCAGGGACAAGTTGACCCCGCGCCTGACCAGGGTCGTAATATTCTCGATCACGGTCATATCAAGGCTCAGTGTGTGCTTCTCGGTTATTTCCAGGGTGATGAAGCGCAACGGGAGACCGATCTTGCGTACCTGCTCTATCAGTTGCTCGGCAAAGTCCTCGACCCGCAATTGACAGGCTTCAATATTGTATGAAAACACCAGCGACTCACCGATAGAGTACAGGTACTTGTGCAGTTTCAAACCTTGGTCCAATAAGCAGAAAAACAACGGCCCATGGTTATCGGCCTTATCAACAGCCTGTAAAAATTGGGCGGGATACAACAACCCCTTGTGCGGATGCTGCCAGCGTGCCAACACTTCGACACCGAGGATCTGACTGGTTTTCAGACACACCTTGGGCTGGTAATGGGGCACCACCTGTTGTGCCTCGATGGCCTGCACGACTTCTCGCTCAACCAGGACCTGAAGACTTTCGTCCACTGCGGATGCGGGTTGGGCAATGCTCGAACGGTAGTGATCATTCACGCAGCGTTTCACCGTTGCCACTTTCAGCACCAGGCTGCTGAAGGCTTCCTGACCCAGGAGATCACTGTAGCCACCGGCGTTGTACTTGCGTGCCATGGTACGAAAACTTGAAATACCCCAACGCACGTTCTCGTCCAGATCATCATTTTTGAGGATTGAAAAAAAACCGGATGTCTCGCACAACATTCTGAAAAAGGAAATCTCGCTGGTTGATCCAAACGAATCGCAGATCACCAAATCAACGGTTAATGTCGATAGGTCCAGTGAGTGTTGTTCGCCAGCGCCTGATATCACATGGGTCTGGTTGACCCCCGCCATCTTCAAGCGTTGAAGAATATGCCGAGCTCTCTCGCCAATAGAGCAAAACAGGATGACATCAAGTGAACGCATACAACCGGGCCTCGGGTTAACAATCAGGGCGGATTAAGTCAGCAAGACAATAACCAAGTGGTTTTCTGGATGATGTGCGCAACTTCTTGAGTTCGAAGGCCGTTGCGCCCAGATTCAACAATTCAGCGCCCGGAGCGCTCTTGGTCGATCAGCCGGTCGGCCAACTGCAACATGCCCTGGGCGCCGCCGGCACTCAGGTCGAAACGGTACTTGCCGTTAACCACCATCGCCGGAACGCCGGTAACTTCATACGCGGCTATTTGTTGCCTGGCGTGCGTCACCCGGGCCTGCACGGCGAATGAGCTAAAGGTCCCAAGAAACCTGTCCTTATCAACCCCGTGCCCCTGGAGGAAATCAGCCATCTGCTGTGCTGTACTCAGGCGTTGGCGCTCACGCACAGCCAGGAAAACCGCTTGGTGTACCCGGTCGTCAACACCCATGGCCTGCAAGGTCAAAAACAAACGACCGTGGGCATCCCAGATCCCGCCGAACATGGCTGGTACCCGGCTGAAGTCGACATCTGCCGGTAATTTCTCGATCCAGGGGTTAATCGTGCTCTCGAGATCAAAACAATGCCCGCAACCATACGCAAAAAACTCTATCACCTGGATCTTGCCTTGCTGATTGCCGGCCGTAGCTGCGGGCAATTCGGTGTATTGATTGCCCGCCTGGGCGGCCTGGCCGAACAAGACAGTAAACAGCAACGCTGTGTTCAAAAAGCGGTGACGCATGAAAACTCCGGGGCATTGAAAGCGTAAGTTCAAGAAGCTATGCCCGAGTGCTTTGCAGACAGGAGATCTTGGGCAGTAGAACAAAGTGCGCAAACCTTAACAAACAAAATACCGAGAGATTTCTTGCATTGGCAGGGAAGAGTCTTGAATGCCTTGTGCACCATCTGCCATGCAGTAGCATGGCGCGCTGCTATCAGGCGCGATCCAACTATACTGGCCCGGGGCTCACCGCACCCCTTGGACAGCCATTCGAGGCGACAATGAACAAACGTGTACTTATCGTTGATGACCACCCGATCATCTGCGCAGCAATCAAGGCTGTCCTTGAAAAGCAGGGCTACCAGGTGGTCGCCGAATCCAGCGATGGGTTTGACGCCCTGAGCAAGCTGCGAACCCTGGAACCCGAGTACATGCTGCTGGATATCGGCATCGACAGCCTCGACGGGCTGTCTGTACTGCAACGCATTGCCTCCGAGCAGATGGAGGTCAAGACGCTGGTATTCACCTCGCACCTGGCCAGCAACTATGCGGTACGCTGCATGCAGGCCGGTGCCCAGGGTTTTGTCAGCAAAAGCGCCGACCTTAGCGAGCTGGTCAAAGGGCTCAACGCTCTTTCGGACGGTTACCTGTACTTCCCCAAGGAAGTGATTTCGCTTTATCGCGACGCGGAAAAAGACGCCAGGGCCCCGATGCGCGGTCTTACCAACAAGGAAGTGATCATTCTGCAACTGCTGTCCACAGGCTTCAGCAATCTTGAAATTGCCAGCAAGCTCAACCTGAGCAACAAGACCATCAGCGGGCACAAGATCAATATCCTCAGGAAGCTGGGGGTACGCACCACCATTGAACTGGCCAAGATCGCCAAAGAACTCAGCCTGATTTGAGTAAGTCCTGATGCCCCTGACTGTCCGCTACCGGTGGTTGCTGCTGGCTCTCCTGACAATCGCACTGACCCACTGCGCCCAGGCCATGGAAACCAACGAGCGGATCTCCGCTCTCACTCGCTCATTCGAGCTTCCCACCACGCTGACCCAAGAAGCGACCGGCTGGCTACACCGCAAAAAAGTGCTCAAGGTTGCAGTCACCACGCCCGACTACCCGCCATTCACCATCACCGACTCAAATGGCGAATTGCAGGGCATTACCGCCGAATAGCTCAAAAGCCTGCAGCAGGCGCTGGGGATCGAACTGCAAATCCGTCGCTTCAGCAGCCGCCAGAAGGCCTTTGAGGCGTTGGCGCGGGGTGATATCGACCTGGTCGAAACCAGCACCCGGGCCGAGGCACAGAAGTATGGCGCCGAGCTGACTCAAGACTACGCCACAACACGCATCGCCCTCTTTTCCAGGACTGGCTCGCTACTGAATATCGACCTGAGCGACCCTGGTGCAAAAATCGCCTTGAGCGAGGGCGGGTTGATCAGTGATGAGGTGCTGCAGCAGTTTCGTAACGCCACTATCGCGCCGTTCAGCTCCCCCCTCGATGCGATCACTTCCGTGCTGCATGGCGACTCGGTGGCCTACCTGGGCGACACGGTCAGCACCAGTTACCTGGTCAACCAGAGCTTCAGCAACCAGCTGGTAACCAACACCGCCGTGCAGAGCAGTGGCGAGAAAGTCGGCTTTGCGGTACGCCCGGGCGATATCCAGCTCAAGTCAATCCTCAATCAACTGTTGGACAGCCGTAGCCGCTGTCTGAAAATCGACGCCATCAATTGGTGGGTGGCGACGCTCAAATGCAATGAGGCTGATTTCCAGCAGCAACTGGAACCTGCTGAAAAGGGGCTGCTGGACAGTAACCGCACGTTCAGGATCGCTATCAGCGAGGACTTGGCACCCTATGCCTTTTTCGACGGCCCCGGGCAGTTCAGCGGCTCAATCTCGGATATCCTCGAGCTGATCCGCCTCGAATCCGGACTCAAATTCGAAGTGCTCAGAACCCCCAACGTACAGTCCGCCATCGAGGCGCTTGATGAGCGTCGCGTCGATCTGAGCCTGTTTGCCGATACCCCGCAGCGCAATCCTCACTACCTGTTTACACAGCCGATTTTCAATACGCCGTACAATATCATCGTGCGTAACGACCAGCCGGATGGCTTCAGTCCCAAGCCCAGCGACGCGCTGACCCTGGCGTTGCCCAAACGGGATGCGCTGGAACCCTATATTGCCACCCACTACCCGGCCCTCAAGCTACTCAGTACCGAAAGCATCGCCGACGCGCTTAATCGGGTCCGGGATGGCGAAGCTGACTTCACCATTGCCTCGACCAACCAGGCCCGCTACTACCTGGCCTATAAATATGAAAGCGGTCTGAAAATTTCGAACCTGTTCAAAGGCGTGGAAGCCAACGTAGCGATCGCTGCCAACCTGGACAGCCCACTTCTGGTGTCTGTCATGAAAAAGGCCCTGATGAAGGTTTCCCCCAGCGAGATAGCGGTGATTACCGGGCGCTGGCGATCCAATACGGCGACCGACACCCTGTATTGGGAGGGCCTCAATCTGCGGGTATATCAGATGCTCAGCGCCCTGCTCGCGCTGCTGTTGATGACTGCCGTATGGATAGTGTTCCTGCGCAAGGGCATGTTCAAGCGCACCCTGGAGCGCAAACAATTGCAACTGGCCAAGGAAAGCGCCGACCAGGCCAACCACAGCAAGTCGATTTTCCTGGCGACCATGAGCCACGAAATCAGAACCCCCATGAACGCTGTAATCGGCATGCTGGAGCTGATCCTTACCCGTGAACCCGCGACCGGCCCCAACCACGGCGCCATTAAAGTCGCCCATGATGCCGCGCAAAGCTTGCTCGCACTGCTGGGCAGTATTCTGGATATCTCCAGCATTGAATCCGGGCAGACTCGCTTGCATCTGGAAAGCACTACCCTGCGCATTATTGTCGAGCCCGTCGTGGCGATATTTTCCGAGGCGGCCAAACTCAAGAGGCTGACCATCGACACCCGGTTCGATAGCCAAGCCGATCAGCCACTGCTCGTTGACAAGCTTAAGGTCAAGCAGGTGTTATCGAACCTGCTGAGCAATGCAATCAAGTTCACTGACCGCGGCAATATCTGGCTCGATATCTCGGGGCGGGTCACGGCCCCCGGCGCGCTTGAACTGCAATTCACCGTTCAGGACACTGGCCCGGGGATCAGCGAGGCGCAAATGTCCACGCTGTTTATCCCGTTTTCGCGCGTCACTGTCACCAACAACAGCGGTGCAGGCCTGGGCCTTTCCATCTGCCAGTCCCTGAGTCGGATCATGGGCGGCGACCTGTTGGTCAGCAGCAAGTCAGGCCAAGGTACATCGGTCACCTTGCGCGTTCCAGCGGCAGTGACCAGCCAGGTGATCGAGACACCACCCACCACGGTCATAGCGGTCAGCCCCCATCTGCGCCCGTTAACGGTGCTGATCGCCGAAGATCACGAACCCAGCCTCAAGCTGCTCAAGGAACAGATCGAATTTCTCGGCCATCACCCGGTGCTGGCGAACAATGGCCTGCAAGCACTGTTTCTCTGGGAGGACGCCGAATACGACCTGGTGATCACCGACTGCAATATGCCCGAGCTCGACGGCTACGAACTGACCCGTGAAATCCGCCAACTGGAACAACAATCACAGCGTCGCCCCAGCACGATAGTCGGCGTGACCGCCAGCGCGCTGAAAAGCGACCAACTGCAAGGTCTTGATGCCGGCATGGACCATTGTCTGATCAAGCCCGTGGGCCTTACCGATCTCGCGCGATTTTTGCCCAAGATCACCGACCCACAGCCCGGCGATAGCGCCGACGGTCTGCTTGCCAACCTGCCCGCCGACAAACGCAAGGCGCTGATGCAAGACCTGCTGGATAGTAATGCTCAGGACTATCACGCGCTTGAACAGGCCCTGGAGCAGTGTGACTGGTCGAGCATCAAGCGCACTGTCCACCGTCTCAAAAGCTCCGCCCGGATCATTGCCAGCACCGAACTGCTGAGCGCCTGCGAAGCCATCGAACACGCCCTGGAGCTGCACGGCGAACGCAATGAACTGCAGCCTTTGGCCCAACACCTGAGCCGTATACTCGATGGGATAAAAGCCGACCTGACGTAAAAGCCCTCGTTCAACGAGGGCTTTGGGCAGTGTTGCGCCGTAACAACTCAGAGCCCGGCATGGGCTTTGTAGAAGTTGGTGGATAGTCCCTGGTCATCCTGGACTAAAAATTCGACCCCCACCTGCTGCCCCCGAATATGGGCCGCCAATGGCAGCTCGCGACTGGCCGAGGGCGCAAGCATGCCATCCCCGGCCCCGAGTTCCTGTAAAGCCTGCCCATCCACTACTCGAACCCCGACAAAATCTATGTGATAAGGGCTGGGGTTGGTCACCCGCAAATAGCGCGTAGTGCCCCGTTGCACCAGGCGCCAAAGCAACTGTCTAGGAGCATCGGCCGGTAAAGTAGCCAAATGCTGCGGACGGTAGATAAACGCGACGCGCTGGACTTTTTCCCATTGATCGCCCTCCCCCGAATCAACGTCTTCAACAATAGGGGTCTCCAGAGTATGCAGGTAAAACAACGACTCACGGTCGGCCGGCAAGGCGCCTGGGGTTCTGATAATCCGTATCACCTGCTGCCCCCCGGCCCACAGCCGAAACAGCGACGGCATGGCTATAAAGGGCGGCAAGCTGTCGGCATTGGCGTTCTCTGCGCTGATCGACGCCCGTACCAGCGTGGCATAGCCATCGGTGTTGCCTATCAAGGTGGCGACATTGCGATCCTGGGCATTCAAGATGATTCGCGGCGCATGGGCAGCCACGCCATCCACGGCTAACGCCCCTTGGCCCGCCCCCCACAAACCCAGACCACAGACCAACAAGTGAGAAGCGCCACGCGCCCTCCCGCTAAAAAACATAGTGTCTCCTCTCGTCCTTGGCAAAGTGCAATGTGACATCACACTTTCGCGTCTAACTAAATCGATAATAGCGACGGAATACAAAGCAACTATTGTCAGCAGCAAACAACGCCCATTACATAAATTGCACGCGTGAATTATGGGAAGCGTCTCCTGGGCAAACAACAAGACGGTGCTCGAATCGGCCGAGACGGTTCTGGTAGTCAACCGCGCAAAGACGGCAAACAACAATCATTCTTTCCAAGAGTTAAAATAGTGATCAAGAATACTCTTGGCTATTCTCAAGATGCCTCTGGTAGTCACAACGAGTTCCTATCTTTAACATTGCAGTGGTCCGGACAGTCATGTCGGATCTTTATTGCGCAGATCAAACTCGCCTTAAGCGGGAGCCTATAAAAAGCCTATCTAGCGTGCCGCGATCCATCTTTAATTCGAAGGGTTCAGTTATGCAAATCCGTAAAACCATGCTCGCAACAGTCATTCTTACAGTGGGCACCATGTCGATGGCTCACGCAGCGGTAAAAGACCAAGGCCACGGTAAAGTGACGTTCAAGGGTACGATCAACGAAGCACCTTGCTCGATCTCTCCAGATACTGTCGACCAAACCGTGGATTTGGGCATGGTCTCCAATAAGGCGCTGGCTAAGGGCGGTAAATCCAAGCCGCAGAACTTCCAGCTCAAATTGGAAAGCTGCGACCTGGACACGTTGAAGACGGTCAGCACGACCTTCTCTGGCAGTAAATCGACCGGTAACCCTAACCTGCTGGGTATCACCGGCTCGGCCAGCGGTGCCAGCATCGCCATCACCGACGGTAACGGCGATCTCATCAAACTGGGCGCGGCATCCCCGGGGCGCGGCGTTCAGAACGGCGATAACACCATGCAGTTCTCCGCTTACCTGCAGGGCGACGTTAAATCCCTGGAAGAAGGTAGTCTAGAACCGGTAATTGTGCCGGGTGAGTTCACCTCGGTGGCCGACTTTACGCTTGCCTACCAATAAGCGTTAAACCGCCTTTGCTCTGTACAAGGTGTGCGATTAATTTCGCATGCCTTGAAGGGTGAACGTGAATGCCAGTCAATGATTGAAGTGCCCTGCACCTCAGCACTAGCTCAACGCTGCCTGCGAACCGAACTGTGTTCGCCCTGAATGAAACGCCCACACACCTGACAAATAAGCCACGACCGTTACTGCGTCTGCGCTCATTCAGTTCAAGAGTATTTAATGTGAACCTATATAGAGTATTGGCCGGCGCTATCCTGCTCTTACAGGTTTGCTCAACTCCTGCAGCACAAGACATTCAATTTAACTCGGACATCCTCGACCTTGAAGACAGTCAGCATATTGACCTGAGTGTATTCTCCAAGGCCGGCTTTGTGATGCCAGGCATTTACAGCCTGGCGGTGCATATCAATAAACATGAACTGTCGGAACAACCCATATTATTTACGGCCCCGGATAACTCGCCGCAGGACAGCGTGGCCTGTATCTCTCCGGCGCTGGTCGAACAGTTTGAACTCAAGAGCAGTGCGAAAGGCCAACTGCGCTGGTGGCATGACAACCAATGCCTGGATATCAGCAGCCTTGAAGGCACCCAGATGCGTATCGACCTCGGCGCCTCGGCACTCTACCTGAACATCCCCCAGGCCTGGCTTGAGTACAACTCGCCGGACTGGGACCCGCCCTCCCGTTGGGATGAAGGAGTTAACGGCCTGTTGCTCGATTACGACCTCAATGGTCAAAGCAACTCCTCGCAAGGCAAACGCAGCGACTCCCTGGGCGTGATCGGCACCGTGGGCGCCAACCTCGGTGCCTGGCGCCTGCGCGCCGACATGCAGGGGCAGACCGAACGCAGTCGCGGGCAAGCGACCCAGCATTCACTCACCTGGAACCGCTACTACGCCTACCGCGCCATTGCGCCTTTGCGCTCGCGCCTGACCGTCGGCGAGGACTACCTGAGTTCGAACCTGTTCGACAGTTTCCTCTACGCAGGGGTCAACCTGGCCTCGGACGACAACATGCTGCCACCCAACTTGCGTGGCTATGCCCCGGAAGTCACCGGGGTGGCCACCAGCAACGCGCGGGTCACGGTCAGCCAGCAAGGCCGCTTGCTGTATGAAACCCAAGTGGCTGCAGGGCCGTTTCGCATCCAGGACATCAACAACGCCATCAACGGCAAGCTTGATGTGCGCGTGGAAGAACTCGACGGCAGCGTCCAGGAGTATCAGATGGACACGGCCAACATCCCCTACCTGACCCGTCCCGGCACCGTGCGCTACAAGTTGACCGCAGGACGGCCATCGGATGGCGAGCACAACATCGACGGGCCACTGTTTGCCAGCGGCGAATTCTCCTGGGGCGTCAGCAACGGCTGGTCGCTGTACGGCGGAGGTCTCGGCACCCAGGACTACAACGCTGCGGCGCTGGGTGCGGGGCGGGACTTGACGATTCTTGGCGCGCTGTCCGTGGACGTGACCCAGTCCCGCGCCGTCCTGCCCCAGGGCAGCCTGACCGGCAAGTCCTATCGCGTGAGTTACTCCAAGCGCTTCGACGACTACGACAGCCAGGTCACGTTCGCCGGGTATCGCTTTTCCGAGGAGAACTTTATGAACATGTCCGAGTTCCTCCAGGCCCGAGACCAGCAGCACCGCCAAAACAAGGCCAAGGAAATGTATACCGCCACCGTCAACAAACAGTTTCGCCAACAGGGTGTGAGCATCTACATGAACTACAGCCGCCAGACGTATTGGAACCGCCCCGCCAGCGACCGCTACAGCATCTCGCTATCGCGCTATTTCGATGCCGGGCGCTTCAAAAACCTGAGCCTGTCGCTGACCGCTTACAGCAATAAATCCGAGCGCAACGCTGACCAGGGCGGTTATCTATCGCTGTCACTGCCCTGGGGCAGCGGCTCATACAATTACAACACCTCGGTTAACAGCACCAACACAACCCACAGTGCCGGTTACTACGACCGTCTTAACGATAAAACCTACTACCAGGTCAGTGGCGGCACCTCGCGCACCGGGCAGTCGCTCAACGCCAACATGAGCCACGAAGCCGACAACGCCCGGTTCAACGCCAACGCCAGCTACCTGCCTGGCGAATCCAGCGCCATCGGTGGCTCGGTGCAAGGCGGGGCTACCCTGACGGCACACGGCGGCGCCCTTCACCGCTCGAACATTGCCGGTGGCACGCGCCTGATGGTTGATACCGGCGGCGTCGGCGGTGTACCGATACGCGGCAGCGGCCCATTGACGCGCACCAACTACTTCGGCAAAGCCGTGATTGCCGACATCAACCCCTACTACCGCGACCAGGCCAGCATCGACCTCGACAGCCTGGGCGACGACGTTGAAGCCACGCGCTCGGTGACCCAGGCCACCCTGACCGAGGGCGCCATCGGCTACCGCAAATTCGATGTGATATCCGGGACCAAGGCGATGGCCTTCATCACCCTGCCCCATGGCCCAACCCCGCCTTTTGGCGCCACGGTGCATAACCGCCGCGGCCAGGAAACCGGCATTGTCAGTGACAGGGGCGGCGTTTACCTGAGCGGTATCAAGGCCGACGAAGTGATGTCCGTGCGCTGGGACGGCAAGGATCAGTGCAACGTTACCCTGCCGAAAAATATGCCAGAGGACGGCGCAGAACTCGACCTGCTGTGCCGCGAAGACCGCCCCCTGGACGACGCGGCCTAACCCCATTAATGATTGAGAGAAACAACGCTATGAAAACCTCCCTACACCTGACCTTTGGCGCCACCCTGCTGGGCTGCACCCTCGCAGCGACACAGGTCAGCGCCGCCATTGCGCTGGACCGAACCCGGGTGATCTACACCTCCGCCGAAAAGTCCGTAAGCCTGAGTATCACCAACTTGAACCAGCAACTGCCCTACCTCGCCCAGGGCTGGATTGAAGATGCCGAAGGCAAGAAAATCAGCTCGCCGCTGATCGTGCTGCCCCCCATTCAACGCCTGGAGCCAGGCGCCAGCAGCCAGGTAAAAGTCCAGGGCCTGCCTGCGGCCATGACCCTGCCGCAGGATCAGGAAAGCCTGTTCTATTTCAACCTGCGGGAAATCCCACCGCGCAGTGAAAAAGCCAACACCCTGCAGATCGCCCTGCAAACCCGGATCAAACTGTTCTACCGCCCCGACGCTCTGGTGGCCAACCGCGGGGAAACCGACACTCCCTGGCAGGAGCAACTCACACTCACCCGCCAGGGCAACAGTTTTGTGGTGAACAACCCGACGCCTTACTTCGTGACCCTGGTCGACGTCAAAAGCACGGCAAAAGGCGAAACGGCCAAAGACTTTGAACCCTTGATGCTTGCGCCTAAGGCCCAAGGCAATTTGAACGTCGACGCCAAGGCGCTGGGCCAGACACCTGTGCTCACCTACGTCAACGACTACGGCGGTCGCCCGCAGCTGCAGTTTCAATGCACCGGCAACACTTGCACCGCTAGCCCGCTGGCCAAAGCTGAATAAGCCTGAGCATGAAAACCTCGATCATTGGGCCACGGGTGTACAGATCCCTGTACCTGTTGGCACTGGGCGTGATGACACCTGCCCAAGCCCAGGACATGTTGTTTCATGGCGAACTGGTTGAGCCGCCAAGTTGCACCATCAGCGAAGGCCAGGTCATCGATGTGCCCTTTGGCCTGAATATCGCGGTCCGCAAGCTCGATGGGGTGAACTACCGGCAAGTGGTGAACTACAAAATCCATTGCGGCGTCGGTCAGTTGGAGTGGAGCCTTAGCCTGAAAATCGCCGGTCAAGCCACAACATTTAACCCGGCCGCGCTGCAAACCAGTGTCGAGGGCTTGGGTATCGAGATGCTCCAGGACGGCAAACCATTACGCCTCAATACCTCCATGGCGATTGACCCCAAACATCCGCCGGCCCTTGAGGCCGTGCCGGTGAAAGACCCTGCGGTCAAGCTGCTGGCCACCGCCTTCGAAGTGACGGCCACTCTGACGGCCGAGTATCAATAAGAGGCGTATATGGGCATCTATATTCAATCTGGGAAATGGCTGGTTTTGACGGCGCTTATGTTCAGCCACACCACCTTGGCCGAACCCGCCAAGGCGCCCAATTTGTACTTGCACGGTGCCCTGGTCAACGAGCCTTGCACCTTGAGGCCCGGAGACGAAGCCGTTGAATTGAAGTTCGGCATGGTCGCGGACAAGTACCTGTATAAAAACCAGCGCACCCTGGGCCAGCCCTTCGAGCTGCACCTGCAAGCCTGCGACATCAGCCAGGACAGTACGGTGAAGGTACTGTTCAGTGGTGTTGAAAGCCCGGGATTGCCCGGTTTTTTGGCGCTGAGCGGCAACACCCGTGGCTTTGCCATTGGCCTGGAATTGCCCGATGGGCAAGCCGTTGCACTCAACAAGCAGAGCGCCGCCTGGAATCTGAGAGAGGGTGAAACGGTTATTTCGCTAAAAGCCTTTTTACACATAGAACCCGACGCAGTTGCTGAACGCAGTATTACTCGGGGCGAGTTCGAGGCGGCGATGATGTTTACATTGGAATATCAGTAATTCACAGACACACAACAGTTTCGAATTCAGTTTATTAAAATCGTCTATCCCAGGATCATTTTCACCCATGCCTTCCGATTCACTTTCTATGGCCAAAACCGGGTTAACCCTTGCACTGCTTAATACGGGGGTATGCCAAGCCATCCCAAGCATTGAAATCACAAAGATAGATAACCGTGAAGCAAGCGTTGTTTACTACAGGGTTCTATGGCCTCACGAAAACGACAACATCATACTTTGTACCAACGCCGTAGAGGACTGCATGATACTGCCTTGCAAAGTGAGAAAGGGGGTTGCTCCAACCTGCAACAAAGGCTACGAAACCGTTATTATTCCAGCGCAATCAACCCTTGCGCAGGCCAGAAATAGATGGGTCAGCCGGCATGGTGAAATCAGCAGCACATTTGATTATCGAGCTTATTTAGGTGGCTACGAGGGCTTATGTTTCAATATGGCCGTCGCTTATTCAACAAACCCTAGCGCCAACCCCTCGGCCTTTTTACCCGGCACGCAATGCGCCTTTATGCCGCCCCCCAACTTGACCTGTTCGGTATCGGACAACTTGAACATCAACTACGGCACCCTGGCGGACGATAAAGCTGATGCGGCCAAAGCCGGTGCTGATATTGAGGTCCGCTGCAGTGCTGCGGCAACCGTTACATTATCTATAGCAGGCCCACGGAAAATCGACTTGGGCAGGGCCCTTCAACTCCAGGCTTCGTTGTTCATCAATAACAAACATCTGGCAGATGGCTTCTCTTTCAAAGCAGGCACCCAGACTACCACATTGCGTGTGACATCCATTTTGGAAGCGCCGGCATCGTTTCCACTGGCAGGGCCCTTTCAAGGCAGTTCCGTTTTAATGATGACTTATGAATAACATAAGACAGTATTTAAAGAATCGCCCGCGCCCTGGCCACCCCATTAAGATATTTAGGAGAACTCTGAAAAAGACTTCCCGATCTGGTGAAATACCCACCTCAGTACGCACTGAACGGTTGAGTCCTATGAAACAAATGTCCTTCGCTGATGCTGAATATGCGGGCAAACGTAAGCAGACTCGCCTTGAACGCTTTCTGATCGAGATGGATCAGATGGTGCCATGGAAGAGTTTGATTGCCTTGATAGAACCGCATTGCCCGAAGGGCGAAGGTGGCCGTCCTGCCTATCCGTTGATGGTGATGTTGCGAGTTCATTTGATGCAAAACTGGTTCGGCTACAGCGACCCAGCAATGGAAGAGTCCCTGTATGAAACGACTATTTTGCGTCAATTCGCGGGGTTGAATCTGAACCGTATTCCTGATGAAACAACCATTCTCAACTTCCGGCGTTTGCTGGAAAAGCATGAGTTGGCAGGCGGGATCTTGCAGGTCATTAATGGCTATTTTGGAGATCGTGGTTTGCTGCTTCCCCAAGGCACAGTGGTCGATGCGACGATGATTCATGCAGCGAGTTCGACCAAGAACAAGGACGGTAAACGCGATCCCGAGATGCATCAGACGATGAAAGGAAACCAATATTTTTTCGGAATGAAAGCGCACATCGGTGTTGATGCCGAATCGGGTTTAGTCCATAGCCTGGTGGGCACGGCGGCCAATGTGGCGGACGTGATGTAGGTCGATAAATTAGCGAGGGCATCAAAAATCGGTGAGTAATTCAGACCATCCTTAAAAAACCACATCCACCATCTGGACTCAACACCATGCACGCACTTCAACATAAAATGCTGACGCTCACTGTATTTATACTTGTATTCACTCAACACAACCTTTGCTCAGCGGCGCCTGCCATACAATCGGTTCGCGTGACGGGAGGTGGATGGAGTGCTACCAAAATATGGATAAGGGTGGCATGGGCCAACGAAACCAGTCAGGAAAACATCTGCGAAGCGACGTCAAGCTGCAATATTTTTGGCTGTTCAAAACACGGTGCTGCCTTGCCAAACCCCCACTACTGTATGTCTGCTGGCGGTGTGGATACTCTGTCTATTCCGACGGGAACCACCATGCAAAAAGCCAGAGAATTATGGGTTAAAAAATACGGAGTACTCAGTAACGAATTACAGGCCGACGCACTAGGAGTTTCAAATTTGCCTTGTTTATCTTTGGTCTCGACCTCCGGCAACCACTATGGAAAGTGGCTGCCCGGAATGGCTTGCGTGGCAGCGCCCCCTAAAGATCTTACCTGTACGGCGTCCGCACAACTCAACATCAAGTACAGCACCCTTGATGCCAGCCGAGTCAATAACGCCAAAAGCAGTGAAAACATAAGCATTACCTGCACTGGTAATGCCTCGGTATCCCTTTTGTTAAATGGTGCCAGGGAAATTGACCTTGGTCGATCAGGAGCATTGCGTGCAACCCTGGACATTCAAGGAAAAAACTTGGCGGATGGGTATTCATTCAAGGCAGGGAAAAACTCGACAACACTTCAGGTGACCTCTACCTTGACATCAGATGTGCAAGAGGCAGTAGCCGGAGACTTTGCGGGTGACGGTATTATTGTGATGAGCTACCAATAACCTGATGTTCGAGCAGGCGTATAATCCGCTTACCCAGCCCAAACAGGCGCTTGCAACACGCCACTTCGAGTGGCATGATTTTTGTTAGTAAATGTTCATTGCAATGACGCCCTGTCCGTTAAAGGGGCCGGCGTCAGCCTCTTGTTTGCTGGAGTGCAAAATAGAGGTAATTTTAAGATTGGTTGTCATTCCAAAACCCTCGAACGAATAACCGTCGGCCAGATCACGGTAGGTGGTATGCAAGCTCGCAGTTAATGTACCCCCTCGTCCCAAATCAATTGTTCGATCCCCCGCCAGCGTCAGAGCCACAGTGGTTTTGTCGTTGCAGGTGATGGTTAAGGTGCCGTACGCTTCAGCCTTGTCAACTTTATCGGAAGACAATGTGTTGTATTCGAAATTTAAATTTTCGGAGATCGAGCAGTATACCGCCGGCGATACAAGAGGCCTGCAAAACATCCCCGGCAAGGGTGTAAAAGCACTGGCGGTCATGATGATGCACTTTGAAGTATCAGCCTTGGTAAATCTAAACTCCTTGCTGATGGTTCCATACTCATTTACCCAGAGCTGCCTCAGTTCTTTCATGGTGTTATTGCCATATGGGTATACTATGTGAGACTGATCAACATCCCTACTAGTGCAATCAGTGCCCGTTATTTCACGCAGGCAAAGCTTCAACATACACCCAAACCAGAATTCGCAGTGTATTATTTGTTCGCTGCTTTCGGCAGGCCACACGATTCTTGCATAGGCAATGGTATTCCACTTATCTTGTAACACGTAAGGTTTATCTATCTGTGGTACCGCCCAACTAGACGAGGACAGCATAAAAAGGAACAGTATGGCGACAATACGCCTGAATGCTTTTAGTGCGTGCGATACGGGCATTGTATAATCAAGCCTCCAGAAAGTGATCGGGATATTCATTACATGAGCAATTGTAGATGCGCAGTACCTGCCTCAAACATCGCATCTGACACTGTGCACTTTGGTGTTTTGATGCGCATTTCACTTTATAAAAGCGCTGAATCCTGCACCTTTTCACATCACATCACATCACATCACATCAATCATCAACGTCGCCGTAGCGCTAAACTTGCCTGCGCTCAAACTGACATTCGGCCTTTTCATTAACATGGCTTTCAATACCGGGAATTTTTTGGGGTCATTGACAAAAAATGACCTATTAACTTCCAGAACTTTGGAGCCATCCCATACCTTGATCGCCAGGTTGTCCTGGTCCGTGGCCAGGTAGGTGCCGTTGAAACTTGATACACCGCCTCTCATAATCAATGAGACTGTAAATTGGTTCGCATACTCGCTATCCTCGCACTTGGGGTCATACTCCACCGTCTGCTGGTACTTTCCATATTCCACCAACGATACATCCACCAAGCCAAATTTTATATCCAGTGGCTTTTCAGTCATCGTACATTTTGGCGCCGATATCAAGGTTCCGGAAAATGACATTCCCGCCGCGTTTATGCACGGTGATGCAATCAACCCGGCCACTACCGAAACTGCCAGCAGGGACCATTGATGCCCTGAATACTTTTTACTCATGCGTTATTACCCCTGATACCGTTAAACAACTGGCCAGCCCCCGCGCGCGTGCAGCGACCTTCCTGAATCCACTTTTATTGAACAAGTATCACCATTGTCGCGCTGGCCTTAAACGTCCCTGTATCCAGCTTGGCCTTTGGGTCTTTTACAAGCAGCGCGTAGAGCGACGGCCAATTACGAGGGTCTTTATTTGTCCACGCCTTGTTAACGCTTATGACGGTGTTGTTGGACAGTTGCATCTGTATAGCCAGGCCTTCGACATCGGTCGCCAGGTATCTATTATCGAAACTCGCTGACGCGCCAACCATGAGTAACTCAACTGTGTAAGCGTCCTGATAAGTAAGGTTTACGCACTGCGGTGAGTAAATCACTTCCTGCTCATAATAATGTTTCCCCGGCTGCGCTAGCTTGTCCACGTCCACCAGACCGTACCTGACCGTTATCGGCTCTGTGGTCAGGGTGCAGCGAGGGGCCGTGATCAGCCTGCCGGTAAATAACATGTCGACGGCTTCGGCCAAGGGGGAATGCAACAACCCGGCGGTCAACAGCACTGAACCCCACACCCCGCTTATATTCTTCATGGAAAGCTCACCAGCAGGGTTGCCCGTGCATCAAAGTTACCGTCCGGCAGCGCTGCTGACAGCACTTTGACAGGCACAACCTCCAACTGAACATTGCGATGATCCACGTCAAACCAGGTGTTAATCCCCACGGGTGCGCCTGCAACCGAAAACCCAAGCCCCAATCCGGAAATACTGGTCTGCAATGCCGAGGTGTTATATTCGGCACCTGCCCCCTTGAGCTGCAACTTGACCGTATTGGACTGCAGGTTCTTGCAATCCATGGTGAACTTGACGGGTTGTTTGTACTTGCTGCCATCGATCTCTTCGGTTCTAAGGGTATTGCCAAAGCCGACGCGAATGGTCTCGTTATTGTTCAGCACGCAGCGTGGCGTGGCGCGGATGGTGCCGGAAATATTGACCATCGTTGCAGCATGAACCGGCCCGATATCCCAGAGCCAGAGTAACGATGACAGACACAACAGCCACAGTACGCGCACAATCTGACGGTTATAGCGCCAGCGTCTACACCGCTTCCACATGCCCGTCCCCTGCGTCTTCATCCGCCCTGAGCCCGGCTAGCTGGGGCTCACCGCCCAACTGCACCGTCTCGTTAAAGCTTTTGACGATGGCGCTGAAGCGATCCTTGGTGCTTTTTAGTTGTTTCAGGCTTTCGCTCAACTCCAAGCCCTTGCGCTGCAACTCCCCCTCGCGCTTGTGCAATTGCGCCAGGCGCGCACGCAATAACGCCGAGAGTTCTTCGGTGCGAGTATTTTCCTGTTGCAGCAGTTCGGCCCGACGGGTACTGGCGCGCTCACGTGCCTCCAGGCTTTCGGCCAGCTGTTGCAAGGCGCTGCTGCGTTCGGCCACCGCCCGCGCAGTGTTCTCTGCCTCCTGGGTCAACTGGTTGCGATCTTGCAGTAACTGCTTGTGCAACTGGCGCAGATCGTCTTCCTTTTCGCTTAGCAGGCGCTCTTTGTCCTGTAGGGCCAAGTCGCGCCCGTGAAGGGCTTTTTGCTGTTTGAGGGCGTCTTTTTTCTGCTCGGTCAAACGACTGGCCATGCCGCTCAGGGAGCCCAAGGTGTCCTGTACATCCTGCAACAGATATTCGGTGTCATGCCCGACAGTGCCGCTTATCAACCGCTCGAACTCATCCTCGCCCTCGGCAACCAGCAGTGTCGTATCCAGCGTCGTCGCCAGCGCCACATCGATGGGTTGCTGGGACGTTAAAACGGTTGAATCAGCTTCAGGCTGTGCTGCCAATTCGGATGGCGTATAGGTGGTTACAACGTTTTCAACTTCCAGGGTTGTCAGTATCTGCTGCAACGCTTCAAGCGGCGCATAGGCACCCGGCAGCTCACCCGCCGGCGTTTCATAGGCCGGACCGAACTGCGGCGCTGACTGGCTGGCGATAGCGTTCAGCAGCAGGGTTTTATTCATTCGCAGCGTTTGATGCACACCACCGGCGCCGGCAAATACATCGTGCCCCTCGAGATCAATCAGATGATAAGTAGGAACCTGGGCTTTACGGGAATTCATGTTAATCGACTCTTCACTATTCGTTTAAGTGCCTGCAATGCCAGCACCCGCTCTCGTCGGGTTTTCAACGCCCCCAGGCTATATTGCCCCGCGTTCTTGATCATGCACGCCACATACAGTTGAACATAGCCGGCCTGAACTTCTTCATTAAGGGTGTAAGCCAGGAAGTTTTTGCCTAACAACGGCACGGCAAAACCAAATAACAGCACCGCATCGATCATTTCGCCGCCAGGGCTGGCGAGGGTAATACTGCGCAGCGACATAACTGCGTACTCCTTAACACCCAAGGTGCATGCTCACTTGCCAAGTGCCTTATTTTACATTGGCTAACCGCTGTAATAATCCAGGAACTGACTTGCTCTCTACCAAGAATGGTCCTGTCTACGCCCCGTCTTTTCTCCCCTGACTTTTAGTTGAGTTCAAGCTGTTAATCTTCAGTCAACTTGGCGGTCTCAAGGAACAAGTGCAACACCTGATGTAAGGTGTTGCCATGTCTACCCAATACAAACACTTGAGTACCGAGGAGCGCGTCAC
>Ga0302347_1002316_pt1 | contig 19778 bp, 16 predicted proteins | sample PhyWR1_FD_202178 | JGI IMG/M metagenome (GOLD analysis project Ga0302347, IMG submission 202178) | Leaf surface microbial communities from wheat plants in UC Gill Tract Community Farm, Albany, California, United States - DLSL W.R1 (v2)... | ecosystem: Host-associated > Plants > Phyllosphere >...
CACTGCCAGCGCCGCGCCGGTGGGCAACCTGCGTGCGATCAGCGCGACCCCGGGCAAAGACGGCACCGCCGGCTGGACGCTCAGCAGCGATACCGGCGCCACCCTGCGCGTGGAGCTGCTGCGCGAGGACGTACTGCGCGTGCAGGCCGGCCGCAACGGCACGCTGACCGCTGCCGGCGACAAGGCCGCACCGATCGTGCTGCCGCAGCCGGCGACGAAGGTCGCCTTCCAACTGGAAGAGGACGCCAACGAGGTGCGCATCCGCACCGATGCACTGGTCCTGCACATCCAGCGCCAGCCGTTGCGCCTGTCGCTGGATCGCCGCGAGGGCGACCGCGATGTCGCCCTGTGGCGCGAACTGCAGCCGCTGGACCTGGACAAGGACCAGAGCGTGCAGGTGCTCTCCAGCGAGGCCGGTGAACATTTCTACGGCGGTGGCCAGCAGAACGGCCGCTTCGAATTCAAGGGCCGCGAGCTGGAGGTGTCGTACTCCGGCGGCTGGGAAGAGGGCGATCGGCCCAACCCCGCGCCGATGCTGCTGAGCTCGCGCGGCTGGGGCATGCTGCGCAACACCTGGAGCGATGGCGCCTACGATCTGCGCCAGGGCGACCAGGCCACGCTGCTGCATCGCGAAGACCGCTTCGATGCGTACTACTTCGTCGGGCCGAGCCTGCACACCCTGCTGGACCGCTACACCACGCTGACCGGCCGCGCCGGCCTGCTGCCGCGCTGGGCGTTCTCCTATGGCGACGCCGACTGCTACAACGATGGCGACAACATCAAGAAGCCCGGCAGCGTGCCCGAGGGCTGGAGCGACGGCCCGACCGGCACCACGCCGGACGTGGTCGACAGCGTGGCCAGGCAGTACCGCGACCATGACATGCCCGGTGGCTGGATCCTGCCCAACGACGGCTACGGCTGCGGCTACAGGAAGCTGCCCGAGACCGTGCAGGGCTTGGCGAAGTACGGCTTCAAGACCGGCCTGTGGACCGAGAACGGCGTCGACAAGATCGCCTGGGAAGTGGGCACCGCTGGCAGCCGCGTGCAGAAGCTGGACGTGGCCTGGACCGGCAAGGGCTACCAGTTCGCGATGGACGCCAACCAGTCCGCGTTCAACGGCATCCTGCACAACGCCGACTCGCGCCCGTTCCTGTGGACGGTGATGGGCTGGGGCGGCATCCAGCGCTACGCGGTGGCCTGGACCGGCGACCAGAGCAGCAGTTGGGACTACATCCGCTGGCACATCCCGACCCTGATCGGCTCCGGTCTGTCCGGCATGGCCTACGCCAGTGGCGACGTCGATGCGATCTTCGGTGGCAGCGCCGAGACCTTCACCCGCGACCTGCAGTGGAAGAGCTTCACGCCCGTGCTGATGGGCATGTCCGGCTGGTCCGGCAATGCGCGCAAGCATCCGTGGTGGTTCGACGAGCCCTACCGCAGCGTCAACCGCGACTACCTCAAGCTGAAAATGCGCATGACCCCGTACATGTACGGGCTGGCGCACGACGCGGCGACCAGCGGTGCCCCGCTGCTGCGCGCGCTGATGTGGGATTACCCGCAGGATCCGCAGGCGTATACCGAAGCACACAAGTACCAGTTCCTGCTCGGTCGCGAGCTGCTGATCGCGCCGGTGTACCGCAGCCAGGCCGCGAGTCGTGGCTGGCGCCGCGACATCCACCTGCCGCAGGGCCGCTGGATCGATTACTGGGACGGCCGCCAGCTGCAGGCCGGTGCCGAGGGCCGCGCGCTGGATCGTCCGGTCGACCTGGCCACGATCCCGGTGTTCGTGCGTGCCGGGGCGATCATCCCGATGTACCCGGCCATGCTCTACGACGGTGAGAAGCCGCTCGACGAAGTGACCTTCGATCTGTATCCGCAGGGCACCTCGCAGTACACGCTGTACGAAGATGATGGCGCCACCCGCCGTTATGAGAAGGGCGAATCGAGCACGCAGGCGATCACCGTGCAGGCCCCGGCGCAGGGCACGGGCCCGGTGCAGGTGCGCATCGATCCGGTGCAGGGCCAGTACGCCGGCCAGCTGCCGCAGCGCCGCTATGCGCTGCGCGTGCTCAGCCGCCAGCGCCCGGCCACGGTGACGCTGGACGGACGCGCGCTGCCGATGGTGGCCGACCAGGCAGCGTGGCAGGGTGCGGGCGAGGGGTGGTACTTCGATGCGGCCGAGCGCCGCGGCACCCTGCACGTGCGCACCGCGCCGACCGACATTCGCAAGCCACTCGCGCTGCAGCTGGATCTGCCAATCGCCGCCGCGCCGGCCGACGATGCCTTCCCGGCCGCCCCGGAACTGGGCCGCGCGCTGCCCTCCGACAGCCTGCTGGTGGTCAACCGCCCGGCCGAGGAGCAGGGCCACGAGATGGAGAAGGCCTTCGACGACGATCCGGCCACGTGGTTCCGCACCGTGCGCAACCAGGCGGTCAAGACCGGCGCGCACGAGTGGGTGCTCGGCTTCGGCGAACGCAGGCTGATCGATGGCATCGAACTGGCGCCGCGCACCGACCAGCATTGGAAGAACGGCCAGATCCGCGATTACGAGATCTACATGGCCGACAGCAACGGCGAGTGGGGTGAACCGGTCAAGCGCGGTCGTCTCACCTTGCAGCAGGGCATGCAGCAGATCGACTTCCCCGCCCATGCCGGCCGCCTGCTGCGCTTCCGCGTGCTGAGCACGCAGAACCCGGAAGGCGATGGCGCCAGCGGTGCCGATCCGATGGTGACCGCGGCGCAGGGAAGCGTGGCGCGGGCGGTCGATGCGCTGCAGCCGCGCGATGTCGGTCCGATCGTGCTGTCCACGTTCCACGTGCTGGAGCACCCGCAGCCGGAGGGCCCGGCGCAGCAGCTGTACCTGTCGGCGTTGACGCTGCCCGCCCCGTTGAAGGCCAGCGTCGCTGCCGACCATGCCTTCGGTGGGCAGGCGGAGATGCGCATGAACGGGCTGCATTTCCGCCGCGGCCTGGGCGTCAACGCCAGCAGCCGGATCGACCTGCAGCTGGGCGGCGGCTGGCGCCTGCTGCGCGCCGACCTGGGTATCGATGATCAGTGCCGCACCGCCGGCGGCATGCAGTTCCAGGTCTGGGGCGATGGTCGGCTGCTGTATGACAGCGGCCTGGTCAAAGCACCCGGCGTGGTCAAACCGGAGCTGGACGTGCGCGGCCTGCAGCGGCTGAGCCTGCGCACGCTCGGAGCGCAGGGCGATCACCCCGCGCAGGTCTGTGGCAACTGGGCCAATGCCGCCCTGATCGGACAGGAGGGCGATACCGCCAGCATCGTGTCGCCGTAACCGAAGAAACACGCTTTCAGAAAAACAGCTCTCTCCCGTTTCCCGTCTGCGGCCCTCTGGCCGCGGCACGGGGGACGTTTGCCCGAACACACCCATCCACCGCCAGCCCCACGCTGCGGATCGAACAAGGAGCCCAAGATGTTGACCGAACGCCATCGCCATCGCCGCATCACCGCCACCCCCTTGTCCATCGCACTCGGCCTGGCCGTTGCGGTGGTCGGCAGTGCCGGCGCGCAGGACGCAGCGCCCGATACCAACGCCACCGAGCTGTCTCGCATCGAAGTAACCGGCTCCAACATCCGCCGCAGCGATGTGGAAACCGCCTCGCCGGTGCAGGTGATCAGCAAGCAGGACATCGAGAACATGGGCGCGCGCACGCTGTTGCAGGTGCTCGACAACCTGCCCGCCGCGCGGCCGGGCCAGCAGGACGCACGCTCACTGTTCACCGGCTCGGACGGCGCCTCGCAGGCCAACCTGCGTGGCCTCGGCGCGCAGGGCACGCTGGTGCTGCTCAATGGCCGTCGGCTGTCCTACTACGGCGCGCCCGCCGGCTTCCAGACCCAGTTCGTCAACATCGATGCGATCCCCGCCGCGGCGATCGAACGCATGGAAGTGCTGACCGACGGTGCCTCGGCGGTGTACGGCACCGACGCGGTGGCCGGCGTGATCAACGTGATCACCAAGCGCTCCTACCAGGGTGCGGAGATCAACCTCACCACCGACAAATCCTCGCGGATCAGCTCCTACGGCGAGCACCAGGGCAGCATCACCGCCGGCTTCGGCGACCTCGATGAAGACCGCTACAACGTCTATGCCTCGGTGAACCTGTACCGGCGCGATGCGATTCCGCTGAGCGATTTCTACGACAAGCGGCCCGACCAGTACTACGTCAACAACCCCAACTACCTGCCCAACCTGCGCCTGGGCACCGGCAGCAAGCCGGGTGAGTTCAACCCCGGCAGCTACTTCGCGTTCGACCCGGTCACCGGCCGCCGCGTGCAGGAAGCCGCCCCGGGCTGCAACAACGTGCTCACCAGCGAAGCGGCCGGCCCGCGCTGTATCTGGGAGACGTGGATGAACAACGAGATCGACGCCGGCGCCAAGTCCGAGCGCAACACCGCCTACGTCAACGCGCATTTCCTGATCGGCGACAGCACCGAAGCCTTCGCCGAGGCGACCTACACCGACATCGACCTGACCGCCAATGGCGGCACGCCGCGCGCCTACGGCACCACCACCGGCAACCCGACCAGCTGGTTCTCGCGCAACACCGGCACCACCGTCAACCAGTTCCTGTATCCGTACCTGGGCCCGAACAACGAATACAACCACGCCTCGCCCGAACTGAAGGCACTGATGGGCGGCGTGGTCGGCCTGCAGTACCTGCTGCAGGACGTGGGCGCCAACCACTTCGGCCAGCGCAACACCGACCAGAGCTACCGCGTGGTGGCCGGGCTGCGCGGTGACATCGGCGACTGGAACTGGGAAACCGCCTTCGCCACCGCCGGCAGCCACTCGGTCACCTACCAGACCACCAACGTGAACCTGGCCGGCTTCGAAAAGGCCTTCGGCCCGTACTCCGTCGATCCGGGTACCGGCCGCGTCATCATCTCCGACCACCCGGCGTACAAGTTCGGCGAGATCAGCGAGGCCAACGCCGCGCTGATCCGCGAAGCGTTCCCGACCTTCGACATCCAGTCCTGGACGCGGCTGCACACCCTCGATGGCAAGATCGAAGGCCCGCTGTTCCAGATGCCGGCCGGCGAAGTACGTGCGGCCTTCGGCTTCAACGCCAGCCGCGAGACCTTCTACACCCCGGGCAACCCGGATGCGGCCAACGGCCTGATCACCCAGCAGGGTGGTTCGTGGTTCGACGGCAAGCGCAACACCTATGCGCTGTTCGCCGAGACGGTGGCGCCGCTCACCGAGAAGCTGGAACTGGACGCCGCGCTGCGCGTGGACAAGTACCCGGACTTCAGCGCCAACCTGGCGCCGAAGATCGGCCTGAAGTACCAGATGTTCGACCAGCTGATGCTGCGCGGCACGTACTCCACCGGCTTCCGCGCGCCCAGCCTGGCCGAATCCGGCAACGGCGGCGTGTTCGCCCAGCTGGGCGGTTACCGCGACGAGGTGCGCTGCAACGAGACCAACGCGATCGCCAACCTGCTGTTGCGTTCACAGCGCGGTGGCGATGTCGACCTGGGCAAGACCCTGCTCAACACCGATTGCAGCCGCACCGTGGCGCGCATGACCCAGCCGAACCCGGACCTGAAGCCGGAAAAGGCCAAGATCACCACGCTGGGCTTTGTCTACGAGCCGACCCAGTGGCTCTCGGTATCGGCCGATTACTGGTTCATCTACCGCAGCAACGAAATCGTCGCCCCGGACTTCACCCGTGACGAGGACATCATTTCCTCCACGCGTTCGCCGATCACCGAAAGCGACCGCGCCAACCTGGCGGCGCTGGCGGCGATGTGCGCCGATCCGGCCAGCGGCGTCGCGTGCCCGGGCACGCTGCCCGGTTACAGCGTCGGCAACGTGGCCAGCGTGGTGGGCCAGTACAAGAACCGCGGCAAGACCCTGATCGACGGCTTCGACATCGACGCGCGCAGCCGCTTCTCGCTGGGCGAATGGGGCAACCTCAACATCGGCGTGGCTGCCACCCTCGCCAACCGCAACCGCTCCTACCTGGATGACGAAAGCGGCTGGTACTACGGCGACCTGGTCGGCTACTACAACAACCCGCGCCTGCGCGCCACGTTGAACGCGGACTGGAGCTACAAGCAGGTCACCACCAGCGTTTTCGTCAACTACGTCGGCGGCACCAAGTGGGCGCTGCAGCAGATCGACGAGGAAGACAACAACCCGCAGACCTGCACCGCCGGCTACCTGCCGGTGGAGCAGAGCAAGTGCGATGGTGCGCCGTCGTGGTGGACCGCCAACCTGAGCGTGGCCTGGCGCCCGGACGAGCACTGGAACGTGGGCTTCACCATCAAGAATCTGTTCGACCGTCTGCCGTTCTATGACCCGAACAGCTTCCTGGGCGACTCCAGCGATTACGCCACCATCTTCGGTCGCGGCTACAGTCTGACCGTGGGCTACAAATTCTGATGCATCCCTCGCGCCGGTCCCGGCCGGCGCGATCTTCACACGAGGTACTGTCCATGAAACGCAGAGAATTCATCGCCGCCAGCGCGGCCGTCGCCGCCAGCAGCCTGCTGCCGAACACACCCGCCTGGGCCCGCGCACGCAAGGTGCGGCTGGGCCTGATCGGCACCGGCATGCGCGGCCAGGTGCTGCTGAAAGAACTGGTCCGCCGCGATGACGTGGAGGTGGTCGCCCTGTGCGACATCGAGCCGATCATGCTCAAGCGCGGCATGGACATGGTCGCCAAGGCTGGCAAGCCTGCGCCCAAGGCCTATGGCCAGGATGGCGATGTCAACGCGTGGAAGCGGCTGATCGAGCAGCGCGGGCTGGACGGGGTGGTCATCGCCACGCCGTGGGAATACCACGCGCCGATGGCGATCGCGGCCATGCAGGCCAAGGTCGCGGTGGGCTGCGAAGTGGTCGCCGGCATTACCCTGCAGGACCACTGGGACGTCCTCAAGACCCAGCTGTCCACCGGCACCCCCTACATGCTGCTGGAAAACGTCTGCTATCGCCGCGACGTGATGGCCGCGCTGCAGATGGTGCGGCAAGGCCTGTTCGGCGAGCTCGTGCATCTGCAGGGCGGCTACCAGCACGACCTGCGGGGCGTGAAGTTCAACTCCGGCGATCCCAGCCAGCCCTATGACAGCGGCGTGGAATTCGGTGCCAAGGGCTGGTCCGAGGCGCGCTGGCGCACCGAACATTCGGTGCAGCGCAACGGTGAGCTGTACCCCAGCCACGGCATTGGCCCGTGTGCGATGTACACCGGCATCAACCGCGGCAACCGCTTCACCCACATCAACGCCTTCGCCAGCAAGGCGCGCGGTCTGCATGAGTACACCGTGGCCAAGAGCGGCGGCACCACCCACCCCAGCACCAAGGTGAACTTCAAGCTCGGCGACATCGTCACCACCACGCTGGCCTGCGAGAACGGCGAGACCATCCTGCTGCAGCACGACACCTCGCTGCCGCGGCCGTACTCGATGGGCTTCCGTGTGCAGGGCACCAAGGGCCTGTGGATGGACGTGAACCAGTCCATCCATATCGAAGGTCGCAGCCCGCCGCACAAGTGGGAACCGTTCCAGGCCTACCAGGACCAGTACGAGCACCCGCTGTGGAAGCAGCACGCCGACACCGCCGCCAGCGCCGGCCACGGTGGTATGGACTGGTTCGTCATCCATGCCTTCGTGGAGGCGCTCAAGGCCCGGGCACCGATGCCGATCGACATCTACGACGCGGTCACCTGGAGCGCGATCACGCCGCTGTCCGAGCAGTCGATCGCCAACAGTTTCCAGACGTTGGAATTCCCGGATTTCACCGCCGGGCTGTGGAAGCAGCGCAAGCCGATCTTTGCGTTTGATGGGACGTACTGAGGAAGGTTGACGTTCAACGGCCGGTACCGATGCGTACCGGCCATTCCGTGCGCGCATTGACCCGGTCGGCCAGCTGATGGCGCGGCCCAGCCTGGGCGATCAGCGCAGGCAAAGCAATGAACACGGGGAAGCGTGGCAAGGATGGTGCGCCCGGAGGGATTCGAACCCCCGACCAATGGCTTCGGAAGCCACTACTCTATCCGGCTGAGCTACGAGCGCGTTGTATCCTGCATCCCGCCGGGCCGCCTGATGGGGCCACGGACCGCCGAAGCGGCGCGGGAGGAGCATTCTATCCGTAAACGCCGCGCAGGTCTGCCCCCTGCATCGATGCACCGGGCGACGGCGCGCCCGGCCAGCCCAGGCGGTATCCTTTACCGATGGCTTACGAACGTTTTGAAGCGCCCGAGGCGGCGCCCCCGTCGCGCTGGCGGCACTACTGGAAGTTGATGCGCGCCGACCGCCCGATCGGCACCCTGCTGCTGCTCTGGCCCACCTGGTGGGCGCTGTGGCTGGCCTCCGGCGGGCTGCCCCCGCTGTGGACGCTGTTCGTGTTCACCGCCGGCGTCTGGCTGACCCGCTCGGCCGGCTGCGTGATCAACGACTACGCCGACCGCTGGCTGGACCCGCACGTCAAGCGCACCAAGGACCGCCCGCTGGCCAGCGGCGCCGTCTCCGGCCGCGAGGCGCTGGCCCTGTTCGCCGGGCTGATGATCGTCGCCTTCGCGCTGGTGTTGACCCTGAACTGGCTCACCATCGGCATGAGCTTCATCGGCGTGTTCCTGGCCGCCAGCTACCCCTACCTGAAGCGCTACACCCACCTGCCGCAGGTTTACCTGGGCATGGCCTTCGGCTGGGGCATCCCGATGGCCTTCGCCGCGGTGCAGGGCGAGGTGCCGGTGATCGGCTGGCTGCTGTACGGCGCCAACATCCTGTGGTCCACCGCGTACGACACCTGGTACGCCATGGTCGACCGCGATGACGACCTGAAAATGGGCTCGCACTCCACCGCGATCCTGTTCGGCGATCTGGACCTGGTCATCCAGGGCATCCTCTATGCGCTGTTCCTGGGCACGATGGCGCTGGTCGGCCTGCGCGCCGGGCTGGGGTTCTATTACGGCCTGGGCGTCGGCGTGGCCGCCGGGCTGATCGCCTACGAGTTCTGGATCGCCCGCAAGCGCGAGCGTGACCCGTGCTTCAAGGCCTTCCTGCACAACAACTGGGTCGGGGCGGCGCTGTTCGCCGGCATCGCGGTGTCGCTGGCGCTGCGCTGAGGGGCGACCCGACCAACGGTCGGGTGCTACCGGTAACGCGCACTACGACCATTAGGCGACTGACAGCGCCGTGGCCAGCGCCCAGAATCCCTCCCATCGAATGATCGGGGAGGGTAGGGGCAATGAACACGTCGACGGTGGTGCAGGACGGCTGGATGGCGCGCGCGGCACTGCGCTCGGCCGCCTGGGCGGAAAAGTGGTTCCCTGATGCGTACGTGTTCGCGGTGCTCGGCGTGGTCATCGTCGCGGCCGCCGCGATGGGCTTCGGCGCCACCCCGCAGGCCACCGCCACGGCATTCGGCGAGGACTTCTGGAGCCTGATCCCCTTCACCATGCAGATGGCCTTCGTGGTCATCGGCGGCTACGCCGTCGCCACCGCGCCGATCGTCGCGCGTTTCATCGATCTGCTGGCCCGCGTCCCCAAGACCGGCCGTGGCGCGGTGGTTTATGTCGGTCTGATCAGCATGCTCGCCTCGCTGCTCAGCTGGGGCTTCTCGCTGGTGTTCGGTGGCCTGCTGGTGCGCGCGCTGGCCCGCCGCGAAGCACTCCACATGGACTACCGCGCCGCCGGCGCCTCGGCGTATCTCGGCCTCGGCGCGGTCTGGGCGATGGGGCTGAGCTCCTCGGCCGCGCAGCTGCAGGCCAACCCGGCCAGCATGCCGCCCGGCCTGGTCGAGATCACCGGCGTGCTGCCCTTCACCGAAACCATCTTCCTGTGGCAGTCGATCGCGCTGACCGCCGCGCTGATCCTGGTCTCGCTGCTGATTGCCTGGCTGACCGCCCCCGGCGCCGCCTCCGCACGCACCGCCAAGGACTTCGAAGGCGCCGCCCGCGCCGAGGCCGAGCCGCTGCCGCCGCGCACCCGCCCCGGCGAGTGGCTGGAGTACAGCCCGCTGCTCACCGTGCTGCTCTCGCTGCTCGCGTTCGGCTGGCTGTTCGGCGAGTTCGCCAGCAAGCCGGTGGTGACCGCCATCGCCAACCTCAACACCTACAACTTCCTGTTCATCTCGCTTGGCCTGCTGCTGCACTGGCGCCCGCGCAGCTTCCTCAACGCCGTGGCCAAGGCCGTCCCCAGCACCACCGGCGTGCTGATCCAGTTCCCGCTGTATGGCGGCATCGCGATGATCCTTACCCACGCCACCGGCAGTGGCGATGAGACGCTCGCCCATCGCCTCTCCACCCTGTTCGTGCACATCGCCACCACCGACACCTTCGCGCTGGTGATGGGTGTCTACTCGGCGGTGCTCGGCTTCTTCGTGCCCTCCGGCGGCGGCAAGTGGATCATTGAGGCGCCGTACGTGATGCAGGCGGCCAACGAACTCAAGGCCCACCTGGGCTGGGCGGTGCAGGTCTACAACGCTGCCGAGGCGCTGCCGAACCTGATCAACCCGTTCTGGATGCTGCCGCTGCTGGGTGTGCTCGGCCTGAAGGCGCGCGACATCGTCGGCTTCACCTTCATCCAGCTGCTGGTGCACATCCCGCTGGTGCTCGGCCTGCTGTGGCTGCTCGGCATGACGTTGACCTACGTGCCGCCGGTGATGCCGTGATCGTCATCTGCGCGTCATCTGCAGACGTTGGCTCAGCGATGCCCTGTTCAGTCGCACGACGAGGCATTCTGTGGGAAGCGGAATAAGGGAATTCGAACCGTTCATATGCGGGTCAACGCCTACTGCGACATGGGGTCTGCACTCGTTGAAAACGTTGCCGGGGAGACGTTGACGAATTCGTATACAAACCCCCACACGTCGTTAACCTCGCGCTGCAGAGGATGGCCCGGACCGCGACATTCCGTTTGCGGCAACCGGAGAATCGAGATGGCTCAGCAGAACCAGCAGAACCCGAACCAGCGCGGTGAGCAGCAGGAAGGTGGTCGCGGCCAGCAGCAGCAACAGCAGCAGGAACAGCAGCAGCGCAACCAGAACCAGCAGCAGGGCGGCCAGCAGGACGAGGAAGAGTGAACCCAGCCGGCTGTTGTGTGAACTGAAGCCCCGCTCCGGCGGGGCTTCGTTCGTCTGCGGCCTGCTCAGGCCGAGCGCAGGTGCCAGCCCAGTGCTGCGTCTTCGACCACCGCGCCCGGTACCACGTCATGCAGCACCACGCGGATGCCGCGCGCATTCGGCAGCACCTTCTGCTCGGGGAACCAGCGGCGCGTGGCATCGACCACGATCAACAGGCCTTCGTCATCGCCGAGCGGTGCGAAGTGCGGCGTGGGCTGTGACAACGGCTCCAGCCCGAAGGCGTTCTGTGCGTTTGCCTGCACCTCGCCCACGTCTTCAGCGGGCAGGCCAACCTCACTGATGCAGGTCATCTCGCTGCCATGGAATTCGCCCTGACGCGCGCCGGCAGGCAGGCGCCGGCGTGCGATCAACTCCAGGATCAGGCCATCCGGCCCGGTGAAATAGATCGATTCGGAATCCCAGCGGCCATCGAAGGTGAAGTGGTCATTGCCTTTCTGATCGCGCTGCAGGGGGGCGCGTGCTTTGAGCCAGTCGGTGGCCGCCTCGAAGCGATTGGCGGGCACGTTGAACGCCAGGTGCACACCGCCGACCGGGTTCGATCCTGCGGGTTGCAACTGCAGGGTGCTCCAGCCGATGCGCACGGCTGAGCCGTCGACCGGCAGCTGAAGTTCATCGCGGAAGTACGCCACGGTGGCGTCGACATCGGACACAGGGAGATCGATCTGATGGATGCGCATGGTGCGGGAGGCCTCGCGTAGATACGTCGACATTCTGCCGCAGATGCGTGTGCCTCTGCGATGAACGCGATGAAGCACATGCCGATTGCATGCGCCCATCACCAGGCAATGCAGGCGCATTTGCTACAACGTTGTTCCAGACGCCGAGATGCATCACCGGCTCACCACACACCACTATCAGAGGAGTACTCCCGCGATGGGCATGCTGGTCGATGGAACATGGCAGGAAGGCACTGCGGGTGCCGCCGATGAGAACGGTCATTTCAAGCGCGAGGAATCCACGTTCCGCGATTGGCTGAGCGCCGACGGCAGTGCTGGCCCGAATGGCGAGCCTGGCGTCAACGCGGCGCCTGGGCAGTTCCGCCTGTATGTGAGTCTCGCCTGCCCATGGGCACACCGGACGTTGATCGTCCGTGGGCTGAAAGGCATGCAGGATCTGGTGCCCGTGTCGGTGGTCAACTGGCATATGGGTGATCAGGGCTGGACGTTTGAGCCCGGCCCGCAGGTGACGCCGGAGCCTGAACGCGGTGCGCGCTATCTGCATGAACTGTACGCCGCCGCCAAGCCGGGAATGACCGGCAAGGTGACCGTACCGGTGCTCTGGGATCGCGAGCGCGGGAGGATCGTGAGCAATGAATCGGCGGACATCATTCGCATGTTCAACACCGCCTATGACCAACTGGGTGCGAAGGCCGGTGACTTCTACCCGGTTGCGCTGCGTGCTGAAATCGATGCGATCAACGAACGGGTCTACTCAACCGTCAACAACGGTGTGTACAAAGCGGGCTTTGCCTCAACGCAGCAGGCGTACGAGGAGGCGGTTGGTCCGTTGTTCGAGACGCTCACCTGGTTGGACGAGCGACTGCAGCAACACGCGTGGCTGGTGGGTGATGCCATGACCGAAGCCGACATCCGTCTGTTCACGACGTTGATCCGCTTCGATTCGGTGTACTACGTGCACTTCAAGTGCAACGTGCGGCGCATTGCCGACTTCGCCGGCCTGCATGCGTTCGTGGCGCGGATGATGGCGATTCCCGAGGTGGCGGATACGGTGAATTTCCAGCACATCAAGCATCACTATTACGAGAGTCATCGGCATCTCAATCCGTCGGGGATCGTGCCGGTGGGGCCGCAGCGGGCTTACTGACGCAGCTGCCAATCCGTCAGTGAGCTGGTTCGAGGATCACCACCGGCACAGATGCCAGCAGACGCTCAAACTGCTGGCGTTTCTCCGTGTCCATTTCCCGGAAGGGAATGGGCATCGCGCCGCCCTCGACCAGTTCGATGAGATAGGCCGCCTGCAACCGCTGCACATGCTTTACCTGGTCCCATGTTCGAAAGGCAGTCCTGCCTTTGCTCGTGCGCGAGAGGCCAGTCGCACTGAAGACGAACGCACAGCGACCGACGCGGAGCATCTTCCAGGCAAAGATCGGCGGGACCACAATGGCCAGGACGACCTTCTGCACGATCGGCCAGTTCCAGGGGCTGGCAGGATTGGTCTGCGCGTTCCCGGTCGCCATGTCCATTGCGATGACGTCATGCAGCAACTGCCGGTATTCGGCGAGCTGGTAGGTCACGTCGATCTTGATGCGTGAGCCGGCGTGCTGCATACATGCTCCTTGCATGTGCATGGAAATCATCTCAACGGTTGCTGAGCTGGAGGATGGCATTGACCGATGAGACATCGTTGTTTGCGACCGCGTTCCGTCAGCGGCAAGTCTCGCTTGCGATACCCTTGCCAATAACTGCCGAGGCTTCCGCGCAGCTCTGCTGAAGAAACTCGGTGACGGCGTCGATCGCGACATCCAGTACGTCCTGCATCATGTCCGGGAGATTCACGGAGATAAAGCTGGCGTTGTCGGCTACGGCCGCGATCACGCTGTATCGGCTTCCGTAGATCGCCAGAAGCCCGGCGCGTTGTGCGATCTCGCGTTGGCCCTGGAAGACATGCTCAGGATGCGTGTCGAAGCACGGTGCGGCGTCGGCCGGAGGGCGATCGTCGCGCCCCATGCGGATCGCCCTGTCGACGTCCTTCAGTGAGCTGCCCGCCATCTTCGCGCTTACCGTTCGGTCCTTGAGTGTGGCGGCCATGGCGAACAGCTGCTCACCTGCAAGTCGAGCGGCTAGAAGGGCTTCTGCGAGAAAGCCGGCGCTTGAGAGCAGATCGACCGCTTTGGAACTGGACAGTACTGCATGCCAATGACGGAGTGCACCACCGTGACCCATATCGCTCAGCCATATGGCTTGGCGGTTGAGTTCCTGTTCGGCATGCGCTATCCAGCCACGCAGGTCATCAATTGCTCGTGATCGCCCCATATCCGTCCTTGAAAATCCAACTGTCCATTATTGATACGCCGCACTCCCCGACGTGTGCGCAGCATTCTGCGTGACCCGCAGTCGCCGGTCGGGTGTGTTGAATACTTCAGGGGGGAGGGCGCGAGCGCGGATAGTAAGTTACGCGATAGCACTTTCCAACCGTGCCATCCGTTGTGGCGATATTCGGCGTTGATGACGGGTCTGTTACACGCCACCACCCCGATCCAACTGCCGATACCCGATCGCCTCCGCCACATGCGCGGTCTTGATCTCCTCCGCGTGCCCCAGATCCGCCAACGTCCGCGCCACCCGCAGGATGCGATGCATCGAGCGTGCTGACAGCTGCAGTCGCTCCACGGCATCCTCCAGGAGCTGCTGATCCTCCCGCGACAACCGGCAATGCGCGCTCAGCTCGAACGGCAGTAGTTGGGCGTTGGCTTTCCCACTGCGCAGCAGCTGCACGTCCCGCGCGGCCACCACCCGGGCACGAACACTCGCACTGTCTTCGCCCAGCGGCGCGTCATCGCGCAGCTCGCGCGGGTCCAGCCGCGGCACCTCGACATGCAGGTCGATGCGGTCCATCAAGGGCCCGGAAACCCGCCCCCGGTAACGCTGGATGACCTCTTCGCTGCAGAGACAGCGGCCACTGCGATCGCCCGCCCAGCCGCACGGGCAGGGGTTCATCGCCGCAACCAGCTGGAACCGCGCGGGAAAGCGCTCCGTCCTTGCCGCGCGGCTGACCACGGCAACCCCGGATTCGATCGGCTCGCGCATGACCTCCAGCGCGTGCCGGCTCCATTCGGGCAGCTCATCCAGAAACAGCACCCCGTTGTGTGCCAGCGAGATCTCGCCTGGCCTGGGATGCGAGCCGCCGCCGATCAGCGCGACGGCGCTGGCTGTGTGGTGCGGCGCTCTGTAGGGCCGCTGCCGCCAGCGCCCCGCATCAATGCCCTGGCCGCTGCACGACGCAATGGTGGCCGCTTCCAGTGCTTCAAGCTCGCTGGCCGCGGGCAGGATGCCGGGTAGGCGCGAGGCCAGCAGCGTCTTGCCGCAGCCGGGGGTGCCGAGCAGCAACAGGTGATGCCCGCCGGCCGCCGCGACCTCCAGCGCCCGGCGCGCCTGCAGCTGGCCGCGCACATCGCGCAGGTCAGGAATGCTCACCGGCAGTGGGTCAGCCGCCACGGCCGGAGGCAGCGTGCCGCTTTCAAGGGCGCTGCAGACCTCCAGCAGGGTGCGGGCGACCCGTACGTCGGCGTGCTGGGCCAGCGCGGCTTCCTCGCTGTTCGCAGCGGCCACGATGAGGCTGCGGCCGTCCCGGGCGGCAGCGATCGCCGCAGGCAGGACGCCGTCGACACCGCGCAGTTCGCCGGTCAGGGCCAGTTCGCCCAGGAACTCGTACTTGTCCAGGGACCGCGCATCGATCTGACCACTTGCGGCGAGAATGCCAAGTGCGATGGCCAGATCGAATCGCCCGCCCTCCTTGGGCAGATCGGCCGGGGCCAGGTTGATGGTGATGCGCCGCTGCGGAAACTCGAACCGCGCGCAGATCAGCGCGGCACGCACGCGGTCACGCGATTCCCGTACTGCGGCAGCCGGCAGCCCGACGATCTGGGTATGCGGCAACCCGCCGGACAGGAATACCTCGATCCGCACGGCGGGTGCTTTGACACCGGCGCGGGCACGGCTATGCACCAGCGCAAGGCTCATGCGGTTGTTTCCGGGGTCTGCGGCATGCCGAACACAATGGCAGCACATGGATAACCCCATCCATCAGCGCTTGCCGCGCCACGGGGTAGGCAAGCACCGCCACCGTACCCGGCACTGCCGCTAGACTGGATGCCCCCACGCACCACGCCGTCGAACACCATGGATATGCACCACCGCTCTGGCCCCATCGAACTGGTCGCCATCGATATGGACGGGACCCTGCTTGATCCGTCCCACACGCTCACGCCCCGGGTGATGCACGCCATCGCCCGCGCCCGCGCGCAGGGCGTCCAGGTGGTGCTGGCCAGTGGCCGCCCGGTGTCCGGCATGGCGCCGTTCCTTCAGCAGTTGGGGATCGAGAGCGAGCAGGACTATTGCATCGCCTGCAATGGCGCGGTGGTGCAGAACATCGGCAGCGGCCAGCGCGTCATCGAGTTTCCGCTGAGTTTCGAGGACTTCGTGTTCTGCGAGCGGATCTCACGCGAGCTGGGTATCCACTTCCAGGCGCTCGATGGTCGGCGCATGTATACGCCCAACCAGGACATCAGCCACTACACCGTGGCCGATTCGCACCTGTCGAACGTGCCGCTGTCGTATCGCCGGGTGGCCGACATGGACCCGGCCATGCAGTTTATCAAGCTGATGATGATCGATGAGCCGGAGGTGCTGGATGCGGCCATCCAGCGCCTGCCCTCGGAACTGACCGACCGCTTCGCGGTGCTCAAGAGCGCGCCGTTCTTCCTGGAAGTATTCGATCACCGGGCAGGGAAGGGGCCGAGCCTGGAGAAGCTGGCCGCGCATCTGGGGGTCGACCGGGCCAACGTGATGGCGGTGGGCGACCAGGAGAACGACCTGACCATGCTGCAGTTCGCCGGGACCAGCGTCGCCATGGGCAACGCGATTCCGGCGGTCAAGCAGACGGCGCGCTTCGAGACGGCGACCAACGCCGAAGATGGCGTGGCGCTGGCGATCGAGCGGTTCGTGCTGCAGGACGTGTAATCCTGCGCGTTACTCGCTTGCGCCGCTGCGGCGCGGCTTTGCGCGCGACCAAGGCAAGGCCATCATCAACGCGAACACCAGCAGGGTCGGCAGGGTGAAGACCCACATCTCCCCGGTACCTTTGCCTGCGCCGATGGCGAGCAGGCCGAGCGCACCCAGCTCCAGTTCGCTGATGGAGGTCAGGTTGAACGCCAGGACAGGTATGCAGGCGATGAATGGAGCAGGCAGCACACCATGGCCTGCGACAATCAATGTCGGTGCGAGCAGGGCGGCCAACCCGGAGAACACGATGCGGTAGGCGTTGCGCGAGCGCACACCGTCAATGCGCATCAACCGCATCAGGCACAGTGCGGCGATCACCGCCGCGAGGCTGGCACCGGCGATAGCCAGCATCTGGGAACCTTGTTCACTCATTCAGACGTCCTTGTCGCATCGTGGATGGAGGGCAGCCGCTGCCGCCTCCGCAGATCCTGGCGTTGCCTCACTCGCGAGGCGCAGCCGCCCCACGCGCTTCCAGCTCGGCCACGACCTTCTCCAGCGCCTCCAGCTTCTCGCGGGTGCGCAGCAGCACGGCACGCTGCACGTCGAATTCCTCGCGCGTCACCAGGTCCAGCTTGCCCAGCCCGGCCTGCAGTGCGGTCTTGAAGGTGGCCTGCAGTTCTTCGCGCGATTGGCGCAGGCCCGGTGGGACCATGTCGCTCAGGCGGCGGGCGAGGTCATCAAGGTGGTTGAGGTCGATCATGGTGCGGCTCCGCGGGGTATGCGCCAAGGATAAGCCGCCACGCTGCCGGCGGCACTGACCGCGCGCATCGCGTTCACCGGCGGACAGGCGTTATCCTCGCAGCCTGAGAGACAGGAGTGCAGACGGATGAAGATGGTCATGGCGGTGGTCAAGCCGTTCAAGCTCGACGACGTGCGCGAAGCGCTGGCCGAGCGCGGCGTCACCGGGATCACGGTCACCGAGGTCAAGGGCTTCGGGCGGCAGAAGGGCCACACAGAGCTCTATCGCGGGGCGGAATACGTGGTCGATTTCCTGCCCAAGGTGAAGATCGAGGTGGCCGTCACCGACAGCCAGGTCGAGGAGGTGGTGGAAGCCATCGTCAAGGCCGCGGGCACCGGCAAGATCGGCGATGGCAAGGTGTTCGTGTACGACCTGGGCAGCGTGGTGCGCATCCGCACCGGTGAACTGGACGCCGACGCGCTGTAACGCACGCCGGCTTGCCCATGGGCGCATGGGCGCGCGCGGTCAGGCGTGGCCCTTGAACCAGCGGTAGAAGCGCTTCCAGGCTACGCGTACGCCGGCCACCCAGCGCGGGTCGGCCACCTGGGCGGCCTCGGAGGCGCTGGGGCGCTCGCCGGTCAGGCGCTGGCGCATCTTCAGCAGGTTCTTCATGTCGCTGCGGCGCAGCTGGCGCGAGACCGGGTGCACCGGCAACCAGCGCGGGCTGCGCCAGGCCGAGGTGAAGTCCACCAGCACCGGCACGCCCCCGCTGACCATCACGTTGGTGCCGTGCAGATCGTTGTGGGTGATGCCGGCGGCATGCAGGCGGGTGAGCGCGAACTGCAGCTGCTCGAAGACCTCGATGCCGACCGACTGGGCCGCGCTGAGAGTCTGGCCGGGAATGAACTCCATGCCCAGTGCGAGGCCGCCGATGGTGCCAAGCAGGGCAGGGGCGTGCTTCCAGCCGCTCAGGCGCTGCAGGATGCGCGCTTCGCGGCGGACCAGCAGGCGCGCGATCGGCGACAGCGGGGTGCCGCGGTAACGGGTGTAATCCTTGACCACGGCCGGTTGCCCGTTGAGGCAGGTCCGGTAGACGTCGGGTTCCAGGAGGCGTTCGCCGCGCTTGAGCAGCTCGGCGGGGGCGGTGTCATCGACACACGAGGCAACGATTGTGTTCATAGGGGTCTGTGCGACCCGGCGGTCGGCGCAATGCGTCAGGCGTACCGGTGCTGCTTATGGTGGGGAACTAAAGATTTCGTTAATTTTAGTACTCGCCAGTACACGAATCCAGATGATGTCGGAGAAATGTCGTCGCCCGGCGTGGAACAGTTCGTCACGCTGAAGCGGACAATCTTGTATCGTTTGGAATAATTTCGTTGAATATCAGCGGGTTGCTGGCGATCACCGGGGAGTGCGGGGCAGGCAACGCTGCCGTGCGTCCAACGCAGCAGGCGGTTGCATGGGTCACCCGGCGCTGAACATCGCCCAGCCCGTGCTTGACCGCGACGCAGGCGCTGCGGACCATATGCTGTTGTTCGCGACATCGGCGGCCGCCCCTCTCCGGCACGTCCCCGCCCTCTGCCGCCGTATCGGTGCCGGTCACTTCCGTGCATCGCCCCCACCATTTCGGGTCCGGCTGTGCCGGAGGAAGACTGATGATCAAGATCGTGCTGGCAGGGCTGTTCATCGCCTGCGTGCTGTACATCCATTACCGCGGCAAGGTGCGCGCGCGCTGGTCGCGCCAGCTGCTGGACCACTCCAGCTTCATGGCCCCGATCAACGTGATCATGTATGCGTTCTCGAAGGTGCCGACCACGCCCTTCCTGGACCCGGGCAAGGAATTCCCGCAGCTCGAGCCGTTGCGCCAGAACTGGCAGATGATCCGCGACGAAGCGCTGGCCCTGCGCGATGCCGACAAGATCGCTGCCTCCAGCACGTTCAACGATGCGGGCTTCAATTCGTTCTTCCGCCGCGGCTGGAAGCGCTTCTACCTGAAGTGGTACGGCCCCTCGCACCCCTCGGCCAAGGCGCTGTGCCCGAAGACCACCGCGCTGCTGGAATCACTGCCGGACGTGCGCGCGGCGATGTTCGCCCAGCTGCCCTCGGGCAGCGAACTGCGCCCGCACCGCGATCCCTTCGCCGGCTCGCTGCGCCTGCACCTGGGCCTGGCCACGCCGAACGATGACGCCTGCTACATCGAAGTGGATGGCATCAAGAAGAGCTGGCGCGATGGCGAGTGGATGATGTTCGACGA
>Ga0302347_1002318_pt1 | contig 19769 bp, 18 predicted proteins | sample PhyWR1_FD_202178 | JGI IMG/M metagenome (GOLD analysis project Ga0302347, IMG submission 202178) | Leaf surface microbial communities from wheat plants in UC Gill Tract Community Farm, Albany, California, United States - DLSL W.R1 (v2)... | ecosystem: Host-associated > Plants > Phyllosphere >...
GGTCCACCAGCAGCCTGATGTTACTAATGATGTCGCTCATGCGCTGCTCATTCCCGATTACTTCAGTTATCGCCTGACCGGTGAGATGAACTGGGAATATACCAACGCCACCACCACTCAACTGGTCAATATCAATACCGACAGTTGGGATGAAATGTTGCTGAACTGGACGGGGGCTGACGCCGCATGGTTTGGTAAGCCCACGCATCCTGGCAATGTAATTGGTCACTGGATCTGTCCGCAGGGTAATGCCATTCCGGTCGTCGCAGTCGCCAGCCATGATACGGCCAGCGCGGTTATTGCCGTGCCGCTGGAAGTAAAAGATGCAGCGTGGATCTCCTCCGGCACCTGGTCACTGATGGGGTTTGAAAGTAAAACACCGTATACCAGCGACAGCGCGCTGGCCGCCAATATCACCAACGAGGGCGGCGCAGAAGGTCGTTATCGGGTGCTAAAAAATATTATGGGCCTGTGGCTACTTCAGCGCGTCATCGCTGAGCAGAACATCACTGATTTGCCGGACCTGATCACCCGCACATCTGCGCTGCCCGCCTGCCGCTTTGTGATTAATCCCAATGACGATCGCTTTATCAATCCAGCCAATATGAGCGCAGAAATTCAGGCTGCCTGCCGTGAAACCGAGCAACTCGTCCCGGCCAGCGATGCGGAGCTGGCACGCTGTATTTTCGACAGCCTCGCCATTCTGTATGCCAACGTTCTGAACGAACTGGCGCACCTGCGCGGTAAACCGTTCAGCCAGTTGCACATTGTCGGCGGCGGCTGCCAGAACCAGTTGCTCAATCAACTGTGCGCTGACGCCTGTGGCATTACAGTGATTGCCGGGCCTGTTGAAGCTTCAACGCTTGGCAATATCGGCGTGCAGTTAATGACGCTGGATGAACTGAGCAATGTTAGCGATTTTCGTAAGGTGGTGGTTTCTAACCACCACCTGATCACCTTTACCCCTCATCCTGATAATGAGATCGCGCGTTACATCGCGCAATCACAGACCCCACGACAGACAAAGGAGCTTTGCGCATGACGACCTCACTTGAACACGCCTGGGAACTCGCGAAACAGCGTTTTGCCGCTACAGGGATTAATGTCGAGGAGGCGCTGCGCCAGCTCGATCGCCTGCCGGTATCTATGCACTGCTGGCAGGGCGATGATGTTGCCGGTTTCGAAAATCCGGAGGGTAACCTGACCGGTGGCATTCAGGCGACCGGGAATTACCCAGGCAAAGCGCGTAATGCGGCCGAGCTTCGTGCGGATCTGGAGTTAGCATTCAGCCTTATCCCGGGTCCGAAACGACTTAACTTACATGCGATTTATCATGAAGCGGAAACGCCGGTGTCTCGCGACCAAATCAAACCAGAACATTTCAAAAACTGGGTAGCGTGGGCCAAAGTTAATAAGCTGGGACTGGATTTTAACCCCTCCTGCTTCTCTCATCCGCTGAGTGCCGATGGCTTTACGCTCTCACATGCCGACCCTGAAATTCGCCGGTTCTGGATCGACCACTGCAAAGCAAGCCGTCGCGTATCTGCCTATTTTGGCGAACAGTTGGGCACGCCGTCAGTGATGAATATCTGGGTTCCGGACGGCATGAAAGATGTCACCGTAGATCGCCTTGCGCCACGTCAGCGCCTGCTGGAAGCGCTGGATGAAGTGATCGGCGAAAAGCTGGACCCGGCGCATCACATTGACGCTGTTGAAAGCAAGCTGTTCGGGATCGGCGCAGAAAGCTACACCGTTGGCTCTAACGAGTTTTATATGGGATATGCCACCAGCCGTCAGACCGCACTGTGCCTTGATGCAGGCCACTTTCATCCGACGGAAGTTATCTCCGACAAAATCTCCGCCGCCATGCTCTACGTGCCGCGCCTGCTGCTGCACGTCAGCCGTCCGGTCCGCTGGGACAGCGATCACGTGGTCCTGCTGGATGATGAAACCCAGGCCATTGCCAGTGAAATTATCCGTCACGATTTGTTCGACCGCGTACACATTGGCCTCGATTTCTTCGATGCGTCTATTAACCGTATTGCGGCATGGGTAATCGGCACCCGCAACATGAAAAAAGCCCTGCTGCGCGCCCTGCTGGAACCCACTGACATGCTGCGCCAGCTGGAAGATGCTGGCGATTACACTGCGCGTCTGGCCCTGCTGGAAGAACAAAAATCGCTGCCGTGGCAGGCAGTATGGGAGATGTATTGCCAGCGTCACGATACGCCAGCTGGCAGTCAGTGGCTGGAGAATGTGCGCGGCTATGAAAAAGATATTTTGAGTCAGCGCGGCTGATACCCCCTCATCCCTGCCCTCTCCCTGAGGGTGAGGAGCAGCACGCTATCTGGCCTTTTTAAGGAAAGTAAAACAATGCAGACTATTATCCATTCCTGGTTTGTCCAGGACATGATCAAAGCCACTTCCGATGCATGGCTGAAAGGCTGGGATGAGCGCAACGGCGGCAATCTGACGCTACGCCTGGATGCTGCTGACGTGGCGCCCTACGAATCTGATTTCCATGCTCAGCCGCGCTATATCGCGCTCAGTCAACCCATGCCGTTACTGGCCAATACCGCCTTCATCGTCACCGGCTCCGGCAAATTCTTTCGCAATGTACAACTCGATCCGGCAGCCAATCTCGGCGTGGTAAAAGTCGATAGCGACGGTGCGGGCTATCACATTCTGTGGGGGTTAACCCACGAGGCGGTACCGACATCCGAATTACCCGCGCACTTTCTGTCACACTGCGAACGCATCAAAGCCACCGGCGGTAAAGATCGGGTGATCATGCACTGCCATGCGACCAACCTGATCGCCCTGACCTATGTACTGGACAACGACAGCGCGTTGATCACCCGCAAACTGTGGGAAGGCAGCACTGAATGTCTTGTAGTTTTCCCCGATGGCGTCGGGATACTGCCGTGGATGGTGCCGGGCACCGACGAAATCGGTCAGGCCACCGCACGCAATATGCAGCAACACTCACTGGTCCTGTGGCCGTTCCACGGCGTGTTTGGCAGCGGTCCGACGCTCGATGAAACCTTTGGCCTGATCGACACAGCGGAAAAATCGGCAGACGTGTTAGTAAAAGTGCTTTCAATGGGCGGCATGAAACAGACTATCACTCGCGACCAGCTGATTGCCCTCGGCAAACGTTTTGGCGTGACGCCGATGGCAAGCGCACTCGAACTGTACGCCTGAGATCATCACGCCCCACGCATTCAGTCGGGGCGTAATTTTATGGAGAACTATCATGAGTTTTATGTTGGCGCTGCCGAAAATCAGCCTGCACGGTGCAGGTGCAATCGGCGATATGGTCAAACTGGTGGCGGAGAAACAGTGGGGTAAGGCACTTATTGTTACCGACGGCCAACTGATCAAACTGGGTCTGCTCGATAGCCTGTTTACCGCACTGGACGCGCATGAAATGTCGTATCATCTGTTTGATGGTGTCTTCCCTAATCCAACTGAAGCTCTGGTTCAGGAAGGTTATGCCGCATATCAGGATGCAAAATGTGATTACCTGATTGCCTTCGGCGGCGGTAGCCCGATTGATACGGCGAAAGCGATAAAAATTCTGACGGCAAACCCTGCGCCGTCGACGGCTTATTCTGGCGTGGGCAAGGTGAAAAATGCCGGTGTGCCGCTGGTCGCCATTAATACCACGGCCGGAACGGCTGCCGAGATGACCAGCAACGCCGTGATTATTAATAGCGAACGTCAGGTCAAAGAAGTCATCATCGATCCGAATATTATTCCGGATATCGCAGTTGATGATGCCAGCGTCATGCTGGAAATCCCCGCATCCGTGACGGCTGCGACCGGGATGGATGCGCTGACACATGCGATAGAAGCCTATGTTTCCGTAGGTGCTCATCCGCTGACTGACGCCAATGCGCTGGAGTCTGTCCGTCTGATCGCGCAGTGGCTGCCAAAAGCGGTCGATAATGGTCACGATCTGACTGCCCGGGAGCAAATGGCGTTTGGCCAGTATCTGGCCGGAATGGCATTTAACAGCGCCGGTCTTGGCCTGGTCCATGCTCTGGCGCATCAGCCTGGCGCGACGCATAACCTGCCGCACGGCGTCTGTAACGCCATTTTGTTACCTGTCATCGAAAATTTTAATCGTCCACATGCCGTGGCCCGCTTTGCCCGCATCGCACAGGCCATGGGCGTAGAGACGCGCGGTATGAGTGATGATGCTGCCAGCCAGGAAGCCATTAAGGCTATTCGTGTGTTGAGTCACCGGGTCGGTATCCCGTCAGGCTTCAGTAAGCTTGGCATCACTAAAGATGATATTGAAGGCTGGCTGGATAAGGCACTTGCCGATCCCTGCGCGCCCTGTAATCCGCGCCCTGCAACGCGCAATGACGTCCGCGAGCTGTATCTGGAGGCATTATGATCCGCAAAGCCTTTGTCATGCAGGTAAATGCTAATGCCCACGAGGAGTATCAGCGTCGCCATAATCCGATCTGGCCCGAACTGGAAGAGACGCTAAAAGCACATGGTGCACATCATTACGCTATCTGGCTCGATAAAGAACGTAATCTGCTGTTTGCTACCGTAGATATTGAGTCGGAAGAGCGCTGGAACGCGGTTGCGGGTACGGAGGTCTGCCAGCGCTGGTGGCAATATATGCGCGACGTGATGCCCGCCAACCCGGACAATAGCCCGATTAGCAGCGAACTGACCAGTGTGTTTTACCTGGTGTAACTCTCGCGAGTTGCTGCTGTAAGCCCGGTAAATACAGCGCCGCCGGGCACATCCCCCTAACAGCCATTAAAAAACGCCTGGTATCAGGCGTTTTTTCTGCGGCAGACACATCAGAAATAATATTTGAAACGAAGACGTGCACCATAGCGGTCGTCGTCGCTGGAAATATCTTCGTCGCTCTGGATTTTAGACCAGTAAGCACCAAGATAAATATTGAAATTTTGCATATCCATCACGTTCGGGATCAAATAAGACGCATGAACGGTGTGAATATCGTAGGTGCCTTCATCGCTGATCCAGCAGTCATTATCGCACACTACGCCGTTAAAATCGTCGATCTTATTATGCGCATAAATGTAGCCCAGCTCAAAATTTCTCCACAGCGCGTTAGTTGCTGCAGTGAAGTCTTGCTCACTGTCTGCGTCCATGTAAGCGGTATTCACGTTCAGGACAACACCGTCAACCGGATCGTTTTTTAACCCGTTCCAGGTCATGGTTAAACCATAACCGGTACGATCGGATTGGTCCACCAGGTCGCCTTTGCTGTTGTAATAGCCATAGGCATTGTTAACGACGTTAGATTCCATTGCCGCAGAGAAAGATAATGCGCTAGTGGCTGACCAAGACACCACCGGGCGCAGATAAACAACATTTTTCTCTTTTGTCATTTCGCGACCATGATAAGTCCGCCCGTCGGCCTGAACATTATCACTGTCGGCATAAAGTGATGCGCCATCTTCAATCAGGGAGTTCAGCTCAAAATACCAGTTATCAAGCTGTTTACTCAGCAGAAAATTACCCCCCGCATTAGAACGACCGCGCCCTTCTTTCATCATATAGATATAGCCCTGGCCATCGCTATACAGGTCATTCGCGGTATTGCCAGAATGCTCAACAAACGTATCCTGATTAAGCGGGAACATGTCGAACGCTTCGAAGCGCCCTACTTTCACTTTCCAGTCATTTTCCTGACCAAAATGGAAATAGGCATCATCAAGATTCATTGAGCCATACATATCGGCCAACGGCTGGATAGAGAATCCGGCGTAGCGGCCGTCGTCCAGTTTACGCATCCCATCGAAACCAATCAGAATACGACCATCCATATCCCATTGTTCAGTTGTGTGATCCTCATTAAGTTTGGTTAACGTCCCCCGGCGGCTCTCTGCGTCCATGTTATATTCGACGTCGCCATAAATTTTTAAATCACCGTAGCCGCTCAGCAACAGATTAGGCGTGGAGGCATTTTTTTTAGTTTCTGTCTCAGGCGTTTGGCCATTAACCGGCGTATTACCCTGAGCATCTTTAATTTTTTTAATTTCAGCTACTTGTTGGATTTGCAGCTGCTGAACTTTATTCTCGGCCTGTGCTGCCCGGTTTTCAGCCGCCTCCAGACGTGCCTCCATCTGTTCCAGACGTTGTTCCAGGGTCATGCTTTGGGTTTTCGCAAACCCGGAGTTAGCAACCGTCAATAATCCTATTGCGACTGCAAGCGCTGTTTTCTTCATTATTACCATTCCTTTTCAATGATCCATTAACTACTAAAATCTATGCTTATGCACACAAATATATCTCTGGTGAATGTCATTTTAATAATTAGCGCATTTATCCTGCGTGGCTATTACGACAACCACCAGGTAAAAGAACCTGGGAAATAAAATAAAAACGCAACAAATTACGGCGCAGAATATTATCAAGACCTGCGTGTGTAAATGTCATTAAATACAATAACGTGAGCAAGATAACACTATTCTGCTGAAATAAATTGAACTATAAATGCAGAGTATATAAACAGATAAAGCAGTTATCCCATCAATGTAATAATAACTAAATGACGGTATTACCTGTAATTTACCTGCACTAAGAATTTGTGAGCCATCTCGCTATTTCACCGGGAGGGGATTGATATATTTCACTTTAATCTGGCATATGCCAGTTATAATTAATACGAGGCTATATGAAAAAGCTGAAAGTGGTCACTATCGGTGGAGGCTCAGGCTATACCCCGGAACTCATTGATGGTTTCATCCGCCGTTATTCTGAACTTCCCGTCACCGAATACTGGCTGGTGGATATTGAAGCAGGGCGAGAAAAGCTCGCTATTGTGGGGCAGCTGGCGCAAAGGATGGTGAAAAAAGCAGGGCTTCCGATGACGGTTCACCTGACGACCAACCGGCGAGAAGCGCTAAAAGATGCCGATTTTGTCACCACCCAAATTCGCGTGGGTCAGTTGGCGGCCCGTATTCAGGATGAAAAAATTCCCCTGCGCTACGGCGTACTGGGCCAGGAGACCACCGGACCAGGCGGTTTTATGAAAGCGCAACGTACGATCCCGGTATTGCTGGATATCTGTAAGGACATGGAAGCCTTATGCCCTGATGCATGGATGATCAACTTTACCAATCCAGCCGGTATCGTTACTGAAGCCATTACCAAATACAGCCCGGTAAAATCACTCGGGATCTGTAGCGGGGCCAATAGCATGATGATGGATGTGGCTAACGCGTATGGCGTAGCGCGCAGTGCCATTACGGCGCGTGTAATGGGGCTTAATCATCTTATTTTTGCAGACCAGATTACGCTCAACGGCCGTGACACTACCGCCGACTTTATTGAAAAATTAGCGCAGGGTACCGGCGCTAATAAGCTTAAAAATATACCGGACCTGGGCTTGCCGGCCGACTTTATCCGCGCGCTGAAACTCTATCCCCTCTCCTATCTGAAGTACTTTTATCTCAATCATGAAATGGTGACTCATGAGCAAGAGGAGCAAAGTACCGGCGGAACGCGCGGCGAGCGTTCGCTGGAAATAGAACATGCGTTGCTTGAGCTGTATAAAAATCCGATGCTGTGCGAGAAACCCGCAGAGCTGTCAAGCCGTGGCGGTGCCTGGTATTCTGACACTGCATGTACAATTATTAGCTCCATTTATAACAACAAACACGAAATCCACGTGGTGAACGTAGCGAACCGGGGAACGACGCCGGATCTGCCTGACGAAGCGGTTATCGAAACCAGCGCAGTCATTGATTCACTCGGCGCGCATCCGCTGGCGTATGGTCGTCTACCGGTGCGCATTCGGGGATTGATTCAAAGCGTAAAAGCGTTTGAGGAGTTAACGATTGAGGCGGCAATGACGGGCGATACCGGGACGGCACTGCTGGCACTGGCAAATCATCCTCTCGTCCCCTCGGTTGAGATTGCCCGCCGCATTCTGAATGACTACCTGGCGGCAAACCGTGATTTCCTGCCGCAGTATGCTTTCTGAGGCGATCGCTGAATATCTCATTAAAGGGATTTTTTTATGCAAGACTTCCTGGAAAACAAACTGTTACCCCTCTTAATGCGGGTGGGTAACAACGTCATTCTGGTCGCGGTACGTGATGGTATTTCGTTTACTTTACCGTTTATTATTGCAGGCAGCGTATTCCTGATTATTGCTAACCTGCCAATCCCCGGATGGAGTGCGTTTCTCGGTCCTCATGCTGAGACACTTAGCGTCCCGGTGCAGGCCACGTTTGGCGCAATTGGGCTGATTGCGGCTATCGGTATTAGCTATAATCTGGCGAAGCATTATAAGCTGGATTGCCTGAGCTGTTGCTGTATTACGGTGGCCGTTTTCCTGCTTGCCCAGCTTGATGATACCCATAAAATCAACACGGCTAATTTTGGCGCTGCCGGATTATTTTCGGCGATCGTGTTATCGATTATTACGGTGTATATCGTCCGCTTTTTCGTGGTCAACAAGATCTATCTTCGTCTGCCGGACAGCGTCCCTCCAGCGGTTCTCCAGTCTTTTATTAGTCTGGCGCCGGCAATGGCCTGCCTGACGCTGGTATGGCTGGTACGCGTGGTGCTTCATTTTGATATTAACGCGTTTTTCACCCTGATCTTAAGTCCGCTGGTTATGGGCCTTGATACGCTGCCGGGAATACTGATTCTGGTCGCGCTTATTTCATTGCTGTGGAGCTGTGGTATTCACGGCACCAATGTCCTTTCCGGCATTACCAGCCCCATATTCCTCAAGTTTATTGCCGAAAACACAGACGCTTATTTACGGCATCAGCCAGTGCCGCATATTACGGCTGAGGGCTTCTATAATTTCTTCATTTGTACCGGCGGTTCTGGCGCAACAATGGGGCTGGTGCTGGCGATGCTGTTATCGAAAAGTCGCTACTATACGTCACTGGGGCGTATCTCCATTGGTCCGGCGCTGTTTTGTATTAATGAACCGGTGATCTTCGGCGTACCGATGGTTTTCAACCCGATGATGATGCTGCCCCTGATTTTAACGCCGATGACTCTTTGTACCTGCTCGTATCTGCTAATGCAATTTGGCATTATTGGTCGCCCGGTCTTTCAAATCCCCTGGACGATGCCGCCTGTTCTCAACGGGTATTTTGCCACTGGCGGCAATATTCCTGCCGCAGTCTGGTCAGGCTGCATGGTTCTTATTTCAACGGTGATGTATTACCCGTTCTTCCGAATTCTGGAACGCAAACAACTGGCCATTGAACAACAGGAAGCGGCGGCGTTAGCTGTCAGCGACGTATAATCCGGTTTACCGGGTAACATCTGCTTACCCGGCTTTTCTGAAGAGGTCGTTGATTTTCCGCAGAAGAATTAATGCTACACTCTTCCCCTTCTTTCGATATCAAGATCCCGCACAATGGTTGCTCGCTACATTCAGATAAAAAATGCGATAAAAAAGCAGATCCTGAGTAGGACATGGCAGGTGGGTGAAAAAATCCCGTCTGAGCGCGAACTGGCCGCAGAGTATGGTGTTACGCGGGTCACGTTGCAAAAAGCAATGCATATGCTTGAGCAGGAAGGGTTTATTGAGCGCATCCACGGTAAGGGAATGTTTGTTACCCGCGCTATCGAAGACGATGTCTTTATGCTCAATGACGGAACCAGCGATTCAGTACAGGGGTTTTCCCGGGAATTTAATGGCCAGGCTATCATCACCAGCCGTCTTATTTGTCATCAGCGTCTTCCGGCAGATAACATCACGGCCCGTTATCTTGAGCTGGATGCGGGTGAGCCAGTGCATTTTATTCGCCGCATCCGCCTGATTGATGACGTGCCGGTACTGGTTGAAGACTCGTGGATAAATTGCACGATTATTCCGCTGATCCCGTCAAGGATACTGGAAGAAGGTTCTCTGTATGAATATATCGAGCATATCACCGGCAAGAAGATAAAGTTTTACAGCTCGGTCATTGAAGCCGATCTGTTTAATGATGAGCTGGCGACGCTGCTTGCCATTCCCTCCGGGCGTCCCATGCTCAAAGTGTCCGGCGTCACCAAACTGGAAGATGGCACGGCGTTTAACTACTCCTTCAGCTATAACCGCGCAGATAAGTTTAAAATCAAAAATAACTGGGTAGGGAAATAATCTTCCCGGCATCAGTTTTGTTCGGCGACCAGAATGGCCTGGGTGTCCGGCTCCAGCGCTTTGAAGATATGCTCCCGATCGCCCGGATAACAAATATAATCCCCTTCGTTTAACTCCTCTGGTGCCTCAATCAGCCCCACCAGCGCCCGTCCCTGCGTTACGATAATATGTTCAACCGACCCCAGAGGATGCGGATGCGAGATGCGATCGGCCCCGGGCTGAGTGAGTAAAAGGTAAATATCACGACGCGCGCCGGGTGGACAGGTCGCCAGTAATACCGCCTGGTAGTGCGCTTGTTCAGCTGTCACCTTGCTCCCCTCGCCCCGGCGGATGACCTGAGTGACATGCTGCTGGGGTTCAAGCAGGCGGGCAAACGGAATATCCAGCGCCACGCACAGCGCCCACAGTGTTTCCAGACTGGGATTACCATTCCCTGATTCCAGCTGCGAAAGCGTAGATTTAGCGATCCCGGCGCGGCGGGCAATTTCGGCCAGCGATAGCCCGGTTCTCTGCCGCTCGCGGACCAGACTTCTGGCAATCGTGCTAATGGGCTGCGTCATAAAAAATTCCTGATGTTTTATATAGTGAACGAATCGTTCGACTTGAAAAACGACATTACTGTGTTCATTATAATGGATACCCGTTCATTATGGCGATAAACGTATGTCTCTCTCTCTGTTTTCCTGCCTGAAAGGCGACACTATTAAAGCGATATTTTTAGTTTGCCTGGCGGTAGGTGTCGTTGGCGCGTCTTATGGCTCGCTGGCGATGGCCTACGGTTTTCCCCTCTGGCTGCCGTTGCTACTGTCTATCGTAGTGCTTGCTGGTGCCTCAGAGTTTATGTTTATCGGTATTATTGCCAGCGGCGGTAATCCTCTGGCAGCGGCGGTGGCAGGATTGCTGGTAAACGCCCGACATTTTCCGTTTGGCGTGACCGTACGCGAACTGGTCGGAAAAGGCGCAATGAGTCTTATTGGCTGCCATATCATGAATGATGAAAGCGTAGTGTTTGGGTTATCACAGCCGACACCCGAACAGCGTAAAGCCGCTTTTTGGCTGTGCGGAGCAGGTGTCGCGCTCTTCTGGCCCGTGGGAACATTACTGGGCGCGATGGTAGGTAAAATGCTTCCCTCGCCGGAAACTATCGGTCTTGACGCTGTCTTCTGGCCCTGGTCCTGCCTGCACTGAAGAAGAGAACAACGCTTATCCGGGCTACCAGCGGCGCAGCGATCTCACTTGCCGCCGTGCCGTTCGCACCGGTAGGCCTGCCGGTACTGCTCTCTTTGCTGGGCCTGGCGACGAGGAAGAAATAATGGCTAACACTTCGTTAATCCTCATCGGCGTGGCCATTCTGTCTATCGGCACCTATTTAATGCGGCTGGGGGGAGCAAAACTGGGCAACCGTCTGGCGCTTTCTGAACGCTCGCAGGCGCTGCTCTCAGACGCGGCAACAACGCTGCTTTTTTCCGTCGCGCTGGCGACCGCGTTATACGAAGGCGGACATTTTGCCGGACTGGCGCGGATACTCGGCGTTGCTTTTGCCGTCTTTCTCGCCTGGCGTAAAACACCGCTTATTATTGTTATCGTCGCGGCGGCCATCGTGACGGCCCTGTTGCGTCAGGCAGGGATCCCCTGATAAGGGTATTCATACCCACGAAATTTCGATGCCACTCTGTCTGGCGACCGGCGGCCGCCAGACAAGAAAAGTGATTAATGCATACGGTTGTAGTTATCAACCATCTGGTTATAGCTTCTTAACGCTTTCGGATAAGAAGCGTCAACCATCCAGCCTGCATTCGCATCCGACAGCAGACGTTTTTCACTGTCAGCATACGGCGCTTTATCTCTTACCCGACGAATATATTTCTTCGTGTCCAGCTGATACTCTTCTGCCGAAGAAATAAAGCGTGTGAACTTAAAGGAATCCTCGGATTGCGCCTTCAGCTTTTCTTTAAATTCGGCCGTGGTTTTTTCCAGCTCGGTTAGCTGTTTCATTGCGTTGTCGGTATCAAACGTCTCATGGCTGATGACATCATTAAGATTGCCGGAATGGATCATGACGGACAACGTATAATAATTTTCCGATTTCCCTTCGCTTTGCTCAATGGCCTTCAACTGAGCGACCTGGCGTTCAGCTTCAACCTGTTTAATTGCATCACTATAGCGATTAGCCGCAGGTTCAAAGTCGTGCCACTGCTTCATCAGCGTCTGATGCAGCGTCTTACCCTCGGCAAAAGCATCGTCTTTATAGTTTTCCTGCTCGTAATATTTATTCATCGCATTAATGGTATTGGCGACCGCGACGGCATGAGTGATAAAGGCTGATGCTGCCTCATCCATCGGTTCCAGTGCCGGTTTTAGTTTAACAACCTCTGGAACTTCTTTCTGGCACTTCTCAAGCGTACTGTCGGAAACGGCATAAGTACCGTAAACGATGCGCTCTTTGCCCGTAGGACCGGTTTGCAGATCTTTTAGCCAGCTAGCATAGCGCTCCATACTGTTATAAATCGACAGCTGCAATGTATTGTAGCAATCAATATAAGTGTTCATTTTCTTATCATGAACATCCTGTTGATCGGCCTGCACGTCGTCATTTTTCGGTTCAGCTTGTGCCTGCGCCGGCTCTGAGGTTGCAGTGGAAGACGCAGGCGCGGCCTGAGTTGATTCTGTGGAATTGTTATCGTCACAGCCGGTTAAAAGCGTTAAAACAATGGCTGTTGCTAATAGAGTGCGCTTCATATAATTTCTGCCCAGGGTATTAAAAGAATGCTTATCATTGCCCAGGGTTTAGTTAAATGCAAATTCAGATGGGAAATTTAAAACCATTGCTAAATAAAAGCAAAAAAATCGGCCAATAATTTTAATATGAATTTATATATTATGCCACTGCCGGTATTAGTAGGTCATTGCCGGGAACAATCTGGTAATGTTACACGGCAGAGCAGTCTGAATTTCTCTACGTGCTAAAGCACCCGATGGAGAGCTTTTTTAACATTGCGCTTTGTACGGGTACTTATCTTTACGCCATTCATCGCTTATCTTTTTACGTAGATTATAAACAATAAGATCACAAAATAATAAATTTCATATTTATTTATGAGAAAAATTAGAGACGCCGATCACAATGATCGCTAAATAGCGATGTTAATTTACCTTCGCAAACTTAATCATTAATCAACAAAGGATATGAAGATGAAGCAAGGTGCATGGGAAATTAAACCCACCGTTAATAAAAAAATAACTACGATAGAAGATAAACACGTAGAGATTTTCGCATTTGCAACCGAAGGACTATTAGGTACGAAATATGATGTACTGGTCCATGTAGGTCAACAAATTGTCGGCGGCGTTAATCATCTTTATATCGCCCAGCAAAGCATTCTTACGCGCGATGGCGAAAGAGTTTCACTGGTTAAGGTGATGATTTATGCGCCATTAGAGGGGAAACCTGTTATCACACATATTGAGAAAATTTAGTCGTCATCAACACCCTTTATTCTCTCGAAAATAAACAGTCTGTTTCACTCACGTAATGCCTGGCCTGAAAATTTCTTATTCAGGCCTTTTATACCAGTCGCTGTGGATGGGTATAAATTGTAGCCCTGCCCGGCTTGCAAAACCCTACCAGCGTCAGGTTGCAGCGCTCTGCTACATCGACGGCCAGCGTCGTGGCTGCCGACACGGCAAACAGGATTTCCACGCCGCACATCGCCGATTTTTGCACCATTTCATAGCTGGCGCGACTGGATACCAGAACGGCCCCCTGCTGCCAGCGGTCATCTTCCCGCGCACGACGCCCCAGCAGTTTGTCCAGCGCCACATGACGGCCCACATCTTCATGTCCGCCAGCCAGCTCCCCGCAAGGAAGCATCCAGGCGGCAACGTGCGTACAACCGGTCAGTTGACCCACCGGCTGAAAGCCTCTGAGCTGGCTCAGACCATGGTCGAGATCTGCTATTGAAAACGTTTGTGTAAAAGGTAACGGCGCCACAGGTTTACCAATATCGTTAAGCTGCTCGACACCGCACATCCCGCACCCGGTGCGGCCGGCAAGTGTCCGGCGGCGTTCTTTAAGCCCCATGAAGCGGCGACTGGATAGCTCAATTTGCACTTCTATTCCACTGCACGCCTGTACCACATCAATGCCAAAGATCTCACGCGCGTCTTCGATAATACCTTCTGATAATGAAAAGCCGATGGCGAAGTGCTCAAGATCCTTTGGTGATGCCATCATGACAACATGTGAGATCCCGTTATAAACCAGCGCCACGGGAACCTCATCAGCCAGATGGTCTGCCTGAGTGTGACGCATATTATCGCGAGACCAGACAAGACGTGAAGCCGCACCGATATCAAGGGGTTGAGACATGGTATTTCCTGAAAGTAGTCGCAAGAGCACGGCTATTTCAGCACGGTTAGCCAGCGGGAGCAAATACCGCGCCAAAAATGAATTTACGTTGTATCAATGGCCGTGCCAGATAAAAACAGCCACACGCCTTACAAATTGATTTGTATCACTTTGCATTTTTCGACAATGCTTTCTTTTCGCTAAAAGTGTGCTCAATGCAACATTCCTTGTTCCTGATGTATACATATCCGAAACAACCCAGAGAATTATGATATTCTTAGCAGGGTTATTTTCTGCCAGGCCGTCGTAAATCAATACCTCAGAAGCGGTAATTTCCGCAGGTGGCCTGCCAGTACGATCGTACTTATTGATGAGCAATGTCGAAACAAGGAGTAAACCATGCAGGTCAGCAGAAGGCAGTTCTTTAAGATCTGCGCTGGCGGTATGGCAGGCACCACGGCAGCAGCGCTGGGTTTTGCCCCCGGTATAGCGCTGGCGGAAACGCGGCAGTACAAACTGCTGCGCACTCGCGAAACCCGTAACACCTGTACATACTGTTCCGTTGGCTGCGGGCTATTAATGTATAGCCTCGGTGACGGTGCTAAAAACGCCAAATCGTCCATTTTCCATATCGAAGGCGATCCGGACCATCCGGTCAATCGTGGCGCATTGTGTCCGAAAGGCGCAGGGCTTATCGACTTCATCCACTCTGACAGCCGCCTGAAGTATCCGGAATACCGTGCGCCAGGGTCGGACAAATGGCAGAGGATCAGCTGGGAAGACGCATTTGATCGCATCGCTAAGCTGATGAAGGAAGACCGCGATGCCAATTTCATCGCGCAGAATGCTGAAGGCACTACCGTTAACCGCTGGCTTTCCACCGGTATGCTGTGCGCTTCTGCATCCAGTAACGAAACCGGCTATTTAACGCAGAAATTTACCCGCGCACTCGGCATGTTAGCCGTCGATAACCAGGCGCGCGTCTGACACGGACCAACGGTAGCAAGTCTTGCTCCAACATTTGGTCGCGGTGCGATGACCAATCACTGGGTCGACATGAAGAATGCCAACCTTATCGTGGTGATGGGTGGGAATGCGGCAGAAGCGCATCCGGTGGGGTTCCGCTGGGCGATGGAAGCCAAGATCCACAATGGCGCGAAGCTCATTGTTGTTGATCCGCGCTTTACGCGTACGGCGTCGGTTGCCGATTTCTATGCCCCGATCCGCTCAGGTACTGACATTGCTTTCCTGTCAGGCGTGATGCTGTACCTGCTAAACAACGAAAAATACAATCGCGAATATACCGAAGCCTATACCAACGCCAGTCTGATCGTGCGTGAAGATTTTGGCTTTGATGACGGCCTGTTTACCGGATATGACCCGGAAAAACGCAAATACGATAAAGAAAGCTGGAACTATGAGCTGGACGAGCGCGGTTTTGCAAAACGCGATATCACTCTGCAACATCCGCGTTGCGTGTGGAATCTGCTGAAAAAGCACATTTCCCGCTACACGCCGGACGTGGTTGAAAATATTTGCGGTACGCCAAAGGCTGATTTCCTTAAAGTCTGTGAGTACATTGCAGAAACCAGTGCCCATGATAAAACGGCGTCGTTCCTGTATGCACTCGGCTGGACACAGCACTCGGTAGGCGCACAGAACATCCGTACCATGGCGATGATCCAGCTGCTGCTCGGGAATATGGGCATGGCAGGCGGCGGCGTAAATGCTCTGCGTGGTCACTCCAATATTCAGGGTCTGACCGATCTCGGCCTGCTGTCACAAAGTCTGCCTGGCTATATGACACTGCCAAGTGAAAAGCAGAACGATCTGGATACCTACTTTGCCGGCAACACCACCAAACCGTTGCTGGAAAATCAGGTTAACTACTGGAGCAACTACCCGAAATTCTTCGTCTCCATGATGAAGGCGTTCTACGGCGATAAAGCCACCGCAGATAATAGCTGGGGCTTTGACTGGTTGCCGAAATGGGACAAAGGGTACGACGTACTCCAGTATTTCGACATGATGTCCAAAGGTCAGGTCACGGGTTATCTCTGCCAGGGCTTTAATCCGGTAGCCTCGTTCCCGAACAAAAATAAAGTAGTCTCGTCGCTGTCGAAGCTGAAATTCCTCGTGACTATCGATCCGCTTAATACCGAAACCTCTACCTTCTGGCAGAATCACGGTGAGTCGAACGATGTGGATTCGTCGAAAATTCAGACCGAAGTGTTCCGTCTGCCGTCGACCTGCTTTGCCGAAGAAAACGGCTCGATCGTGAACTCCGGCCGCTGGTTGCAATGGCACTGGAAAGGTCAGGATGGCCCAGGCGAAGCGCTGAACGACGGTGAGATCATCGCCGGTATCTTCATGCGCCTGCGTAAGATGTATGCCACCGAAGGCGGCGTATGTCCGGAGCCAGTGCTGAATATGACCTGGAACTACCTGACGCCGGAGAATCCATCTTCGGAAGAGGTCGCGATGGAGAGTAACGGTAAAGCGCTGGAAGATATCGTTGATCCTACGACTGGACTTTTGCTGGCGAAAAAAGGCAATCAGCTGGGATCTTTTGCGCATCTGCGCGATGACGGTACCACATCCAGCGGCTGCTGGATCTTCGCCGGAAGCTGGACGCCGGACGGCAACCAGATGGCCCGTCGCGATAATGCCGATCCATCCGGTCTGGGGAATACCCTGGGCTGGGCCTGGGCCTGGCCGCTTAATCGTCGCATTCTCTATAACCGCGCCTCTGCCGATCCGCAGGGTAAACCGTGGGACCCGAAACGCCAGCTGCTGTCTTACGGCAACGGCAAATGGGCCGGAGCCGATATTCCTGACTACAGCACCGCACCGCCGGGCAGCGATGTCGGGCCATTTATCATGCTTCAGGAAGGTGTCGGTCGCCTTTTTGCCACCGATAAAATGGCGGAAGGCCCGTTCCCGGAACACTACGAGCCGTTCGAAACGCCGCTTGGAACGAACCCAATGCACCCGAATGTTATCTCGAACCCTGCCGCCCGCGTCTTTAAAGAGGACATGGACGCGATGGGGAAAGCCGATAAATTCCCGTATGTGGGGACCACCTATCGTCTGACCGAACATTTCCACTACTGGACCAAACATGCGCTATTGAACTCGATTGCACAGCCGGAACAGTTTGTAGAGATCGGCGAGAAACTGGCAAATAAACTCGGTATAACCCAGGGCGATACGGTGAAAGTCTCTTCTAACCGTGGCTATATCAAAGCCAAAGCGGTGGTGACCAAACGTATCCGTACCCTGCGCGTGAATAATCAGGACGTCGATACTATCGGCATCCCGATCCACTGGGGTTATGAGGGCGTGGCGAAGAAAGGGTTTATCGCGAATACCCTCACGCCGGTTGTGGGTGATGCGAACACGCAGACGCCGGAGTTTAAGGCGTTTCTGGTGAACGTGGAAAAGGTGTAACGGAGACGACTTATGGCTTATCAATCGCAAGATATTATCCGTCGTTCCGCGACTAACGGTTTCACTCCCGCGCCTCAGGCGCGGGATCACCAGCAAGAGGTGGCGAAGCTTATCGACGTCACTACCTGCATCGGCTGTAAAGCGTGTCAGGTAGCGTGTTCGGAATGGAACGATCTACGTGATGAAGTGGGTCACAACGTCGGGGTGTATGACAACCCGGCGGACCTGACCGCAAAGTCATGGACGGTAATGCGCTTCTCGGAAGTGGAACAAAACGACAAGCTGGAATGGCTTATCCGCAAGGATGGCTGTATGCACTGCGCCGATCCGGGCTGCCTGAAGGCGTGCCCGTCCGAAGGGGCAATCATTCAGTATGCTAATGGCATTGTTGATTTCCAGTCCGAGCAATGCATCGGCTGCGGCTACTGCATCGCCGGCTGCCCGTTCGACGTCCCGCGTCTGAACCCGGAAGATAACCGCGTCTATAAATGTACGCTGTGTGTCGACCGTGTGGTAGTCGGCCAGGAGCCGGCCTGCGTGAAAACCTGTCCAACGGGTGCTATCCACTTTGGTTCTAAAGAGGATATGAAAGTGCTGGCAGGTGAGCGCGTGAGTGAACTGAAAACCCGGGGTTATGATAACGCCGGCCTGTACGATCCGGAGGGCGTCGGCGGTACTCACGTTATGTATGTGCTGCACCACGCGGATAAACCGAATCTGTATCATGGCCTGCCGGAGAATCCGGAAATCAGCCAGACCGTTAAATTCTGGAAAGGTATCTGGAAACCCCTTGCGGCGGTCGGCTTTGCCGCAACCTTCGCAGCCAGTATCTTCCACTACGTCGGTGTCGGTCCGAACCGCGCAGAAGAAGATGAAGACAACCTGCATGAAGAGAAAGACGAGGTGCGCAAATGAAAAGACGTGACACCATCGTGCGCTACACGGCACCGGAACGTATCAACCACTGGGTCACCGCCTTCTGCTTCATCCTGGCGGCGGTGAGCGGACTGGGATTTTTCTTCCCGTCGTTCAACTGGTTAATGCATATTCTGGGAACGCCACAGCTGGCGCGCATTCTGCATCCGTTCGTTGGCGTGGTAATGTTTGCTTCATTCATCATCATGTTTTTCCGCTACTGGCACCATAACCTAATCAATCGGGATGATATCTTTTGGGCGAAGAATATTCGTAAGATCGTCGTTAACGAGGAAGTCGGTGATACGGGGCGCTATAATTTCGGTCAGAAATGCGTTTTCTGGGCGGCGATTATTTTGCTGGTGCTGTTGCTGGCGAGCGGCGTGGTGATCTGGCGTCCGTACTTTGCGCCTGTGTTCCCTATTCCCGTAATCCGATTCGCGTTAATGCTGCATTCATTTGCCGCAGTCGCGTTAATTGTGGTTATCATGGTGCATATCTACGCCGCCCTGTGGGTGAAAGGCACCATTACCGCGATGGTGGAAGGATGGGTGACCAAAACGTGGGCGAGAAAACATCACCCGCGCTGGTACCGGGAAGTCCGCCAGAAAGAGGAAAAGTCATCTGAATGAGTATTCGCATAATCCCGCAAGATGAGTTGGAGAAAAGCGAGAAACGCACGGCGGATATGATCCCGCCGTTATTGTTCCCCCGACTCAAAAATGTCTATAACCGCCGCGCAGAACGTCTGCGCGAGCTGGCTGAGAACAATCCGCTGGGCGATTTTCTGCGCTTTGCCGCACTTATTGCGCACGCGCAGGAAGTGGTACTGTACGATCATCCGCTTGAGATGGATTTGACGGCGCGCATTAAAGAAGCCGCTGCACAAGATAAGCCGCCGCTGGATATTCACGTTCTGCCACGCGACAAGCACTGGCATAA
>Ga0302347_1002320_pt1 | contig 19760 bp, 25 predicted proteins | sample PhyWR1_FD_202178 | JGI IMG/M metagenome (GOLD analysis project Ga0302347, IMG submission 202178) | Leaf surface microbial communities from wheat plants in UC Gill Tract Community Farm, Albany, California, United States - DLSL W.R1 (v2)... | ecosystem: Host-associated > Plants > Phyllosphere >...
ACGACCTGAAGCAGGGCATGGAAACGTGCCCTCCAGAGGTCGGCGCTATTGCGGCGGTGTTCCGTGGCGCGCTGTGCCTGCATGTCGGCGTGGTGGTCGAGGCTGATGGCAGGCTTAAGGTGCTGGACACCAACCCAGGCGGTGTACGACTGCGCACCGTCCGTGAGTTTGAAACTGACTTTCCAAGGGTGGTCTTCTACCGTGATCGAATTTTTCCCGAACAAGATGGCCGGCTCGGCGCCGATGGTCACGTACACGACTGATCGGCGCATGACGCTGGAGCAGTGGCTGATCGAGCAGTCGCCCAGCTACCAGCGGATGGAATCGCCTCCGATCAGCATTGTGCTGAATGACGAACTGATTGAAGCGAAACGCTGGCACAAGGTGGTTTTCAAGCCGTCTGATCATGTCGAGATCTATCGCGAGCCAAAGGGCACTGACCCCTTCAGCATCACCTACGCCCTGTTCGCAGGCGCGAAAGCGGTGATGAAGATGATGGTGCCGAAGATGCCCGGCATGCCTTCGAACTCCACTGTGCAGGGCAACCCCCTGACCGAGGCCAGCGCCAAGGGCAACAAGGTCAAGCTGGGCGACACCATTCGCCAGATCGCTGGGCACCAAAAGGTATACCCGTCCTACCTGGCTGAACCACGCACTTGGTTTGTTTCTCCACGGGAGCAGTGGATTGAGATGCTGCTGTATGTCTCGGCGGGTGATTTGGATATCCCAATCAGCAAGATCAAGGTGGGTGAAACTCCACTGATTTCGCTGGGTGCCGATGCCCGCGTGACGATCTATCCGCCTGGTGCGGATGTGTCGGGCGATACCGCATCGATGCTCTGGTTCAATGTGGCCGAGGTGGGAGCGAGTTCAAGCGGATCTGCTGGCTTGCAGCTGACGGTTTCGAACAGCATCACGCCATCGGCGCGGGCTTCGGCCTACCAGTTCAATGGCAATACCATCTCGATCCCTGCGGGGGCGGGTGCGTTCCCTGCGGATTGGGTCAGCGGCTTGGTGATTCGTGCGCTGGCTTACTACGAATACACGGTCATCGATGGTGGGACGGGCCGCGACATCGTCCAAGGCCCTCTGGAGATGCTCAATCCTGAAGTCGGCATGCCGATCGAGGTCGTGGGTGCCAACGGCGGGCTGTACATCGTCAACAGCTACATGCCCTATGCGCCTGCAATACCGCCCGGCGCTGGGACTGCTTCAACGCTGCGGGGCTCCAGTGCTCCGTCGCGCTACGACTTTGATGTGACGCCGTTGTCGCTCACTGTCAGCCGAGGCGGGACGGCATACCCGGTCACCCTGAACACTGTGACAACCGATCTTGCTGGTCTGGTGTCGGCGTTCAACGCCGCCAAGGGCGTTGCGCCATTCATTGCCAGCGCCTCGCTGGGCCGACTACTGCTCACGGAAACGTCCGCTTTTACCGGTATGCCGCTGACATCGACGGACGCGACTCTTTTCGGCAGCAGTCCAGTCAGCAGCACCGGCACTGCGCCAACCAGCGGGTCGCCTGAGCAGCCCGCAGAGATGACCTTGAACTATGACGGCGGAGCGCCTGCGAATGGCCTTGCGCTGGGCACTGGCTTGGCCTGTATTGGTCCTAGAGGGTTGCGGTATCGCATCACGGCCTCCGGTAGCTCCATTATTGAGGTCGAGCGTCTGACCTCCGCAGGTGCCGTTGATGAGGATTGGCGTGGGTTCAGTTATCTGGAAAGCGTTAACAGCGTGATCAACCTCGACCCGTCCAGCTTGCAGGGTGGGTACCGCGGCCCCTTCGTCTGCAGTCCGGTCGGGGAGAAAGTCACCGCCATCGAGTATTCCGTCTTTGCGGCCAACGGGCTGATTGGTCTCGGGAAGAAAGGGGACATGTACGCTATTTCATCAGGCCACCAGTTTGAGTACCGGGATGCGGATGTGGCCGGTGCATGGACTGTATTGCCGAAAGGGGTGAGCGGTGCTTCGCGCGATGCCCTGGGCTTTACCTTTAGACATGAGCTGCCTTATCCAATGCGGCCCGAGTGTCGCCTCAAGCGCCTACCCAAGACCGGCGGCGCGAACGCTGACGAGGTCAACGACGACATGATGTGGTACAGCCTGCGCGGGCTGCGTCAGATTCGCCCAACCAGCTATCCGGGCATGACAGTCATCTCGGCCAAAATACGTGGTGCTGACCGGCTCTCAGCGCAATCAGAGAGCCAGGTGAATCTGGAGGCCACCCGAATCCTGCCATTGCGCAGCGGCGGCACCTGGCAAGCACCTGCACCTACACGTGACATCGTGCCGTGGGTGCTGAATGTACTCAAATCGCTGGGCTACACCGACGCCGATATCGACCTTGAAGAGTTTGACCGGTTGCACGCGTCCTGTGTTGCCGATGGCCAGCTCTACGACGAGACGATTGATGCCTCAAGTATTGCCAAGGAAGCTCTGAACAATGCGCTCGCCTGTGGCTGGGCTGAGCTGACCATCGCTAACGGGCTCATCAGGCCAGTACGCGATGAGCCTAGAGCCATATTTGAGCGTGAGTACGGCCCTAAGACCCAAACCTACTCACCGCAGAACATGACCACTGCCTTGAAAATCAGAGGCCCGCTTCCTTCGATCAATGACTATGACGCTGTAGATGTTGAGTTTTACTCGAGTAAAAGCTGGGCATGGGAAACCGTTGAATGCCGATGGCCTGGTGATCTTGGGATGAAGGTCGAGAAGGTAAAACTGCCCGGGGTGACTGATCGAGACCGCGCCTATCGGTGGGGTATGCGCCGTCGGGGGCACCAACTGTTCCGATCGGATACTTACACCTGGGCGACCACGCTGGCCGGGCGCAACTCGGGTTACTTGAGCTTTTGCGCGGTGGCCAGTGATACGCCTGGGATGTGCCAGAGCGCACTGCTGATGGGGTTCGAGCCGGTGCCGGGCGGGATCATTCTGGAGTCTTCAGAAATCCTCGACTGGTCAGCGGGTGGCGAGCACAAGATCGGCATTCGCCGGCTCGATGGCACGCTGTCCGGGCCCTACGTGGCTACGCAGATCGACGAGGCTCGCGTGAAGGTGGATGAGCTGGACTTTGTGCCAGAAACCATTCCCGGCTTGGAGCCGCCGCATATCCTGTTCGGCCCCTCCAATAAATGGGCGTACCCGGTATTGGTGACGTCCGCCGATCCATCCGAAGGGAATGTCTCGATGAAGGGGATGCCCTATGACGCCCGGGTTTACACCTACGACCACGCCACGGCGCCATGACCAAGGACTGAAAACCTATGCTTGCATACCCTGAAGGCTTGCCGCTCCCGCAGCGGGAGGGCTACGGATTTGATCCGGTCAGCCCGATGACCAGTTCGAAAATGGTGTCGGGGCGAGTCAGGCAGCGTCGTGCATTTCGCAGCGTGCCGACGGTGGCCGCTGTCACCTGGCAGCTAAGCGCAGCTCAGGCGCAATTGTTTGAGGGCTGGTTCGAGCATGTGCTGATCTCCGGGACGCTGCCATTCGACTGCCCATTGAAAACGCCGCTGGGGCTCGAGAACTACCAGGCGAACTTCGTCGATATCTACAGCGGCCCGGCGCTGGTTGGCGTGGACCTTTGGCGGTTTACCGCACAGCTCAGGCTGTTCAAGCGGCCAGTGATCGATGCCGAGTGGGTGCTGATCGCGCCGGACTTCATCCTTGGGTCGGACATCTTCGACCGGGCCATGAATCAGGATTGGCCTCGGCACTTCGACGAGTGATCCGCCCAGTAGCGGCCAGCCCTGGCCATTACGCACCTACGAAATTTCCACCGGCAGCTCGCCGGAAAATTTAAAACTCAACGCCCTCGGCACCGCCTTCTTCGCGGCGGAGAGGGCGTGCCTGCGAGAAATATGCCCATGACTTTTGGCACCGGAAATCCTATCGGATCAACCAACCCCAAAGACCTGAAGGACAACGCCTACAACCTTGACCTGCTGCTGCTCGGACCAAATCCGTCCTACCCCGATCGCCTGGGCGTGCCGCGCAAGTCGTGGAAGGGGCTGGAGGTGGCGTTTGATTCGGATCAGGTACGGCGGGAGTCTGAGTTTGATACTGATCAGGCCCAGCGGGCCCTTGAGTTCAGCGAGTTCCTGGAAAACAGCGGCTTCGAGACCCCGGTAGATTACGTGGCGGCGCTCGGCATCATCCGGCCAACGCAGATCGTCAGATTCGGCGGGGAGCTGTACCGGGCGCACGACGCCGATCTTCCGTTCACCACAACGACCTGGGCAGCGGATGAGGTTAAGTTTTTTGCGGTTGGCGACGCTGTTTTTCGGCAAGAACTTTCGGAGCCTACTGGTGCGAAAATGCTCGGGCATGGGCGCGAGCAGCTAAATCGTTCGATAGACTCAGTGGCTGGGATGCTCAACGCGCTGCCCGTCAACCTGTGGGAATTTGCTCATTACGCGACCGGATACGTATCAGGTGGCGACCCCGAGACCTGGATCTGGACGCCGGCCATTCAAGCTGCATTAGACTTTGCCGCGAGTGATCCGAAACGGATACGCGCCGTATACGCGCCGGGCGGGAATTATCTAACAGGGTTGTTTTACGTTCCACGGGGCGTTGATTTCTACGGAGATGGATCCATCGAAAATGGCCTCATGTCGGCGACCCGTTTTATTGCCGCACCGGGACTCAATCAAGACGTGATGCGCTTCAAGTGGCAGAACGATGGCGGCGCCCGGCGCTTCTGGTTTGGTGCTGTTCGCCGCATGGCCATCTTCGGCGACGTGACGAACGCATCGGGCTGGGGCATTTCGCTGCGCGCTGATGACGGCGTGAAAATTGCGCCGCAGGACACCAGCGTTTTCGAGGATCTGATTGTTCGCCGCTGCCCCTCTGGCGGCATGGAGTTCCCAGACGGGGCTTTGCCGTTGAGCCTTAACAGGGTCAAGCTGCTATGGAACGGTGGGCCTGGACTGCATATCACTGGCGGGACATTCCTGCATCAGTCGCTTGATCTGATGAGTATCTCCGGTGACGGGAACGGATCGGCGCTGATCAAGCTGAGTAACCTGGACGGCAATGGCAGCGTCAACATCTACAACACGAAATCAGAGCGCCGCATCAACTCTGACTTTGGCACCGGCGCCCAGCAACCGAACGCTATCTGGCTGGAGAATTGCGACAAGACGCCAATCAATGTCTTCGGCGGCACGCACATTAGCTCTATCCCGGCAGGCGGCGTATTCGAGAAGCCCGGATCGTTCATTCGAATCACGGGCGGCCTGCGGCCAGTTGTCTCCTGGTTCGGCTTGGCTGTTCGGGTGAGGCCTACCGATACCGGTGCCGACCCTGCAGTGCTAGAAGATCCGTCAGGGGCCTATATCCCGTACACCAGGGCAAGTGGCCGATATGGTGCATCCAATACGATTGATTACACCCAGAGCAGTGCTGCTTATAGAACATTTGGGCCGGTCAACGCCTACCAGTCGATTAGCGTGGAGGCCACTGGCGACCAGGTTGCCGGTGTGACGCCGGGGCGTTCATTTATCGAGACTGATGTCGGCGTGGACGCAAAGGTGTGGCTGGAGGTTGTCAGCGGCAGTCAGCTCACCAGGCGCTGCGTTAACGATGCTGGCACTGTCACGAACGTGTACGAGCGCGTTAACCGATCTGGCGCAGTACCAACCTCGATGGATTGGCTGGTTCCAGTGCGCCCGCATGTTCTGACGATTTCGGCATTGCCGGCGGCATCGTCTTTTTCGAACGCAGTGGTGATGATTTCAAATCCCGCTGCAGGCAAGGGCAGAATGGTCTACTCGGATGGCTCAATCTGGCGATATGTCAGCGATGATTCAGCGGTTTAATTTTAGGTTGATGTCATCGCGCCTTATATGGCCCGCCCAGTCGCGGGCTTTCTTTTTCCTGGAGAGCTGAATGCCCATTACCCAGCAGCAATTGCTGCAGATATTCCCCCAAGCCCGCCCAGTCGCGGGCTTTTTTGTGGCCGCTCTCAATGCGGCCATGGCCCGGTACCGGATTGACTCGCCAGTGCGCGTGGCCGCCTTCCTGGCGCAGGTCGGCCACGAGTCTGCCCAGTTGACTCGCCTGGTCGAGAACCTCAACTACAGCGCCAAGGGACTGCAATCAACCTGGCCGAATCGGTTCGACGCTGCACTGGCGGCCCAGCTCGAGCGTAAGCCCGAGCAGATCGCGAACATCGCCTACGACGGGCGCATGGGCAACACCGCTCCGGGCGACGGCTGGCGGTACCGGGGCAGAGGGCTGACTCAGGTCACCGGCAAGAGCAACTATCAGGCAGCCGGCAAAGCGCTGGGGCTGGACCTGGTTGCTCATCCTGAATGGCTCGAGCAGCCGGAGTGTGCCGCGATGTCGGCAGCGTGGTTCTGGTCGGCCAATGGCTGCAATGAGCTGGCGGATGCGGGGCTATTCGCGAAGATCACCCGGACGATCAATGGCGGGCTGACCGGTCAGGCTGAGCGCTTGGCGTTGCGCGATCGCGCTGCGCAGGTGTTGGGGTGAGTGTGTTTCGATAGGGATTGTGTTCGTCGGCAGGACGCCGGGGGAGGGGGGGCGCTTGCGCAAAACCACCGCTGCAGGCCACGGTTTATCGTTTGCATAAGCACAAAAATGCGGATGGTTTGCCACCCTAGATAGGGTGCATATTCCTTTAATAACAATAGCTTAGCGTTCTTCAGGCCCCAGAATGGGGTGCTAGGGGTCGAGTGTTCGAATCACTCCGTCCCGACCATATTATTCAATGACTTAGCCCAATCTGTGAAGGTTGGGCTTTTTCATGCTCAGGGACTTTTGCGGGGTTCATCCGGTTTTCCTCCTCAAGATCGTCAACGCGGGCCCCCGCGAATCAGTTGACGACGCTTTGTTTGCCGCATCGATCAGTTGCCCAAGCTCTGCGGTAGAATAGTGGCTCGTAATGCTTCCGTTCTTATGCCCAAGCAATGCCTTTCGATCTTCCAGTGTCACGCCTGCTGCACGTAGCCTTCTGCCAAAGGTGTGCTTCAGGTCGTGAACCCGGATCGATGCGAAACCCGGCAAAGCAGGGCGCAGGTATTTCTCCTGCCATATCTTCGCTGCGCGTACCCGCGCTTTCTTCCAGGCCGAATCGTTCATCCGATGCATCCCGGTACCGTCATAAGGGAAAACCCATTCCTTACTCAGGCCGCGTTGCTTTTCGATGACTGACTTGGCCACCCCGTTCAGAACGACAAGACGATCCTCACCGTTTTTAACGCCTGAGTTTTCTCGTCTCCCGCCAAAGCCTGCTGGAATCAGAAAGACGCTGGTATCCAACTCGGGCACGCAAATCTCCCAATCCCAACGCAGCTTGCAGACCTCTTGCTCGCGACACCCTGTGTTCACCTTGAACATGGCCATGTGCTGCAAGTGAGCCGGTAGCTCAGCAAACAACACCGATTGCTCTTCCCAAGAAAGGGGGTAGGGCTTTCGGCTGTCTGTCTTCTCGTCCAGCATGCTGATCATAGGCACTGACTCAAGCCAGGGCCTTTTCTCGGCGTCCCGCCATTTCCTTGCACAAAGGTTCAAAATCCTGACGACTCGTTGCAGGGCGATGTTGACCGTCCTGTTTGAGACGCCGGGTTTAACCTTGCCGGTCTTTGTCAGCCCCGGCGTTTGCCTGTCCTTGATGTACTGCGCCAGTGTCCCGTCATCGACGTGGGTTATGGGCAGATCGCCAAGGTAAGGATCAAGCTGTTCAATGTGCAGTGCCGACAGGGCAATTGATGGCTGAAGCTGGTACTCCACCAAAAACCTTGTTGCCGCCTCGCGCCAGGTTCGTACCTGGCGCACGCCGTAAACCTTTTCCTGCCTGAGCTTCTCAAGCCGGAAAATCAGGTACTGCTCGGCTTCTTCCCTTTCGCTCGATCCAGTGCTTTCTTGAAGTCGTGTACCTCGGACGACCTTGTCGATGTGCCAGATGCCGTTCCTCTCGTAGAGGCCGGAGATCGTTTTTCGCGCCATTGTTTCTCTCCCGGGCGCCCACTGCAGGGCGGATTGTTGTCCTCCGGCGATGCTTTATCAACCGATTTGGTTTTGATGTAGTTGTCTGCCCACTGATCGAGCTCGTATCGGTCGAACCCGACGCCTTGCGTGCCAATGCGGATTTCTTGGACGAAAGGGCGCACCATTTCAGTGAAAGCGCCTCGCGACATACCTAGATAGGCAGGGGCTTTACCGGCGCGGAGAATGCGTGGCGCGTATTGATCAGCTCTGACTGCTGCATTTGCCATAAATCACCCCAGTGCACGCGGTGACACAAAGCATGCCGGCAGTTGTTCATTGAGACACTTCAACACCTCGGCCTTGACCCTGCGCATAGAGCGAGCGCCAAGTCTGACCTTCTCCGGGAAGGTGTCTTTGTTCTCCATGTCGTAAATTTTGATGCTCTTGGAACCGGTGATCATGATTGCCTCAAACAACGCGATCAGTTCGGTCGGTTGAGCCTCGATGCTTGGGGCATTATGCGTTGGTGGTTGCATTGGAGTTCCTCGCCGTGCCGGTGACGACTAGTATGTTTTATGGGGGAGGGGGCAATTTTTGACGGTGGTTAAGTGGTTTTTTTATTCATAAAATTTTCTAGTCGCAGTAATACGAGGCAAGAAAAACCAGCGCTTGGATCGAAATTTTCCGCTGAAAAAAAGAACCAGCATGCTGCAGAAAACCAAAATATCTCCAATATAGTTATGGAAATTAGACCTTTCATCTTGTAGTCTCTGAGGGTTAAATAAATAATTTCACAGAAGAAAAGGCCCGCCATGGAACGAGGTATTGTAGTTTGCCCAACTAAGTTTGAAGTTTTTAAGGATGGCTTTTCTGTTTCTCCAGGACTTAGTGCTGATGATTTGCGATATTTTGTTTTGTACTGGGATAAGTTAGCTATTCCGACTGATAATTTTATCCATGTTGGGGTTCAAGATGAAGATTTTCTGGTTTCCGCAGGAGTTCTGGAAAGACCAGAAACTCAGTTCACTGGATCTTTCTATGGCTCCGATATGGCTATTGCTGCTATTGAGTCGTATGCAAAAGTTGCTGAAGAAAAGAAAGATGATAAAAAAACAGATTGGGTAATACATCAGTTTAGTACTGATTTAATTGTTCCGGAGTCCGTCAAGGCATCAAATCAAATACTTCGGCTTGATTTGTTTTCTGCACTACCTGTTCCTTCCGATATCATACCTATGTCGGAACTTCTCGAGTTCAAATCAAAGCGTCTTGATGAGTTCCAGGCATTACACGAATGTATAGATGATATATATTTTGAGATTTTATCATCTCCCGATCAAAGCCTAAGCTCAAAAAAATGTCTGAGTAGGCTGGAGTCTGCAATTAGAGATCTTGAAACGTCGCAGAAAGAGAGATTTTCGTTTTTTAAGAAATTTGATTTCTCGATCGAGACTGACGGAAGCCAGCTTTTTGATCTTGCTCCAGCTGTTGCGGGGCTTTACGCGGACTTCGCCAGTGGTGGCGCCGCGCTAGGGGTGCCTTCCTTATTCGGAGCTGTAGTTAGTGCGCGGAGTTGCTTGAAGGTTTCAACCAAGCCTGGCGATTTTTTTACCTCTGCAAAAGGTAAAAATAAACTGGCTTATTTGAGTGGGGCGAGAAAAGAAGGTGTATTAAAATTATAAGGTATGCGCTGAGGCCAACTGAGTCGGCTCAGCGCAAATTTCTGTATTGGTTGTGGAAGTTTAGTTGTGAGTCAGTTGGATGTATGACTGGCCTATGCTGAGTATTTGATGATCGTTCAAAGTCACGCCTGTGCAAGTCGCTTAAACCTAGCGTAACTTTGTGCATATGCCGTGGACGCGTGATCTATTGCATTTATCACAGACCGTTTGCAGATCGAACGGCCGCATGGGAGCACCTTTTAACGTACTGTTCGGCCCAGGGCGTTTATGCCGCAACTGCCTGACATTCTCTTGCTCGCCACGGATCATTTGCCATGGCCAGCGCTGCCATTGGCGGCGGGCTGACGCTGTTACCGCACATGTGAACCTGCTGGGTCTTTGTGAATGGCTTGCCATCGGCGCCGTGGCTGATGATGTAGTCGCCGGGAAAGCCCTGGGCCTTGTACAGCTCGGCTGGCTGCAGCATCCGCAGGCAGATATCGACGATCACATACGGCGTGCCTTTGATAGTCACGGTGACCAGTGCCAGGCGGTCGCGGGTGGTAATGGTCGGTGCTGGCTCGTTGGCGCCGCTTACATTCTCTGTGCCGTAGTAGCTGATCAGGAAGGCTGCGACCCGCAGTGCGCCGGCCTCAACTTCTGGTGAGAGTTGCAGCTCGACCAGCGAACTCTTGCCGCCACCGCCCGCTGTGATGGTGGGTGCCGGTTCGTCCAGGCCCTGGCCAACACTGGCGCCGAACTGACGCTCAAGGAATGCTGTCATCAGACCGTGATGGGTGCCGCCTGCGCTGATGGTGTGCAGTGGATCGTTTAAGTCGCGGGCATCGCAGTTGCCGCGCAAGTGCACCAGGTTGGCGGTGACTAGCTGTTGCTGGCTGCCGGTGTTGGTCACGGTGGTCATCGGATCGGTGATGCTCTTCGCGGCAGTCGTATTGAAACCACCATTCATCTGCGCCATGAACACAGTTGAGATTCCCATTGCATGTGCCGCACCGGCAGGGCGCTTGTAGTTCCCGCCGCTGGTGATGGTTGGCAAAGGCGGGGCTCCCGGCGCTGTTGACCTGACCGAATTCAACGCCTCGCAAAACGCAATCAAGGCCATTCTGGCTGAATACTCCAACGCCCAAAAAGAGCTGGATGCACTGCAAAAAGCCGGTTTGGTTTCGCAGGAGGAATACAGCTGGAAACGTGCAGGCCTGATCGGTAACGAAAAAGACGAAATAACGGCCGCCTATGAGGCCGAGATTGATGCCCTTGAGTCGGCCAAAGCCCGCAAGACGACCTCGGCTGCCCATGTCATCGAACTGGACAAGAAAATCGCCGATGCCCGCACTGATATGGTCAAGGCCCAGCAGGATGCAGATAGCAAACTCAAGGTGCTGGAGATCGATCAGGAGGGGCGACTCAAGAAGCAGGCCTTGGCGATCGATAACTACATCGATGCGCTGGCGCGGCAGAACCAAGCACTACAACAGGCTGGCCAGCGTGCAGCGACGGGTGTTGGCCAAGGTGATCGACAGAACGCACTCAATGCTGAACTCAACGGCATCGCGGATAGGGCCAACCAGCAGCGACTGGACCTGGCGCGGGACAAGGCCGACGCTGCGCGCAATATGAGCGCGGATGAGTACAACCAGAAACTGGCGGCGATCAACCAAAGCGAATCCGATCTCAAGGAAACCACCCTCAGCAACTACGAGGCCATGTCCGCCGCGCAAAGCGACTGGCGCAACGGTGCAACCTCGGCGTTCCAGAACTACCTGAACAGTGCCCGGGATGTTGCGGGCCAGACCAAGGCGCTATGAAACGCTCCAGCCCTGGTACTTGGATGCAAAGGGCTTTGATTGCTTCTGCAGGAGTCCGAACTGAAAGCCGATACTCCTTAAGTTCAGCGAAAGCAAAGGGTCTTGAGTTTGCAGTTTTCCGCGGGAAGCGGAATATCGGTGAGGGTGAACTTGGGTATCACGGACGGGGAGAGATCAAAATCGTGCCGGTGATCACCGGCAGCAAACGAGCGGGGCTTCTACAGACAATCGTGGGGGTAGTTATGATCATCGCCTCGTTTATCCCGGGCTTCCAGGCTCTTGCACCGGTAGGCATTGCGCTCGTCGCCGGCGGCGTTATCCAAATGCTCAGCCCCCAGCCAGGCGGCCTGAAAACCAGCGCGGCCCCTGAAAACACTCCCGGCTATGCCTTCGGCAGCGCCAAGAACACCACGGCATCAGGCAACCCGGTTCCTCTCTGCATCGGCTATCGCCGCTGGGGTGGTGCAATCATCAGCGCGTCGATCTACGCCGAAGACAAGATGTAAACCACCACCGAATACTGCGCCGCCCAAGAGGCGGTTTTTTATTGCCTGGAGAAAAATATGGGCGCTGTACAGTTAATCGATATTCATGGCGCCAAGGGCGGATCAGGCAAGCCCAAGACACCCACTGAAGCTCCGGACAGCCTGCGTTCTGTGGCGATCGCCAAGATGCTGATTGCCATTGGCGAGGGGGAGTTTGCCGGGGTGCCGACTGCAAAGGACATCTTCCTCGACAACACGCCGCTTGCTGACGCCCATGTGTGTGTGACTGCGGCACCAAGACCGAGGCGCTGGGTTCAAACATTCGATCAGGCAACACAAAATCTTGCGGTTGTCATAAGGGGCCAGCGATATCAAAAGCCATGACGATCCACGGTAAGAGCGGGACTCGTTGCTATTGGTTATGGCAGAACATGATGCGTCGTTGTTACGACAACAAGAATCCAGCCTATGGAAACTACGGAGGGCGGGGCATAACGGTTTGCGCTCGCTGGCATGAATTCGAAACCTTCTATGCCGATATGGGCGAAAGACCTGCGGGACATTCCTTAGACCGAATAGAGAATGAGCTCGGATATTCGCTAGAAAATTGCAGATGGGCCACTAGAGCTGATCAGGCAAGAAACACACGAACCAATGTGATGATTACCCGCGCTGGACAAACAAAAACGCTTGCAGAATGGGCAGAGATAACCGGCATCCCATACAGTCGTATACACGCAAGGAAGCAGCTGGGCTGGAGTGATGAGGAATTATTTCTTGGGAAGCGCCCAGCCCAGCGCATCAACGGTGGCCAGAATGGCGCCGCCGATCGACAGGCGCTGTACGCCCGGGCGCTGAAGGTGCTGGCGTGAAGATCGATGCGGTGAAGTGGGGCGGGGTGCTGCTGATCAGCCTTGCCCTGATGGCGGGCAGCGCGTGGATCGCATGGGAGTGGCAGGCCAACGCCTATGGCCAGCAACTGGCCGCCAAGGAAACCTCCCACCAAACCGAGCGCACCAACATGGCCAACGCCAACTCCGCGCAAGTCTTGGCAGAGCAGGGCAAGCGCCTAGCCCTTGAGAAGTGGCTGGCAGCCAGTGACCAATCCCATTACCGAGCCCTTACCGATGAGAAAACGAAACAGGCACGTCTGCGTGATCGCCTTGCTACTGCTGACTTGCGGCTGTCAGTCCAGCTCGACGCCGCCGCAACTGGTTGTGACGCAGTGCAAACCACCACCCGCACCGGCGGCGTGGTTCATGGCGCCCGTAGAGCCCGACTTGACCCAGCGCATGCTCAACGAATTATCGGAATAACCGGCGACGGTGACCAAGGACTGATCGCGCTGCAGGCCTGCCAGGATTACGCTAGGGAAGTCTCATACATGACTAATAAACGCTAACTACGGTGGATGTATTAGAGTTAGGTATCAGCCCGGAGCAGCTACGGACCGGGCCATCTTGTTGATATCCTTACAGAGGTTTTTTCACTTCCCAGTGAGAGGATTGGCTTTAATACCTAATGCAACCGCCGCTTTATGGGCCTTTCCGCGATACCCTTTTTTCGCCCCAGATAGAACCTGGTAGGTAGTCGCTGGGTCTAGGTCATGTTGGCGAGCGAAATCTGAAATGCTTATCCCGCTGGCTCGCAGCCAATTTTTTGCATCGGATGGTGATCTTAGTGAGCACATTCAAAGGTCCATTTTTGTTTAAGTTCGTTCAATATTAGCTTGTTCTTTATTTCGATGAACGAAAAATGCCCATTTGCCGCATTTTGATGACCAGATAGCTGGGTACTGTTTTTTATAGGCAAAGCTCGAATCGCCCCCTAGCAGGCGAATACTGCACGAAATTGAAGCGGTCCATGACTAGAGCAGTTGATCGATCAATATAGCATTTGTGTACATCAGGCTACCGTCTGCCGTTCGGTGTCCAACTATGTGAAATTGCCCGCGGTCGTTGTGCAAATAAACGCGCATATGGCAGTCGGACAAGGGCCCGCACTCATCTGGCAGTTTCAAGTCTAAGGAGCGCATGTCGACCTGGACCAGTGTCTCAGGTTCGAGGGTCTGCTGGAGGTGTTCTTCAGCACGCTCAAGTCGTAGGTGGAGAGGGCCGTCTACGTAAAAATGTATATTTCCCAAGGGGATAGCCTTGTCATCAATATTTTTTTTGTACCAACCCTCAATCGTTAGATTGCTCATATTAAAACCTCCGATGTAGGTTTCTGAGTAACGTAATCTTAAGTGCTTACCCCAGCCTTGAAGTATTTGACCACTGTGGATTGTGGCTAGTTCGTATGTTTTAGTTTCTTTTTTGCTGATGTTTTTGGGGAATACAATTGGGGCAGTAAATGCTAATAATACGGCTTATGTAAAAAGGCCACTACACTTAGTCATAATCTCGGTGCGCTCCCTGTAGCCCAGCTCGCCAAAGCTATACATAAGGCCACCGGGTTTTCGCTGCGCCGGCCTGTGAATCGTAACAGGAGCCGTGCCATGCCATTACACGTCACTCCCAATTATGAGCGCCGTCTAAGCGACCTGCGCAGTATATCCCCTGATATTGCCGCGCTGACTGAGCGCATCGCTTTAGACCTGCTGCCTGAAGAACTGGCTACCTCAACTGATACGCTGGAGGCGCAGTTATTGGACTACCTCCAAGCTGTTGCCCTGCTGCAGGCACGCAGCGTAACGCTGCTCACAGTTTGGTTGGGCGCAGTGGCCAGCGCCGGGGCGTTGACCCATCAACAAGCCGCGGTCTTTGTTCATGAAGCGGCAAACTTGGGCGCCTTATTAGAGGTAATGCACGAGTGAGCAATCTCTGTGATAACGGAAATGATCCGTTCGCCGGAATCAGCATGCCGCGCGAGGTCTCTGACCTTTTGCGGTGTCGTTTGACGGTCATTCAGCGCAGCACCGCCCCCCTGCAGGTGCATTTGCTCAGCGAGCGGGCGCAAGGTGTGATTGAGGCACTGGAAGTGCTCAAGGTACTCAACTCCTCTGAGCTGGAAAGCCTATACCTGATAATCGAAAATGCGTCACAGGCGCGTGTTAAGGAGCTGCTGTGATTGGGTGATGGGATTCATGGAGGCGCGCTGCTCATAATTATAACAAGTTAGAATGACTTGGCTTACGCGAATAACCATTGCTTATTGAACAGTAGGGGTAGTGAATCAGTTTTAGGAAGCTTTGGAATGTGGTTTTTTTTGAGTGGCGTTCAGTATTTTATGATTCCTATTCGTACGGATGTACTGGCCGTCAGGGAAGGCGTTTTTGATGGGGGTATGAGTTTTAAAGAAAATATGAATGTTGACGCGCGGTTGTCTTTTTCTTGTTGGCTAGAGTGGTCAATTGGGTAGAATTAAAGCGAGGAGGCTACATGTCGAATTGTTCTAATCTCATGAGTATGCTGAATTATTATGAGGTTATGATCTCTAGGTGCGTGAGCTTTGGTAAGGCTTATATCTGGTGTGCGGATTAGATGAGGTTTTCGGGGGGCTGCTGAGGAGTCGGTGCTGTTATGTTGTCAACTTTAGAGTTGCGTCATCTTATTGAGTCAGCATTTCTTCCTGTAAAATGCTGCTGTCGTGTTGAGTCAATGGAATGTCTCCAGGTTGAGATTTTTGACACTGAGACAGGGGAGCGACTGTTGCTTGTAAAGGGGGTTTCCATAGCTGAGCTTACAGGTAATCAAGCAATAACAAATTTGATAAGTACAATCCGCAGAGAGCTTTGTTCTGCTCGCGCAGCTAAGTAATAAATTGGCATAAATCAAGTGGGTGGGCTTTAGAGTTGATTGAGGCCAGAAGGTCTTTGTCATAGGTTCTTTGGATGATGGTTTTCATCTTTGTGAGCTGAACTGCCTGCTTGTATGCTTTGCCTGTGAATTTCGGCTAGTTCACTCCAAGGAAACTGATCTTGTCTCCCCCAGAACTGGCATCCAAGGCTATGGTGAAAAGGACTATTCTCTGTGTGATCCTGGCTTGCGCCGCAGAGGCGACAGCGCAGTCTGGAGCCCAAAATGACCCAGTGTTTGTTCCAAGTCTCTAACGGGTGCTCATTCATATGCATTGCAGATTAGTCCTTCGGTAACCAACTATATGGAATGAAAAATCGTCAACTGTCATCAGTAAGAAGAATAGTGCAATTTTGTATGTGTTGGTGCTGACTTGACACAAAAAATATTACCAAGGGGTTGTGCAGGCTAGGTCTGTTTTGGTTACCCGACCAACTCAGGGGAAGGAGTGGCGGTATAGGGTTATCTTTTTGATTAGTCGTGGTAAATCAGGCGCATAAGGTGTTTGGGCTGGTTTGTCGCTTACTGGTAGTTGCCTAAAATTAAAGTAATGATGTCCAGATATCTAGGGAATAAGATATGGTCAGTTTTTTATTCTCACCATTTCAAATAGCTTTCTTCTATGGCTGGTTCCATTATATCGATCAGAAAAAGCCCGCTTCGATTTTTTGCTTCAAAATCTCGTGCAATTCGGCGCAAGGATATTGAGCTTGTATCCCCCAGAAGGGGCAGCCAAGGTTATGCCTAAAGGCGCTTCCGTCGGTAAGGTCTTGGCTTGCGCCGCAGCGTTTGCAGTGTAGTCGGGGCCCCTCAATGCCCCATTTTTTGTTCCAAGCTTTCAACGGTAGGTATGCAACTGGCATTGCAAGGTCTCCAAAGGGTAACCAGCCAAACGGACTGAAGCAGATTTGACTCCTTACGATAAAAATATTAGTTCACTTTCTTGCAGCTATGGTGTTTTGAAGGCAGAAATACTCACCATGGGTAGGGAGTAGCTGTTGGCTGCGATCGAGTACCGGTGGTCGTGACGTCTCGCTGAGTGATAACGCTTGACTAAACTTAAAGTATTAGGCGAGCGGATGCCTTGAAGGCACCATTGCTAATAGTATCAAGACACCTGCGCCCATAGGAGGCGACTATGTATGCGGTCATCAGAACCTATTTGGGGGGTGGGGCAAAGCAGCTTTTCGATAGCCTGGAAGAGCATAAAATCGATGTCGAAGCTACCTTGCGGGCAGTTCCTGGGCTTATAAGCTATACACTGCTGAACACTGGTGATGGAGGCACGGCCGTGACAGTTTGTACGGATAAAGTCAGCACCGATGCAAGTTTGAAAATAGCGCGCGACTGGATCAAGAAAAACGCCTCTCATATCCACGCGAATCCGCCTGTCGTAACGGAGGGGCCAGTCATTGTGCAGATTACATAGTGCGCCGTTGTAACCGCTCTTTCACTGTCAGTGGTGGCTTTACAATATCTGGATCTGGAAAATACTGCTGTGTAAGCAAGCATCTAGGCTGAATTAACTTGCGGCTATGGAGCCCTCAATGAAGCGAACGATACTGGGAATGCTTGATGCCGGGGAGACTTTGATCCTGCAGGCTTCAGAGGCTGTATCTCGCTATCGCGAAGCCGAAGCAGCGGGTAAACCTCCGGAAGAGGTGGAACGTCTGCGGTTGTTGGCTGAATCATTGTTCCAGGTAGTTACTGACTTTCAGCTCCGAGCGCAGGGAGTTGAGTTGCCTACGCTCCATTAGGGCTATTGGTTATAAAACATGCTCAGCACTAAGCCCCAGTATTCTCGGTTATCGCCTTTCTATAGCTTAAATATCGCTTTTTCCTGAAAACGCTGTGAGCCTTGATCAGTAAGGGCTGTAGCCATTTTTAGGAGGGGATATTACTAATATTACTCTTTCTAAGAGACCCACGAATTTTAGGGTTGGCACCTGTAGTGGGCATATGCTGTACGGCTGACTTCATCAAGCGTTCCCCAATACGGTCCCACCAGGATGCGATTAGCGATGAGCAATAGTGGAGCGGGTCAAGAGAATAGAACCCTCGTTATCAGCCGGGAGGCTTACACCGAGGGTTAATTTTAAGTGGATACATGTACGAGGAGCTTGGGGGCTTGAACAGGCTTCACAATCTTTTTTATGAGCGCCATTAATTATCTTCAGTGATTAGTAGCTTTGCAGACTGATAAGCTTCACATCTGTTTAGGTAGTTTTTACAAAAGCCTGAGTATCGCTCTTCACGATTTGAAAGTAGCTCTATACGCTCGATTGCCTCTGCGATCCGTCTGAGACGATTTCTTCGTGTGATGTTAGTCGTGCAATTGTTGTAATCCTCGATGGCGAACTCGATGGCTTCAGCAAAGTCATGAAGACTTGCAAGTATGTCCCCTCGAGGCTTCATCAGTCTTACAGAGTTAAGGCTGCATACTGAAATTGTATTCCTAGCAAGTTCGTTTTCATTGGTTGCTTTTATTCTGATGTCTTCATAATAAAATAAAAGTTCCGGATCTATATCGTAGGGGTTTACTATCGGCGAAGCTTCAGTGTCGTGATTTGACTTGCTAAGGTTGCATTTTCTGCAGGAAGGAAGAAAGTTGCTCCATTCAAAGGTGAGATGTGGGTAAATTGACTTCGGTTTAAAATGCTCAACTTCTATGTTTCCACCCTCAGCAGGTTTACACTCACAGAAGGCACATTTCTGCTTGGAACTTTCAAAAAGCTGTTGCTTTATTAGCTCGTCTCTGTAGTGGGAGACGAGGGTCTCTTTTTCTTTGGTAGGTATGTTGCTATAAGTTCCATATGTTGAAATTGCTTGGTCAAGCGCTAGCTGCCAAATTTCTTGGCTAGTGTGGAGTACTTCTGGCTTTTGACTTCGTTCAAGTTTAATCATTGTAAGTTGCCGTTTTGGCAGCAAGTTTGGCTTGGAGTACAGATACAATCGTGTCGCTAGGATGTGCAATGTCGCCCAGTTTTTGTATTGCAACTTCAAGCTCTTCAGGAGTTCCTGCGTCGACCAAGATGAATGCTTCAGCTATTAGCTTCTCGTACTGTTTGTTTTCAAGACTTCTAACTCCCATTATTTCATGCAAAATTTGGTCAGTATTCCAGCCTGAATAGGTATGGGGCGTAGGCTGTAGATCGTAGACTTCGGATCCTTCCGGTTTATGCATGGCAATCACCTCTCCGGGGCCCGCTGAGGCGAGCAGGTGCGGAGAGTGGGTGGTTACAATAAATTGGAGGTTCGGGAATATACTGATTAACCCCTCTCTGAGGGTGAACTGCCATTCTGGGTGCAAGTGCAGATCCAGTTCATCGATTAAAACAGTGCCTTGGGCGGTAGAAACATCTCGCTCTCCTTCTGGACGACTACCTTCAATCCATTCGAATATATTAGCGATAATAGAGAGAATTGCTTGAAATCCTGATGATAGTTCTTCCAGATAGCATTCTTGGCCATAGATAGAGAACGTGGGTTCTAAGTTTCTTCCTGTTCTTATGTATGAGAAGTTGCTATCAAATGGCGCAATCGTCGGCAAGCTTGTAATTAAGTGATTCCAGTTTTTCCGCTCTTCTTGAGCCCAATCTTTCTCAATTATGAAATCGCGGTTAACTATCCATTGCTTTATGTCGTGTCGATGTTCTCCATGAAGTGAACGAATTCCAACTTGAGCATAGTCAGTGCATTTCTGGTCAAGCTCAAGCTCTCGTTGCATACCAGATATTTGTTTGTATGTAATGCCTCTGTTGGCACCTAGAAATAGAGGGCAATAAATTTTTGCATTTTTTTGTGTCTCGTGGGCGGTGAGAGTAGTACGGTTTGTTTCTGTTGGTATAGGACCCCATGTTCTTATTGTGGCTTTTCTGTATTCGTCCCCATGATAGGATCGGCGGTCTCAAGGAGCAAGTGCAACAGTCAGTTAATTTTCTGAGCTTGCTAAGCGAAACAATCCCGCTTCCAAAACATCGTTATCAATGGGCGTCTGACCGAACCGAGCTTACCTGACTAAGCACA
>Ga0302347_1002321_pt1 | contig 19743 bp, 12 predicted proteins | sample PhyWR1_FD_202178 | JGI IMG/M metagenome (GOLD analysis project Ga0302347, IMG submission 202178) | Leaf surface microbial communities from wheat plants in UC Gill Tract Community Farm, Albany, California, United States - DLSL W.R1 (v2)... | ecosystem: Host-associated > Plants > Phyllosphere >...
CCAGGATCTTGTTGGCGATACCCAGCCCGAAGGCGGCCATGACGCTACCGGCCAACTGGCCGACGCCGCCGAGTACCACCACCAGGAACGAGTCGATGATGTAGCTCTGGCCCAGGTCCGGGCCGACGTTGCCGATCTGGCTCAACGCCACGCCGCCAAGGCCAGCGATGCCTGAGCCGAGGCCGAACGCGAGCATGTCCACGCGGCCGGTAGGCACGCCGCAGCAGGCGGCCATGTTGCGGTTCTGGGTGACCGCGCGCACGTTGAGGCCCAGGCGCGTCTTGTTCAGCAGCAGCCAGGTCAGCACCACCACGAACAGTGCGAAGGCGATGATGACAATGCGGTTGTAGGGCAGTACCAGGTTGGGCAGCACCTGGATGCCGCCGGACAGCCAGGCGGGGTTGGACACCTCGACGTTCTGCGCGCCGAACACCAGGCGCACCAACTGGATCAGCATCAGGCTGATGCCCCAGGTGGCGAGCAGGGTCTCCAGCGGCCGGCCGTACAGGTGACGAATCACCGTACGCTCCAGGGCCATGCCGATGGCGGCGGTGACAAAAAATGCCACCGGCAGCGCGATCAGCGGGTAGAACTCGATGGCCGCGGGCACGTAGCGCTGCATCAGCAGTTGCACCACGTAGGTGGAGTACGCGCCGAGCATCAGCATCTCGCCGTGGGCCATGTTGATCACGCCGAGCAGGCCGAAAGTGATCGCCAGGCCCAGGGCTGCGAGCAGCAGGATCGACCCAAGGGACATGCCGCTGAACGCCTGGCCGAGGACCTCGCCGACCATCAATTTGCGTTTGACCTGGGCCAGGCTTGTCTCGGCGGCGGTGTGCACGGCAGCGTCGGTTTCGACGCCGGGCGCGAGCAGGGCTTCTAGGCGCGTGCGGGCCAGCGGGTCGCCGGTGCTGCCGAGCAAACGCACGGCGGCCAGGCGCACCACCGGATCGTTATCGACCAGCTGCAGGTTGGCCAGGGCCAGGCTGAGGGCGGTGTGCACGTCCTCGTTGGTCTCGGCGGCGACCCGCTGGTCGAGGAATGCGAGCTGCGCAGGTTGTGCGGTTTTTTGCAGGGTCTGCGCGGCGGCCAGGCGTACCTTGGGGTCGGCGGCGAGCAGTTGCTGGCTGGCCTGCACGTTGTCGATCAGGCCACGCAGACGGTTGTTCAAGCGTACGGTCTTGGTCTCACCGTTGACGGTGAGTTGGCCTTGTTGCAGGGCGTCTACCAGCTCGATGCGCGCCGGGTCGGGCTGGGCAGCCCAGTCTTGCAGGAGCTTGGCTTGTTGGGTCGGGTTGGCAGACAGGAAGTCTTCGGCGTCGCTGGCGTGTGCGGCGAAAGGCAGCAACAGCAGCGTAGCCAGGATGAAGCGGTAGAAGGCAGTGGGCATATTCGTGGGCCTTGCTCGAACTAATGTGGGAGCTGGCTTGCCTGCGATAGCGGTGCATCAGACACACCGAGTCGTCTGCATCGCAGGCAAGCCAGCTCCCACAGGGTGTGTGTCGGCACTCAAGTGCCGACACCCCTCGGATCAGTTGCTCTTCACCGCATAGTCCGGCTTCTTGTCATTGCCAGGAATGTACGGGCTCCATGGCTGGGCGCGGATCGGTTCCTGGGTCTGCCACACCACCGAGAACTGCCCGTCGGCCTGGATCTCGCCGATCATCACCGGCTTGTGCAGGTGGTGGTTGGTCTTGTCCATGGTCAGGGTGAAGCCCGACGGTGCAGCGAAGGTCTGGCCGGCCAGTGCTTCGCGCACTTTGTCGACGTCCGTGGACTTGGCTTTTTCCGCCGCCTGGGCCCACATATGGATGCCCACGTAGGTGGCTTCCATCGGGTCGTTGGTCACGGCTTTATCCGCGCCCGGCAGGTTGTGTTTCTTGGCGTAGGCTTTCCAGTCCGCGACGAACTTCTGGTTCACCGGGTTCTCCACCGACTGGAAGTAGTTCCAGGCCGCGAGGTTGCCCACCAACGGCTTGGTGTCGATGCCGCGCAATTCTTCTTCACCCACCGAGAACGCCACCACCGGTACGTCGGTGGCTTTCAGGCCCTGGTTGGCCAGCTCCTTGTAGAACGGCACGTTGGAGTCGCCGTTCACGGTGGAGATCACTGCAGTCTTGCCGCCCGCGGAGAACTTCTTGATGTTGGCAACGATGGTCTGGTAGTCGGCGTGGCCGAACGGGGTATAGACCTCTTCGATGTCTTTGTCCGCGACGCCTTTGGAGTGCAGGAACGAACGCAGGATCTTGTTGGTGGTGCGCGGGTACACATAGTCGGTGCCGAGCAGGAAGAAGCGCTTGGCACTGCCGCCTTCTTCGCTCATCAGGTATTCCACCGCCGGGATCGCCTGCTGGTTCGGCGCTGCACCGGTATAGAACACGTTAGGTGACATCTCTTCGCCTTCGTATTGCACCGGGTAGAACAGCAGGCCGTTGAGCTCTTCGAACACCGGCAGCACCGATTTACGCGACACCGAGGTCCAGCAGCCGAACACGACTGCGACCTTGTCCTGGGTCAGCAACTGGCGGCCTTTTTCAGCGAACAGCGGCCAGTTCGATGCGGGGTCAACCACCACCGGCTCAAGCATCTTGCCGTTCACACCGCCTTTGGCGTTGATCTCGTCGATGGTCATCAGCGCCATGTCTTTGAGCGAGGTCTCGGAGATCGCCATGGTCCCGGACAACGAGTGCAGGATGCCGACCTTGATGGTCTCGGCGGCCTGCACGGTCCAGGTCAGACCCATGGCGGCAATGGATGCCGAGAGAGTGAAAGCCTTGATCAAGCTGCGACGCTTCATGGTGCGGTCTCCAGGAACTCGATGTTGTTATGTGGGCGTTGCACTGGCTTTTGCAAAGGCTGTGCCGAGGTGCGCGGCGGCGCTTGTCTGCGGTGCAGGCGGGGGGCTGGCGTAAACGGTTGCGCACCAGATCGGCGCGTTGACGGGGCGTCGGTGCATCGGCTGCGCTGAAGTGGTGCCTGGCCGACAACTATCTAGCGCCCGTGCGTGCCGGGTTGACGTGACAGTAGGCATTCCCCACTTTTCCAGGAGTCCCTGTATGTCTCGCACGCCACGAGCCGCTAACGCCACGCCCATCCTGCCGGCCTTGAGCCCGCCCTTTATCACCGCCGACGATGCTGCCCGTTGGGCTCACGACCAAATCGATCACCCCGTGGCTGACAAGGAATACGGCGGGGCTATTCTCAAACAGGGCAATCGCTACTTTGCTACGACGCCCCTTGCAGACCAACAGGTCTCGTTCGATCATCGAATCCTGCTGGCGACCGACGCCGACGATAATTTCATCGCCCCCGGTGGCTATATCTGCGAGGCGCTCTACCATTCGCACCCGCTGAACACGGCCCAGGTGAAAGCCCACAACCCAGGCATGAGCGATGAGCAGGCTTCGGTATTCGTCAGCTTTTTTTCCCCCGCCGACCTGAGTTTCATCATTGAGCACCGGCGTTCGGTGAAGGCCCATTATTTGTGCGGCCCAGAGGGCTCCTTGCTCAAGTACACGAGCAGTGGCTCGGCGCTGGAGAGCCTGCTTAGAAAACGCATTCTCGGCGAAGAGCCATTTGCGCCTTCCTCCGATTTCGAATCATTGATCTGGCAGGCCGTGCAGGCCGGTGACTTGCGGGTGGTGGTGGCCAACGCTCACTGGGGGGGCGTGCGCGGTCGGGTCAAGCAAGGCTGGCGCATCAATACGGCCGTCGCTCAGGTGACAGAGGAGCAGCCGTTCTTCACACAGATCTTCGAGCAGGCTGATGCGGCGGTGCTGGCGGCGCGGGCGTTGTTCCCGGCAGGCGCGGCCCAGGGTTTTGTGCTCAAGCACACGCGGGACGAAAGCTATGTGGCGACCTACCCCGAAGCGCTGAGCGCGCCGTTGTTCTCTCCAGTGGCACGGTTCCCTACGCGCGCCGACGGCCAGTTACGGCTGCCGTCGAATGTTAGGCTGGAGGCGATCTACTACCGCTCCTCGCCCGCGGCCCTCGACCTGCCTGCGCACGAACCCTGGCTGTATTCCACATTCTTTACGCCGACTGAAGTGGCGGCGGCCATCGCTCAAGCCAGGACCACCGCGTCACTGCAGGACAAGGCCCGTGGACTCCGCTTGTACCTGCAGGCATCGGATGGTGCGTTGCTCGAACTTGATGTGCCGGGCGCCACGACCGCCCTGGCCAGTGAGCCCGCGGCGGGCACCATTGAGGATAATGGCGCCCAGGCCGCACTGCTGGCCGGTACCCTGAGCCCGCGCAACTATGTGCGCCGGGTCATCGCCTCGACGAGCGTGTCGGTGGTGGAGGCGGGCTTGCTGTGGCGAGACGTCGGCCCGGTGGATGAGCGTTCGACGGTGTTGGGCGGTCCCTCGCGGGCAGTATTGAGTCGTTTCTTCATTTCTGCCCACGACGCGGCCGTTTATGCCCACGAGCAAATTGGCCGCAAGCGCCAGCATGCCTACGGCGGGTACGTGCTCAAGGACGACGAAGGAGGCTTCTTGATCACCGAGCCGCAGGCGAGCAACGCCAACCCGTTCGCCCATCTGCTGTTCATGCCTGCAGATGGAAAGGGCCCGTCGATTCCGCCCGAGCCATACCAGATACATGCGCGCTACGGTTCTCACGTGGCCTTGTCGATGGTTGACCCGAGTTGGGTCGAGCAGCGGCGCTGGACGCGGGAAGAGGCAGAAATCAATCTGCAGGTGTTCTCTGCCGAGGAAATCCATGACGTGATCCTGCACAAGCGCCCGGCTTATTTGTCGGGGAGCGAAGACTGTCTACTGGTCTACACACCGAGCGAGTCCGATTCGCAGACGCGGCTTTTGCGCCTCACCGCGCCGCAGGCGGGTGGCAGTGAGGCGCAGAAGCAACTGGGCAGCGGGCAGAGGAAGCCAGCGCAGTGGGTGGTCAGGTTGGCCGAGGCCGGTGACTTGCAGGTTATCCAGGGTAATCCACTGTGGGGGCCGCGCTCGCCAATCTATACCGATTGGACACCCAACTTTGACTACGCGCCGAGGTTTGGGCCGCCCAACTATGTCACCTACGGCGCCGTGTACTACAGTGCCGATGACGCCGCCCGCGACCTTCATGCTCGGGTTCATGGACGCAACCTTGCTGAGCAGGCGTACTTCGGTTTTATTCTCCGGCACAAGGACAAGCCGCATTACCTCGCCACCGAAGTAGTGGGCGTTGATGAACGCAACGCTCTGTTCAGCCTGAGCAGTTTGTTCGCAGCGACGGACGACCGTGATTATCGTTTTCCTGCGGGGTTCGTGCCCTGTGGGCTGTTCCGTTCACAGCAATGGCAGCCCATGGGGCTGGCGACGCAAAGTGCCTGGTTAACCCGCTATTTCGTGCGGCCTGCGTTGCTATATGGCGCGATTTACGACAGCAAGCGTGGCGGTGACAAATACGCTAACGGCAAGTACCTCCCGGTTTATTTTTCAACTGAAGACGGCGCTCTGTTGAGGTATGTATCGCTGCCTTACAACGTGGAAAGTGGCGGCCCGCTGGACAGGCTGTTGGCAGCCGACGATGAGGCAGTGGTGTCCGGTAAAAAGACGCCGCAGACCTTTGTCGGTGAGTGCGCCAACCGGGGCGGGCTCTATGTCGTGCGTACCAGCCAGTGCTGGGACAAGCAAGGGGGTGTGCCGCGTACCTGGTCCGGCTACGAGCACCCTACCCGGCGACGCCTCAGCCCGGTGTTTGCCAACCCGGACGATGCGGCGCGCTACGTCGCCGCGATAGTGGGCAAGGGGCGTCAACGGGCCTACGGCGGTGTGGTGCTCAGGATGACCGATGACAGGTTCGTGGCGACTCTGCCGCTGGTGGTGCCTCCTCGAGGCTTTACCATTGACTGGATTTACCCCAATTCGGTGATTGCGCGGGGGTTATACCCGCAGGGGGCCACGATCGTCGCGCGTTATCGTTCGGTGGTCGGGCATGAAGTACGGATGCTGTTGTCGGCCACTCAAAAAGCGATATACCAAAGCATGCTGCCCACCGGAGTAATGGCGAGCCTGTTGCAGCGCGAGGTCAACATTTTGCGTGAATACCTGATCGGGCCCCAAGGCTCGGTCCTGAGTTACCAACTGACGGGCTCTACGGACGAGGAGGCGCTCAAGCAGAACCTGCAGCCGTTGGATTCGCGCAAGGGCGACCTTTGGGACAATGACATCGAGCGCCAGTTACGCAACGGAACCCTGCTCCCCGGTGACTTTGTCACGCAGGTGGCCAAGGCCGGTAATCTGCAGGTGGTCCAAGGCAATTCACTGTGGGGGGACGCGCGCGCCCTGCGTGGACCCTTCGTTGCGAACATGGTGTCGCCGGCACCTCTGGAGATCAATCAGGTGTTTGCCGATGCGCCGTGCAGCCCTCTTTTTACCCAAGCCTACGATGCTGTGCGTCATGCACAGCTGCGCTCATCGCCACAGGCGCAGGTGCAATTCGGTTATGTGCTCAAGTCCGTAAAAAAGACGCTGTACATGACGACCTTGCCGTTGGTACGTGCCGATTATTCCGACTTCAGGCAGGTCTTTCTCGATGGCCAGTTGCCTCAGGGCTATACGTTGGCGGCCTTGTACTTGTGCGCCTCCACGCAGGCGATTGCGCCCACGCGCGATAGCATGGCGACCAGCTTCTTCGCGCCCGGGGCATTGGCCAATGGTGTCGCGTTTGTCAGCAACCTGGCCAAAAACGGCGTTCTGCCGCTTTACCTGCTGTGTGCCGACGGTGCCCTGCTCAGGTATTCATTCAGGAAAAACGGGCCTGAGGCCCTGTATGCGTTGATCTCCCAGGCCTCTGTCGCCGAACGGCAATTGCTGGAAGGCACCTTGCGTGTCATCGACTATGTGCGCGGGCTCGCGACCCAGGGCAAGCTGTATGTGCGCGTAAGGAGCACAGTGTGGGGAAGGGAACAAGTCGTGACTGCGCAATGGTTGCCCCATGCTGCTGCCTGGCCGGTGGAAGACAACCCGCACTTTCTTTCCTTTTGCGGGCCGTTGTTCAGTCATGCCGATGATGCCGCGCTGTGGGCCGGCGCGCAGTTGGCCGGCTACAAGGGCCGTGAATACCTCGGGGCGGTGTTGGCCGCTCCGGGTAATGTGGGATTTGTGTCACTGGACCCTGTGGAAGACCACCACGCCTGGTTGCAGGACACGATTGCGCAACTATTTCAGTTTGAGCATTTCGGCTTCGACATCAAACCTGACCATCCCCTGTTCCTCTACACCATTCACGCGGTCCAGGCTTTTTACAAAGTCATCGCCTCGACCATTAGCTCGCGGCCACTGGACCGAGCGCTACTGGAAAATTTTGTATCGAGGGACGATTTGAGCCTGTATCAGGACATTGTGAAAATCAACCGCCCGACCGCCCAGAGTGTGTACTTGACCTGTCGAGGCGGCGCGTTGCTCAAGTATGTGCCCAGTTTCTCGGCAGAGGAGGTACGACTGCTGAGTATCGGCCCTGTGCTTACGCCCAGCGTGCTGGTCAGCCGCTTGCGGGAGAACGGCCAATTGTCTGTGCTGCAAACCGATGCCTTCTGGACGCGCCTGGGGCTACTGGGTCACGAGTGGGAAGTCAAGGATGTGCAGGCCGCACCCGATCCGCAGGCCGTACAGTACGGTCGAGACAAAGACGAACTGTAATCTGCTGGTGGTCAGCGCTTGCGCATCAGGCCGATAAAAAACAACCCGCCAATTGCCGCCGTTGCCACGCCTATGGGCAAGTCTTCGGGGGCGATCAGGGTGCGTGCAGCAACATCTACCCACACCAGGAACAGGCTGCCCAGCAGCACGCACACCGGCAGTAACCGTCGGTGCTCGGCGCCCACCAGGCGCCGGGCAATGTGCGGCACCATCAGCCCGACAAAACCGATGGAGCCGCTGATGGACACCAGTACGCCGGTCATCAGGGACGCGACCAGGAACACCTTCAGCCGCACGTTGCGCGCATTCAGGCCCAAGGTCACGGCGGTCTGCTCGCCGGCCATCAAGGCGTTGAGCGGGCGCGCCATGCCCACTAGCAAGACCAACCCCAGCAGTACCGTGGCGGCGGGGATGGCCAACAACTCCCAGCGCGCGAGCCCCAGCCCGCCGAGCATCCAGAACATCACCGCCGAGGCCGCGCGATGGTCGCCCATGAACAGCAACAGGTTGGCCGCCGCCATCATCACAAACGACACGGCTACCCCGCACAGCAGCAGGCGATCACTCTCCAGCCGGCCGTTGCGGCTGGCCACTGCCAGCACCACCAACATGCTCAGCAACGCGCCGATGAACGCGGCGGCGGGCAGCGTGAGCAGGCCGATGATCTCACCAACGTGCAGCACCACGATGACTGCGCCGAGTGTCGCGCCGGAGGTCACGCCGAGCAGGTGCGGGTCGGCCAGCGGGTTGCGCGTCACCGCTTGCAATACCGCGCCGATCAGGGCCAGCCCGGCGCCTACCAATGCACCGAGCAGCATGCGCGGCACACGGATCAGCCACACAATGTGTGCCTGCCCGGTGCTCCAGTTCACCTCACCCAGGCCGAACACCTTGTTCAGCAAGATCCGCCACACCACGTCCACCGGCACCCGCGCCGAGCCGAACCCCAGCGAGAGCACGCAGGAGACCAGCAACAGCGCGCCAAGGGCGACCAGCAGCAAGGCGTAGCGACGGGTGATCATTCGCCGTGGAACCCTTTGGCCAACGTTTCCACCGCGAGCACGTTATCGATGCCCGGCGTCGCCTGCACGTAGGGAATCACGATAAAGCGCTGGTTCTTGATGGCGTCTACCGATTGCAGGGCCGGGTTGTCGAGCAGGAATTGCACTTTTTGATCGGCAGTGATTTCGCTGTAGTCGACGATCACGATCACCTGGGGGTTGCGCTCCACCACGGTCTCCCAATTGACCCGGGTCCAGCTGGCATCGATGTCATCGAGAATATTGCGCCCGCCGGCGGCCTCGATCAGCGCCTGCGGCATGCCCAGCCGGCCAGAAGTCATGGCGCGGTCTTCGCCGCTGTCGTAGAGAAATACCCGTGGTTTGTCGGCGGGCAGGTCTTTCTGCACCTCGGCGACCTGGGCCTGCATCTGTGCGATCAACGCATTGGCGCGGTCCTGCATGTCGAAGATCCTGCCCAGGTTGCGCAGGTCGTTGTAGGTGTCTTCCAGGGTGGCGGCGGGGCGTTTCATCACGAATGCGCACGACTCGGTCAGCTCATACACGTTGATACCCAGCGGCTGCAGGGTGTTCGGCGTGAGGTCGCCGCCCACGCGCATGCCGTAGTCCCAGCCGGCAAAGAAAAAGTCGACGTTGGCGTTCAACAGGGTTTCCACCGACGGGTACTTGCTTGCCAGCTCCGGCAGGCCGTCGAGCATGTGCGCCATCTCAGGCGTCACGGACTTCCACCCGGTGACGCCGCTGTAGCCGGCCATGCGTGACTTGAGCCCCAGCGCGAGCATCATCTGCGTCATGTTGATGTCATGGCTGACCGCGTGTTGCGGGGCTTGCTGGAAGGTCACGTCGCGGTTGCAGCTTTTGACGGTCACCGGGTAATGGGTCGCTTCGGCGAACGCAGACGTCGCAGCGAGGAGCAGAGCAACAGCGGAGCAGGCGCGCAGGATCATGGTTGGGTTATCCAAGTGATTCGGGGGTAGCCGGACAGGGGATGGGTGTCGATCAAGGCGTCGACGCCAAAGACGTCGCGCAGCAGCTCGGCGGTCAGTACTTCATGGGGCGTGCCGCTGGCAACGATGCGGCCGTGGTCGATCACATAGAGACGATCACAAAAGGCGGCAGCCAGGTTCAGGTCATGAATACTGGCCAGGGTGCCGATGTTCAGGCGCTTGACCAGCCGCAACAGCTCCAGCTGATAGCGCGGGTCGAGGTGGTTGGTCGGCTCGTCGAGGATCAGCAGTTGCGGTTCCTGGGCCAGTGCACGGGCAAGAATCACGCGCTGTTTTTCACCGCCGGACAGGGTCGCGAACGCATGGTCTTCGAAGCCCTGCATGCCGACCGCCGCCAGCATGTTGTGAACGCGCTGCTGGTCCTGCAGTGTGTCGCCATCGAACAAACCCTTGTGGGGCGTGCGGCCCATGGCGACCACTTCATCCACGCGCAGTCCGAACGCATCGGGGAACTCCTGCAGCACCACGGCAATGCGTTGTGCGCACCATTTCGCGCTGTGTTTCCACACGTTCTGATGCGCCAGTTGCACGGTTCCCTGAGCGGGTTTGCTGAACCGGTAGGCACAGCGCAGCAGGCTGGTCTTGCCGCTGCCATTGGGGCCGATCAGCCCGACAAACTCTCCTGCGCCGACCTGCAGGCTGGCGTCACGCAGTTGGAACTGGTGATGGCAGTGGCCGTGACCCGATGGGCTCCAGGCCAGGTCGTTGAGGGTGAGTGAGGTCATCAGAAGGTGTAGTCCGCCGTGACGAAGAACGAGCGCGGCTCACCGAGGATCCATTGCTGGCCGTCGTTGTACTGGCTGACGGCGTACGTGCGGTCGAACAGGTTGTTCAGTTGCAGGCCCAGGGTGGTGTTGCGCAGGGCCTTCCATGACACGTTGGCGTCGACCACGGTGTAGCTTGGCAGCTCGTTCTGGTTGGCCATGTCGGCATAACGTGCATCGACATAACGCACGCCGGCACCGGCGCGGATGTCGTCGGTCACGGCCTTGCTCAACCACAGGTTGGCGGTGCGGCGTGGTACGTCCACCGGGCGGTTACCGTCACGGGACACCTGCACGCCGCCGACGTCCTGCTTGAAGTCGTCGTACTGCGCGTGCACCCACGCCGCGTTGGCTTGCAACTGCCAGGCATTCGGCAGTTGCAGATCAAGGCTGGCCTCCAGGCCACGCGAGGATTGCTGGCCGACTTGCTGCTTGAGTTCCGGGTCGCCCGGCACATCGGTGAGCAGTTTCTTCTTGACGATGTGGTAGGCCGCCAACGTCCACTCACCGCGTTGGTCCCAGAACGCCTGCTTGATGCCGATTTCGGTCTGCTTGGCAGTGGACAGGTCAAACTGTTGCTGGCTCGGGCTCAGGGAAATCAGGCCGCCGACGCCGTCGGTGCTAGTGGAATACTGGCCGTAAACCGACGTGTCCGGTGTGATGGCGTAGACCAGGCCGGCCTTCCAGTTGTTGCCGGTGAGGGTCTTGCCGGTTCGGCTGCCATTGCGCAAATCATCCCGCTCGACCTGGGCATAGTCACGGCGGATGCCGGTGATCAGCGACAACTGGTCGGTAAGTTGCAGGCGGTTTTCCGCGAAGCCGGCGACGGTTTTGGTGGTGGTGGCGAACAGCGGCTTGAACGGGTCATTACTGGCGAACTGGCCGGGCGCCGGGTGGTGGATGTCGATGGGTTGGCCACCGGTAAAGGTGTCCCCGAACGGCGAGTTGCTGGCCAGGCGGAAGCGGATACGGTTGTATTCCACCCCGGCCACAGTCTGGCTGTCGAGGCCGAACAGCGTGTGCTTGAAGGTGAAGGTCTGGCGGTCGCCCACTTGTTCTTGATTGTGCTTGATGCCGAAGTTGCCGCTGCGGGTCAGTTGGCCGTCGGTGAAGTTGTAGTTCTCGGCGTTCTGCCAGCGGCGCTGGTTTTTCAGGTAGAACAATTCGTTGGTGGCACTGACGCTGTCGTTGATCTGCCACTCGCTGGTCAGGCGCGTCCACTGGTCGTTGTAGTGCTGGGTATCGTTGCTGACGTTGTAGTTCTTGTCGCGCAGGCCTTTGTGCAACTGGCCGTTGATCAGCGGCGTACCGAAGTAGTTTTGCGGGCGCTGGTCACCGTAGTCGCTGGCCAGGGTAAAGCTCAGGTTGTCCGCCGCCTGCCAGCGCAGGGCTCCGCTGACAAAGTCGCTGCTCGAGTCGCCACGGTCGATGAAGCCGTTGCTGCGAAGGCGATTGACGTTGAGGCGATAGCTCAGGGTGTCGGTCAGCGAGCCGCCGCTGTCCAGGGCTTCTTGCTGGCGGTCATAGGCGCCATAGCCCAGGCGGATGTGGTTTTCGATCTCGCCTTCAAACGGCTTTTTCGGCACGGTATTGATCACCGCGCCGGTGGCGCCTTCGCCGTACAGCACTGAGGCTGGGCCGCGCAGGACGTCCACGCGTTCCACCGACCAGGTGTCGACGGGAAAGGTCGAGGTGCCCATGCCCATGTACATGCGGCTGCCGTCGTACAGCTGCATCACCGAGCCCTGGCCGGTAAACCCACGGGCCGACAGCGAAGTACCACCGTCGCCCGGCGAACCGGTCCGGCTGATGCCGGTGGCGCGGGAAATCGCGTCCTGCACGCTGGCATCGCCACGCTCGCGGATCTGCGCGCCGGTCTGGCTTTCGACACTGCCTGGGGTTTGCAAGGCCGTGAGGTTCAGGCGCGAACCGGCGGTGGTCGGGGTCTTGAGGTCGACGCGTTCATCGTCAACGGCGCTAGCGGTGACGGGGCTGGCGGGCAGGGTCAGGGCCTGGGCATGGTTATGCAGGGCGAGCAGGCACAGGCCAGACGCAAGGTACTTGTTCATCGGTCGATCGATCGCTTCTTGGAGAGGTGCTCGCCGCGAGGGGCACGGCGAGCAACGATAACGCAGAAAGTGTTATAAGTTAACACTTATCGGCTGCGGGACAAAAGTCCGCGCAAGGCTACAGAAAGGCTCTGTGCCGGGCATCTCACTGGTTTCACGCCGAACCTGAGGCAGATTCATGTTGGCCAAAAAAGCGCGACAGCACCAGGCGGTCCAACGCCCAGACGAGGATCAAGGAAGCGCCCACGAGAGGAAAAATGATCGCCAGCCCGAGCATGACCAGCATGGCGGTTTTCCACTTCGGCAGGTCATGGCGCAATGGCGGAACACCCAGGCCGCCCTGGGGCCGACGCTTCCACCAGATCACCACGCCGCTGACCGCACTCAGCAGAATCATCAGGCAGATCAGCAGCACGAGCAGTTGATTGACCCAGCCGAACATCTTGCCTTCGTGCAGCATCACGCCGGTTTCGGTGGCGCGTGCAACGAGGTTGTAGTGCTCCCAGCGTACATCCGCCAGGACCTTGCCGGTGTACTGGTCCACGTGCAGGGTGGCGTCGTTGCGTGGGTCGTTGGCAAACACCGCAACGGTGAATACACCCTCTGCGGTGGTGGGGAAGGTGATGCTGTAGCCGGGCTCGACCTTGCGTGCAGTGGCCAGGTCGACCACCTGTTGCAGGCGCACTGCGGGTGCTGCGGGGGCCGCGTGCATCGCACCGTGATTCATGTGCTCGGCATGGTCGCCAGACATCGGCATTGGCGTGTTTTCCATGGCCCATGGCACCGTCTGCTGGGCAGCGGTATTGAGCACGCGCGCCTGTTGGTCCGACTGCGGTACCTGGTTCCACATCGCTGCCGGGAACGTGTTCCACAAGTCGGCGTATTGCTTGCCCCAGAAGCCGGTCCAGGTCATGCCGCTGAGCAGCATCACCAGCAGCAGCGACGCGCCCCAGAAGCCAGTCACCGCATGCATGTCGCGCCAGAACACCCGGCCGCGACTGCTGAATCTTGGCCATAGAATGCCCGCCGAGGATTTGCCGCGCGGCCACCACAGGTACAGGCCCGACACCACCAGCATCACGCCCCAACCGGCGGCGAGTTCCACCAGGCGATCGCCGACGGTGCCGATCATCAGCTCCCCATGCAGCGCACGGGCAATGGCCTGCAGGTTGTATTTCGAGTCCTGCTCGCCCAATACCGTGCCGCGGTACGGATCAACGAACACGGTCACTTCGCGCCCGTCGTTGTGCATCACGAACTGCGCGCTACTGGTAGCGTCGGCCGGTGGCAGGTACTTGCTGACCGCGGCCTTGGGGTAGGCCGCCTGGGCGCGTTGCAGTTGCTCGTCGGCGCTCAGGGCGTGCTCGGCGGCTTGAACCTTGAGCAGGTCGCCGTACATCAGCGGGTCGAGCTGGGGTTTGAACAGGTAGATGATACCGGTCAGGGCCAGCAGGACCATGAAAGGGGCGACGAAGAGGCCGGCATAGAAGTGCCAACGCCAGGCCAGGTTGTAGAAGGAAATTTTTTGAGTGGTCATCATTGGGCTCCGCAAGGCTTTGAATTTTTTGTGTGGGTGACGCCGCTGTCGCAGGCAAGCCCGCTCCCACAGGGAGGCAGTTGAACTGTGGGAGCGGGACTGCCCGCGATGCTTTTTAGAAGCTCATGTCCACCTTGGTCCAAAGGGTTCGCCCTGGCTCCTTGATGGCCTGCGGGTCATTGGCCGGGTAGCCGAAGCCAGCGTTGCCGGCGAGGTTCAGGTGTTCGGCATAGGCCTTGCCGAACAGGTTGTCGACGCCGGTACTGACCTTGAAGTGTTTATTGACGCGATACGCCGCATTCAGCGAGAACACGCCAAAACCACCGCTCTTGTCGAAGTCCTTGCCGACCACGTTGCCCTTGTTCTGGTCGATGCGGTTTTGCGCCGCGACCACACGCCACAAGGCACCGGCACTCCAATTTTCTTCGCTGTAGGTAAGGCCCAGGCGTGCATCCAGCGGCGGCATCTGCGGCAAGGCCTTGCCGTCGCTGCTGTTCTTGCCCCAGGCGTAGGCGAGGGTGGCGTCGGCCTTCCAGTTGTGCGTCAGCTTGTACGCCGCGCCCAATTCGCCGCCCATGATGCGGGCATCGACGTTACGGGCCTGGGAGGTGGTGCCCATCATGCCGGGCCTGTAGTCGAACAGGATGAAGTCCTGCACCCGGCCGATGTAGCCGGAGGCCCAGGCTTCAAGGTTCTCGGCTTTGTATTGCGCGCCGAAGTCGAGTTGGGTGGTTTTCTCCGGCTTCACGCCATCGAAGGCATTCACCGAGCCGACCGCGCCAGTGTTGGGCGAAAACAGCTCCCAGTAATCCGGGAAACGCTCCGAGTGGCCCAGGCCTGCGTAGAGGGTGGTGGGGCTGTCGGCCAGGTCGTGCTCATAGCGCATGAAGCCCGAGGGCAAGGTGTCGGCGCGCGTGTCGTCGGCGGTCGGGTTGGCGCGGGTGCTCATGCCCGAGCCGGTGGTTTGCCGGAAGTCCTTGGCCGAGGCGCGGTCCAGGCGCGCGCCGGTGATCAGGCGGTCGCGGTCGGCGGCGTACCAGGTGAGTTCGCCGAACACGCCGTAGTTGTGGAAGTTGGCGTCCTTGTTGCGTGGCAGGTCCTTGTAAGTGTCGATGCCCATGCTGCTGCGCTGGCGGTGTTCGTTGGTCTGCGCGTCCAGGCCGCTGATCAGCTGCACATCGGCCCAGCGCCAAGTGGCCTTGATACGCGCGCCGAGGGTGCGGCGGTCGACGTTGGAGGCCATGGGGCCGGCCATCATCCCGGTGCCCGAGGGCGTGCGCAGGCTGTAGTTGTCCATCACATGGTCGGCGTAGTTGTAGTAGACCTGGGCCTCGACCTTATCCAGCACCTCGCCGAGGTTGGACTTTTCGAAACGCAGGCCCAGGCTTTCGCGCAAAAACTGCGAGCCATCCATGCCGCGCCCGGCGTAACGCGCTTCGCCATCGCCACGGCCAGCGGTGAGTTCCAGCAAGGTGTCGGCATCGGGGGTGAAGCCGACCGCCACATCGCCATTCCACTTGTCGTAGCGCGAGGCGACGGTGTCGTTGTTGCCGTCCTTGTAGTCATCGGCATGCGCCTGGTTGCCGATCACCCGCACATAGCCCAGCGGCCCGCCGGCGGCGGCATCGATGACTTTGTCGAAGCGCCCGTTGGAGCCGGCCAGCACGCTGGCGTTGACCCGCGTGCCCAGCTCGCCGAACTGCTCCGGCTCACGGTCGAACAGGATGGTGCCGGCCGAAGCGCCAGGGCCCCACAGTACGGTTTGCGGGCCTTTGATCACGGTGAGTTTGTCGTAGGTTTCCGGCGAGATGTACGAGGTGGGGGCGTCCATACGGCCGGGGCAAGCGCCCAGCATCATGCTGCCGTTGGTGAGGATGTTCAGGCGTGAGCCGAACATGCCGCGCAGCACCGGGTCGCCATTGGTGCCGCCGTTACGCACCAGGGCGAAGCCGGGGATGGTCTTGAGGTAATCGCCGCCGTCGCTGGCGGGTACGGGTTGGCGTGGGTCTTTCGGGTTGGTGACCACGGTCAGCGGCGAGCTGGGCGCGATGGCCGTGATCACGGTGGGGCTTAGCTCGTGCTCGGCATGCTCATCGGCCTGAGCGTGGGGGGCGAGCAACGCGCCGCACAGGGCAGCGAGCACGGGGGTATATCCCAAACGGGTGTCAGCAGAAAACCTGGACATGACAAATTCCATCAATCAATCGTAAACAACACGGCCAGCAGCCTGCGGCTGTCTGTCTAAAGTCGGCCGGTGTGAAGTAATGGTGTTAAGTGCTTACGAGGCGATTGGCGGGGCGCGGCTGCGGGCGCCGGGGAAGATGCTCTGCCGGGCATGGCCCAGGCGCGTGGCGGGGGTGAGGGCGTTGGCCGGTGGCGGGCTGCTCAGGGTAAACGTTGAAATGCCGCCGGGCAGGGCGGGGCAACTGTAGAGCAGGTCGCAATAGCCGCACTTGGACCAGAGGGCGTGGTGTTCGTCGGGGGCTTTAGGGTGATGGCCTTCGCCATGGTCGCCAGGCATGTCCATGGACATGCTCATGCTGGCGCCATTGGCCGGCATACCGGCGTGATGATCCATCGGCATCGCTTGGGAAATCAGCGGACCGATAAAAATCATCAGCATGGCGAACAGGCTGATCCAACTGCCGCGCTTCACGCGGTGGTGTGGGGATAGCCTGGCGCGAGGGGCGCCCATCTGGAGTCAGTCTATTGAGGGTGCTTGTGCTCGTGGCCGGCCATGGGCGGTACTTTCTGTACCGACACTTCCACCTCGACCTTGCCGGCTTTTTCAAAGGTCAGGGTCAGCGGGAACTGCTTGCCGTCGGCCAACAGGCTGCGATCCTTGAGGCCCAGCAGCATCACGTGATACGCCATGGGCGCGAACGTCAGGTCACCCTTGGCCGGCACGGCAACGCTGGGCACTTGTTGCATCTTCATCAAGTCGCCCTGCATCACGTGCTCGTGCAGTTCGGCCTTGTCCGCCACCGGCGTGTCGACGCCGAGCAGGCGGTCCGACGTTTCACCGGTGTTGTGAATCACGAAATACGCCGCGACGGTGGGCGCGTTCGGCGGCAGCTCCTGGGACCAGGGTCCGCGGATTTCCAGTTCGCCGACCTTGTAGTCGTCGGCATTGGCAGCACTGAACACCGGCAGCAGCAACGCAGCCAGAAGCAGGGAAGATTTGAGCATGGCAGTTCTCCAGAACGGTTCTAAACGCAGTTCACTTGCGAAGAAAATCAGGCCGCTGGAGAGGCGCGGGGGTTAAGGCTCGGCCATTGCTGGCGCGGAGTGGGTTGCTGGAGCGCAGACAGCGTCAGGTTCTGGAATGCATCGAACCGCGTGACATACAACTGCGGCACGTGCCCCGGCAACGCCACCAGCGGCGCCGAACCCGAGCAGCACCAGCAATGCTGCATGGTGGAGTGATCATCCTGCTGCGGCGCCGGAATTTCCAGCTTGCCCAGGGCGATGGTCTTAAGACTCGCGCCATTGGACGAGCAGAAACTGCCCCAGAGCAACTGCTGAACCGGGTCCTGGGACGGTTGCATCGCGCTGGCCATCGGCATGGCAAAGGCGTTGAACAGCACTGCAAGGCAGGCGATCCAGGCAATTGCAAAGCGTTGACGGGCCATGGCGGACAATCCGTAGGGTTAAACGATCAGGTGGGTATTTAGCCTGATCGGGGGGGATAAGTAAAAAGCGGCGGTGTGGTTTGGTGTCGCAGTGCTACCAGGTTGCTGTGGCGTGACGCTTGAGACCTAAAGCTTTCATGACGTTCATGATAGTCGCAAATTCGGGATTGCCAGCGCCTACAGGGATTGCAGTGACTTCAAAAGCGTTTCCATGCGGGTGAACTCCCGGTCGACTGGCGCCAACACCGGCCGCTTCAGCACCAGCACCGGCACGCCTCGCTCCCTCGCCACTTCGAGCTTCGGCTCGGTGGCCGTACTGCCGCTGTTCTTGCTGATCAGCACATCAATCGCGCGCCGTTCAAACAGCTCGCGTTCGTCTTCGATCAAAAACGGTCCACGTGCGCCGATCACTTCGCACCGCTCATTTGCGGGGTACACATCCAGCGCGCGCAGCGTCCAGAACTGGTCAGCGGGGATTTCATCGAGGTGCTGCAACGGTTCGCGGCCCAACGTGAACAAGGGGCGCTTGAAGGGTTTCAGGGCTTGGGTCAAGTCGGCCCAATCGTTGACCTCGCGCCAATCATCCCCGGCCTGCGGCTGCCACGCGGGACGCCGCAGTGCCCAGCAAGGAATGCCACTCAACTGTGCAGCCTGGGCGGCATTGCGGCTGATCTGTGCGGCGTAGGGGTGGGTCGCGTCGAGGATCAGGCCAATCCCCTCGTTCCGAACAAACGCCGCCAAGCCTTCGGCCCCGCCGTAACCGCCGACCCGCACCTGGCACGTGAGGTCGGTAGGCACACGGCCAACCCCGGCCAAACTGTAGATATGCTGCGGCCCCAAGGTGCGCGCGACGGCCAGCGCTTCGGTCACTCCGCCCAGCAACAGGATGCGTTTCATAACGGCTTGATCACTTCCAGCAAGGTAATCGGCAACGCCTGGCGCCAGGTGTCGAAGTCGCCCAGCGGCTGCGCCTGGGCCACATGGATGCGTGTCAGCTCGCCACCGTATTGGGCACGCCAGTTCATCAGGGTCATTTCGCTTTGCAGGGTCACGGCATTGGCGACCAGGCGGCCACCGGGTCGCAGGTGCTGCCAGCAGGTATCGAGCACACCCTCGCGGGTAACGCCGCCGCCGATGAAGATGGCGTCCGGTGCTTCCAACCCGTGCAACACATCCGGAGCCTTGCCACGGACCAGTTGCAGGCCGGGCACGCCGAGGGCATCGCGGTTATGTTCGATCAGGCCTTGGCGACCTGCGTCAGCTTCAATTGCCAACGCGCGGCAACTTGGGTGCGCACGCATCCATTCGATGCCGATGGAGCCACTGCCCGCGCCCACGTCCCACAACAATTCGCCGGGCATCGGCGCCAGGCGGGCGAGTGTCATGGCACGTACATCGCGCTTGGTCAGTTGACCGTCGTGTTTGAAGGCAGAGTCGGGCAGGCCAGCCAGACGCGACAGACGCAGTGTTTCGCTGGAGGCCAGGCACTCGATGGCGACCAGGTTCAAATCGGCGACCGAGGCGTGTTGCCAATCCGCAGCCAGCCCGTCGATGCGCAGTTCATTCGCACCACCCAGGTGTTCAAACACGCTCAACCGGCTGGGCCCAAACCCGGATTCAGCCAACAGCGAGGCAATCAACGCCGGACTGCGACCATCATTACTCAACACCAGCAATCGCACGCCACTGGCCAGATGCGCATTCAGCGCCGCCAACGGTCGGGCCACCACGGATACCGTCATCACCTCCTGTAACGGCCAGCCCAACCGCGCTGCCGCCAGGGACACCGAGGAAGGTGCCGGCAAAACCAGCAGCTCTTGCGCCGCCACTTGTCGCGCCAGGCTGGCGCCCACGCCATAGAACATCGGATCGCCGCTGGCCAGCACGCACACCGGCTCCCCGCGTCGCGCCAGTACCGGCTCCAGGGAGAACGGGCTCGGCCACAGCTGGCGCTCGCCACGAATACACACTGGCAACAGGTCCAACTGACGCTGACCTCCTATAATCCGAGTGGCGCGCAACAGGGCATGCCGGGCATTCCTGCCCAGCCCCTTGAAGCCGTCTTCACC